>WNGH01008729.1_pt1 | contig 11373 bp, 14 predicted proteins | sample 5400631 | NCBI WGS metagenome assembly WNGH01 (sample SAMN13153373, study PRJNA577476) | soil metagenome | isolation source: 115 cm soil or saprolite under Garry oak tree replicate 1 | place: USA:California | collected 2016-06-15 | reverse complement strand
CGCCGAGACCACTCCCCCAACATAGAAGAACATCTGTGCCGGCAAAAGTATGCGGGTGAGGTGAACGCAGAGCGCAAACTGCGCCGGAGTGAACTTGCTGAACATGAGGTGGTTAAGTTGAGGAGCAAAGATTTCGGCCAGCACAATCCCCAGCCCTAGCACCGCGGTCATAATCGTGATGATCGCGGAAAAAGTCTTCCGCGCATCCTCTTCTCTTTTTTCGGCCAGGAACCGCGTATAGATGGAAACGAACGTGATCGAAGCTGTGCCCCCTGCGACCAGATAATTCAGCCAGTCAGGGATGGTGAAGCCGGCGTTATAGGCGTCGGTGACCGAGTTCGCGCCGAAAGCCCAGGCAATGTATACCTCTCGCAGAAAGCCAACCACACGCGACAGAAGAATGGCGGTTACCAGCAGTATGGTGGCGGAAAACGCCGTGTGTTCGTGCGAGGGCCGAAAAATCCTCAGAAAACGCCGGAAAACAGACATGGAGCCGGAGTTCAGAGTCTCTGAGGAGGCTTGCATTAAGGCCGATTTTACACGCAAAGGCTGAGCTTGCCGGTGACCCGCACAGCACGTGCGGCAACTCTTTTTTGACAGTCGGAATCAATAGACCGGATAATCCCAGTCGTGCCGGGTCAAGCTGCCACTCAGAATTCACCGGGTTCCGCCCTGCTGCGGCGCTCCTTCCGCAGGATCTTCCCTCCTGCCGTGCGCGGCGAGGGGGCGTACCTGTGGGACGCTCGCGGAAAGCAGTATCTGGATTTCTCCGGTTCAGCCGCAGTGAACTTCATCGGACATGGGGTTGGGGAAGTTGTTGCGGCGATGACCGAGCAGGCCAAGCAGCTCGAATTCGTCCATGGCAGCCAGTTCACAACACCTATTGCCGAGGAATACGCGAACGAACTCCTCACGTTTGCAGGGGACAACTTTCGCGGCGGCGCCGTTTACTTTACCAGCGGCGGCTCGGAGGCGATTGAAGCCGCCTTAAAGCTCGCCCGGCAATATCAGGTTGAAATAGGCGAAAACGAGCGGTCGCAGATCATCAGCCGGGACAAAAGCTATCACGGCGCGACCTTGGGAGCGGTCGCGGTATCGCGGAATAAACACCGCCGCGAAATCTACCGGCCCATGTTGCGGGAGTTCGCCAGCGTGGGCGCGCCGTATTGTTATCGCTGCGCCCACGATTGTACGGATAGCTGCTTCGAATGCGGCCAGGAATACGCTGCCGAGGTCGAACACGCCATTGCCAACGCGGAAGGCAAAGTTGCCGCCGTCATTCTCGAGCCGGTCAGCGGGGCGACGCTAGGCGCAGTAGCCCCTCCGCCTGGCTATCTGGAAAAGGTCGCCGATATATGCAAGACCAATGGCGTCCTGCTGATCGCCGATGAAGTCATGACTGGTATGGGACGCACCGGCCGCAACTTCGCGGTTGAACACTGGGGTGTGGCCCCAGACATATTGGTGACCGCAAAAGGACTCTCCAGCGGATATGCGCCGCTCGGAGCGCTGATCATCTCCAAGCGCGTCGTCGATGCGATCTCCTCCGGCTCCGGTTCCTTCATTCACGGATTTACTTACAGCTCGCACCCCATTTCGCTGGCGGCCGGATGGGCAGTCCTGAATTACATCGGGGAACACAAACTGGTAGACACCGCCAACTCCGATCGCGAAGGTAGCACCGCTGCTTTGCTGAAGGACACTCTTAACCAGCTCCGGCAGCTAAATGCGGTGGGAGATGTCCGCGGAATTGGCCTTCTATGGGCAGTCGAGTTCGTTTCTGACCAATCCACAAAGGCTCCGTTCTCTTTTGAGACGAATTTCTCCGGACAGGTCGCCCAAGCCGCAACCGAGCGCGGTTTGCTCGTTTATCCCGTGCAAGGCTGCGTTGACGGAGATTGCGGTGACCACATTCTGATTGCTCCCCCAGCCGTCATTTTGCGAGATCAGGTTTCCTGGGCATGCGGACAACTGGCGGCCGCTATTGAAGAAACGTCCGCCCGCGCGTGACGGTCTGCGAAAAGTGCTTTTGGGTGGAGCAGGGCCTCTGGCCCTGCGCTAAATAGCCTGCGATGAATCCGGGCTTCAGCCCCTAATGAACTTAACGGGCACTTTTCTGCTGCCTGGGTAACTTGTGTGCTGCGTGTTCTCGTTGGGCATCACGCTAACGAGTGCTAGACTCGCGCGTATGCCTGTGAGCGAAAGCCTCGAGCCCGGACTCTACCTCGTGGCCACGCCCATCGGCAATCTCGAAGACATCACTCTGCGCGCAATCCGTGTGCTAAAGCAGGCTGACGTGATCGCATGCGAGGACACTCGCCAGACTCAAAAGCTCCTCAATCATTACGGCATCGCGACCCGGACCGTCAGCTATCATGAGCACAACGAGGCCTCCCGCGCGGCAGAGCTGATTCGCGAACTCGAAAAAGGCCTTCGGATCGCAGTCGTTTCGGACGCTGGTATGCCCGGCATTTCCGATCCTGGGTTTCGCCTGGTTTCGCTTGCGATCAAGCGCGGAGTTCCGGTCGTGCCCATTCCCGGGCCTGCGGCATTTCTCACGGCGCTGGTTGCGAGCGGGTTCCCCACGGAGTCGTTTTCCTTTCGCGGATTTCTGCCCGCGAAGAGCGGTGCACGGCGTAAAGAACTAGAGAAGATTCTCAACTCTGGCGGATGTTGCCGAAGTGCTCGGTCCAAACCGCCCCGTTGTCGTCGCCCGAGAGCTGACGAAAATCCATGAGGAATTCCTGCGTGGGTCGGCGGAGGATGTGGCGCAAACTCTAAACGCGCGTGGCGAGGTCAAGGGAGAAATCACGCTCGTGATCGGCAAAGCTGCTGAAGGGCAGAGTGCGCCGCGCGGGACTTCAATCCCCGAGCGGGTCGAACAGATCATGCGCGAGGAGAAGTTGGATGAAAAGGCTGCGCTGAAAAAGGTGGCCAAGGAAAGAGGAATTTCGAAGAGCGCGGCGTACCGGGATCTGCAACAGCAGAAGTAACGGCAGGGTTGAGCCATGTTCTTCAAGATTGTAGGCAACATCTCGGACGTTGAGACAATCGCCACCGGGAAGGGTCTTCGAGAGAGGCGCCGATTAAGGAAGCTTTACGGCGGCTCGCACTGGCGCAAGCGGAAGGGAGTCGCCACAATCGAACTCGCGGATGGTACGATTTGCCTAGCCGAACTTCACTGGTATGAAGCCCACGGAGTAGGATCAAGAGAGTTTAAGATTAAACGGATTCTGGACGAAATATGAGACGTACGGAAAAGAGCTTCGTGGTTTGCATCAATAATAAGGGCTACCCGGCCTCGCTTGAGGTTCGCAAGCTGTATCAAGCGATTCCTGATGAACGTGCCGCAAAAATTCGTCAGGTCCGCGTGATTGACGAGTCGGGCGAAGATTATCTCTATCCGGAGAACTATTTTGCCTCGGTCCGCTTGCCACAGGCGGCGGAGCGGGCGCTACTCAGGGCGAGGTAGAAACGGTTTTCCGCTGAAAGGAGGGATTCGGAAATAGCTCACATAGATCGCCGGTACTAGAGCTACAGAGGCCGGCAAGTACGAGCATCCAACCACGATTGACCCTATTTCCCACTCAACTCCATCTTTACCGCCTCGCTCACTTGCTTCCCATCCACGCGCATCCCTTGCGTGGCGAACTTTGCCATGGCGTTTTTCATCACCGTGCCCATGTCTTTCATCGTAGGTGAGCCCATTTCGGCGATGACGGCTTTTACTCCGGCGACAATTTCCTCCTCGCCAGCGGCCTTGGGCAGATAACTCTCGATCAGCACGATCTCGGCGGCCTCTTTGTCGGCGAGTTCCTGGCGACCGCCTTTCGTGAATTGCTCGACGGAATCTTTGCGCTGCTTGATCAGCGTGCTCAGCACTTGCTGCGATTCTTTGTCGTCGAGGGGAGCCATCTTTTCGACTTCGCGGTTCTTGAGCGCGGATTTCACCATGCGCAAGGTGGAAAGGCGGTGCTCATCGCGTGCCTTCATGGCTGTAGTGATGTCTTTTTGAATTTGTTCGCTAAGGCTCATGGTTGAAACATTATAGAGAAAGCAGTCGTTGGTCGTTCGTCGTTGGCGAAGAAAAGTAGAAAGCAGGTTTCCTCGCGCTGCCGTCCCGAGAACGGGACGACATGCTCGCTCGGAATGACAGGGAGATGGGGCTGGCCGAGGTGGAATCACGGAGCTGATCAGTCGGAGATCTGGCCAACGACAAACGACGAATAACCAACGACGGCCTTTGACGACCAACGACCAACCACGGTTTTTCCGATACACTAATAGGTACTTTCCATCTTCCCCGACTTCATATCAAAGGACTATCGCAATGCTGCTAAAGAACCGTCTTTTTACTCCTGGCCCCACTCCTCTTTTGCCTGCGGCCCAGAACGCCATGGCTGCATTCACCGCTCACCATCGTACGGCGGATTTTCGCGCCCTCTTCACCCGCGTGCTGGCCGACATGAAAGATTTCATCGGCACCTCGAATGATGTTTTGGTGCTGGCCTCATCCGGGACAGGCGTGATGGAGGGCTCGGTCTCCAACCTGACTTCTCCAGGCGATAAAGTCCTGGTGTTGACCGCCGGAAAATTCGGCGAGCGCTGGCGCGATCTGACCAAGGCCTACGGCTGCAACGTGGACGTTTTGGAGAAGCCCTACGGCGACACTTTTGCTCTGGACGACGTGCGCGGAAGGCTCACCCCGGAAACACGCGCGGTTTACGTGCAAGCTACTGAGAGTTCCACCGGCGCGCGCCACGATGTGAAAGGCATCGCTAAACTAGTCCACGAAAACGGCGGCGACACCTTGCTGATCGTCGATGCAATTACCGGCCTCGGCACAACTCACTTCGACGTGGACGGATGGGGTATCGACGTAATCATCGGCGGATCGCAAAAAGCCCTGATGATACCGCCAGGCCTCGCGTATTGTGCGATTAGCGAGCGGGCGTGGAAGCGCATGGAGACGGCAAAGAATCCGCGCTACTATTTCGACTTCCGCAAAGAACGTAAGGCCGCAGCGAAGGGAGAGTCAGCCTACACTCCGGCAACGTCGCTGTTTGCCGCCCTGGGGGCAGCTCTCGACTTCATCCGCCAAATGGGCAACGGCGACCTGGTTGCAGGACGCAAAGCGCTGGTGGACAACGCCGAGCTGGCTGCCGAGATGACCCGCGCAGGCGTGAAGGCGCTTGGACTGAAGTTATTTGCGTCAGCTCCGGGTGCGGCGCTCACTGCGGTCACCGCTCCAGCGGGAGTTGATTCCAGCAGATTAGTGAAGGAGTTCCGAGAATCGTTCTCAGCAGTGGTGGCGAACGGCCAGGGCGACATGAAAGGCAAGCTGTTCCGCATTGCTCACATCGGCTACTACGACTATCTGGATACGGTTGGGATTTTGGCAGCGCTGGAGCAAGTGTTGGCCAGGACCACCGGCGGGAGCGTCGAGTATGGCGCGGCGGTGCGGGCGGCCCAGGAAGTCTATGCCCGTAACTTATCCGATAAGCCGCAACTGATCGAAGCTTGAGGACTGCGCGTCGAAACTGTGCCTGGTCCCAAGTCTAGTTGATTGTAAAGTTCATCGGTGCCGAAGTCGCAGCCGAGGTGCCACCACCATATATACCGCCGGGAGTAGCGGGATTTGTTACGGTAACTGGCACGGTGCCCTTATTCATGATCGCCGTAGCCGGAATCATAGTCGTAAGTTTGGCCGCGCTGACCCAAGTTGTAGTCATGGCCGCGCCATTGAAATTTATGACCGCTTTCGCGGCAAAGTTCGTGCCATCGACTTCCAGGGTGAAGGCAACGCCTCCGCCATTTGTGCTGTTATTTGCGTTGTTCGGAACGAGCTGGGCGATAGTGGGCATTGTGCCCGGTTGCACGGGCGTCGTGTGCTTCGAGTAGCCACATCCAACGCTAAGGGCGGTGAGAAAAAGAACGAATAGCAGCTTCATGAGTTTTCTCCGCGAGAGTCTGCAAACTGAAGTAAGTTTAGGAAATCCGGCACTTCGGAGTGTCTGAATGCTGTCATTTTCTTGTAAAGGAATCATTGATCATGAAAATTGTGGTTGCGGAAAAGATGTCGGCCTCGGCTGTGAATCTGCTACGTGAGCCCGGGTGGATAGTGGTCACGCCCGACCAGTTGAACGGAAGCCTGGCTCAAGAACTGGAGACTGCCGACGCGTTGCTGGTGCGTTCGGCGGTGCAGGTGGATGCCGCACTGCTCGCCAATGCCTCTAAATTGCGCGTCATCGGGCGCGCTGGCGTTGGAGTGGACAACATCGAACTCGAGCCTGCTACCCGTAAAGGCATTGCGGTCATGAACACGCCGGGCGCCAACGCCGTGGCAGTGGCCGAGCAAACCATTGGCCTGATGCTGGCCATGGCACGATTCACTCCGCGCGCCAATGCGCTGATGCATGCCGGCAAGTGGGAGAAGAAATCGCTGCAGGGCACCGAGCTTCGTGGCAAAACGCTGGGAATCGTCGGCCTGGGAAAGATCGGCCTGGAGGTAGCCAAGCGTGCACGTGCTTTCAACATGGAGATCATCGGCCACGATCCGTTCGTCTCGGCGGCTATCGCCAAAGAAAACGGGATCAAGCTGGCCACCCTCGATGAGGTTTATGCCGCATCAGACTATTTGTCGCTTCATGTTGGCCTGACTCCGCAGACACAGAACATGATTAACGCGGAATCCGTGAAAAAGATGAAGCGCGGAGTCCGCCTGGTGAATTGCGCGCGTGGCGAACTGGTGGATGAAGCGGCCTTGGCGAGCGCGTTGCAGGAAGGACAAGTAGCCGCTGCCGCGTTGGATGTGTTTGTACAAGAGCCGCTGAAAGATTCGCCGCTTCAGAAAATGGACAATGTCATCTTGACGCCGCATATAGCCGGTTCCACGAACGAAGCGCAGGAAGCCGTGGGTCATCAGATCGCACTTCAAGTTAGGGAATACCTCAAGCATGGCGTGATCCAGAACGCGGTGAACGTCCCCTCGGTTTCGCATGAAGAATATCTCACCTTGAAACCGTACATCGTGCTGGCGGAGAGGTTAGGGTCGTTTCTCGCGCAGGTCAGCGGAAGCTCGTTGGAAGAAATTTCCCTCAGCTATACCGGACATATCACTGAGTGGAAGACGGAGCTCATCCGCAATGCCGCAATCAAAGGCATTCTGAATGTGGCGGTCGAAGAGAAGGCTAACTTGGTAAACGCCGCCAGTCTGGCGTCTTCCAGGGGCTTGACCGTCCATGAGGAGCGCAAGCCGAAGGCTTCAACCGGCGGCGCGGGCAGCGTGCTCTCCATTTCAATTAAGACGCAGCAGACAAAACATGTTGTCAAAGGCGCGATACTGCGGGAAGACACGCCACGCCTGCTGCACGTCGACGGCATTGACATTGAGGCGCCGCTCGAGCAGAACCTCATCTACATGCGGAATCAGGATGTACCCGGCGTTATCGGAAAGGTGGGCACAATTCTCGGAAAGCATGGCATTAATATCGCCAACTTCTCCTTAGGCCGGCGTGGTGGCGAAGCGCAGCCCGGCGTTCCGCGAGAGGCTATTGCAGTGGTGCACGTGGATGGCAGTGTGCCCGACGTAGTGGTAAGCGAACTGAGCGGCATTCCCGCGGTCCAGCAAGTAAAAGCAATTCGCCTCGAGTAGTTTCGTTACTGATTGCGGGTCGGAAAGGAATGGAATGCTGAGGAAAGCACGGCTGGCAGTTGTAATCATTTTTGCGCTGGTATCTTTTACGCAAGCGCAGGATGTAGGTCATTTTGACGTAAGTCTCGGGTTCGGCGGAGTCTTCAGCAAGAGTTCGAGTGCGGCAGATCGCGGCGTCACCCTGAAACCTACAAATTCCGCCGCAATCCTGGCCACCTTCCGTTTTCGCTTTAACCGGATGCATTCTCTGGAAGCCAATTTCGCGCACACCATGAACTCGCAGGTCTTTCTCCTAGCACCCAACAACTTCCGCGTGCAGGCAGGAATCACCGAGTTCAGCGGTGCCTATGTGTTCAGTCCGTTTCAAACCGCACGGGTAGAACCGTTTCTGTTCGGCGGGGCAGGGGCTCTGCGCTTTAACCCGGGCAACACATCCATCGATGGATTTCAGGCGGCGTTTGGCGCGGCTCAGCAGACGTCGCTAGCTTTTCTATATGGCGCTGGAGCAGATTATCGTTTGTGGCGAGTACTGGCGTTGCGGCTGCAATATCGAGGCCTCATTTACAAGGCCCCCGATTTCAATTTGCAAAACCTGTTCACCGGAGCCAGAGGGCACATGGCCGAGCCTTCCGTCGGCATTGTCTTTAAGTTCTGATCAGGATTCGAGTGCGGCTTTGCGCAGTTTTCGAGTTTCGGCCAGCAGCGCCATAGAGTGCATCAGGTTCTGCAGGGTCACAATTCCTACCAGTTGCTGGTTATCAACGACCGGAATGATGCTGAGATTGCGCGCGCTCAACTTGCGGAACGCTGAAGACAGCGACTCTGACTTCTGCGCCACGTCAAAGATCCGGTTCATCACCGCCTGCACATAACCGTTGCCTTCGCTGCGCAACGTCTGCAGGATTTTCTGCTTCGAGACCACTCCCACCATGTCGCCGCCGCGGATGACCGGAAAATCATCCTGCAGGCAGTGGACCGCTTTCTCCAGAGCATCTTCCAAAGTGTCGGCCGGGGAGAGCGTGGCGAAGTCGGTCAGCATGATGTCTTCCAGGTGCACTGTTTCCAGCACGGACTGAAACACCGCAGATCGGTCTTCCATCTGCGCCGCGATGAAGAGGAACACGCCGATCACGGAAAACCATGCGTTCCACAAACCCGCCAGCACGAATGCGATCGCAAAGCCACGTCCGATGCTGACGGCGCGGCGAGTTGCACTCATCGGTTCCATCGTGCGGCTGAAAATTGCGCGCAGTACGCGTCCCCCGTCCATTGGGTAAGCCGGCAGCAAGTTAAACAGTCCAAGCCACAGGTTCGCCCAAATCATGCTGTGGGGCAGATTGGAAGAACTCACATAGGGGTCTGCCCAGAAGCGCCATTGAGGCATCGCCACGCCGAGGAATACGGCCGAAATTCCCGCGATAACAAAATTCACTATCGGACCGGCGGCCGCAATCCGCGCATCACGTTTCCAATTTGCGGGCAGCGCAGGCTGGGCCTCATCAAAAATCGTGACTCCGCCTATAGGCAGAAGGACAATGGCTCGCGGCGGAACTCCAGAGTGTCTCCCCACCAGCGCGTGACCAAGCTCGTGCAAAACGACTGAGCCGAAGATGATGGCCACGAGTGCTACTCCGCGCACTGGGCTGCCGGTGACACGAGCACCTTGCTCACTCAGTGCCACGAAAAGAGGGGACAGCAGAAGGAGCAAGAACGAAAGATGGATGCGGATTTCGACCCCGAACACTCGACCCGCGGGAATAGACCAGCTTCTCATCTGCTTCCGTAATCTTATACGCTTAGACGTCTTCCAGTAAATTTCGAAGCCGTCCGTTGCGTTCTCTTCGTGGTCTCGATATCCGGCCCACTTCGGATCGCCTGCGCGAAACTTTGTTCAACGTTCTCACTGCCGGAAATCCAGCCGCGCTTGAACACTCGGTGTGGCTGGATTTGTTCGCGGGAACCGGAGCCGTCGGAATAGAGGCGCTGAGCCGCGGCGCCGCCATGGTGCACTTTGTGGAGTCCTCGAAGCCCGCCGCCCAAATTCTGCGTCAGAATCTGCGGTCGCTTGGGATTGCGGAAGGATTCCAGATTCTTGAGCAGCCAAGCGCGCAGGCAGTTCCGTACTTCGATTGTCAACAGGTTAAGCCTGACTTCATCTTCATGGATCCGCCTTACCAGTTGCAAAATGCGTATCCGGAAACTTTAGAGCTTTTGGGAAATTCAACTATCAACGAACGCGCTCTGGTCGTTGTCGAACACGACAAGAGACTTGATCCCGGAGAGAAGTTTGGCCGCCTTGTCCGGGTCCGTAAGCTCGAACAGGGGGATGCAAGTCTGAGCTTCTACCGCTCAACCTGACTACATCAGAAGTTCGTCCGTCCGGCGGACGATTGGGTGCTGCATCTCCTGCAGCTCATTCTTGACGCAGTTCAGTCCATACACGCACTGTTCGAAATGCGAGGACAGCCGCTCAAAAAGAGGCGCGACTTTTGTGTACTCGAAGCAGTCAAACTTCGAGACAATGTAGTAGCTTTCCTTCCCTGCTTTCATCCAATCAACAAAATTCTCCAGGCGATGGCGGCGCAGGCGAAGATGATTAATACTCTCTGGAAACATTCCGGTGAAGAACAGTGTGTAATCGCCAATGTGCTTACGCACCTGTCTTTCGCGGTCGAACGAAGGGGCCGGGCCGAAGACCGGATTCGATTCCAGCAGCATTTCTCCTACATCGGTGAGCGGCTTGCCGGCTGCACTGCTGATTTTGAAGAGCTGCTCGGCATCACAGAACTCCGCCAGCAGGTGCGCCACATATCCGACTAGCTCCGGATCGCGAATCCCGATCTCGTGGGCGTAATGACGTCCAACCATCTCGACAAAGAGTCTCTGCAGCGGATGATCGTCGGGAATCATAGTGTGCCCCTCCCTCATCGCAATCGCGCCGGCTTTTTTGCCGGTTTGCGATGTCTTATCGCAGCTTGCACGCGAAAACAAGTGACTTTCGTAAGTCGTGCCATGTGCATTGCTGCTACTACTTAGAAACCCCAACTCAGGCCAAGGTTTCACGCTTTTATTGTTGGCACACCCGCAAGTCGGCTGCTAGCTACGGGGTCTCACGGTCAGAAATACAATCGACTCCCCACTGAAACATCGCGGGGATCGGCAACGTTCTGTTCTCCTGGGAGTCTGCAGAACCGCATTAGTTCTGATCGGTCCTGTGACGTACTATTTCTCGGCAGACTCGGCGTCACCGCCGCATTCGCCCGATCAGATACAGCACCAGCGATAGCGCTACACTCAACAGGATTGAAGTAGCCAACGGAAAGTAAAACGTTGTGTGCTTTCCACGATAGAGAATGTCTCCCGGAAGCCTGCCCAGCGGAAGGCTGGTCTTTCCCAGGAGCATTAGCGCCACTCCAGCGGCCACAATCAGCAGGCCCAGGAAAACCAGCATTTTGCCAATGTCCGTCACAATTGAATTCTAAAAGAGAAAGGCCCTCGCACCGGAGGGCCTCAAATCTATCGAAATGGGATTACTTCTTTTCCGCGCCCGCCTTGCCGTACTTGCGGCGGAAACGCTCCACACGCCCGGCCGTGTCGATCAACTTCTGTTTGCCAGTGAAGAAAGGATGGCAACTGGAGCAGATTTCTACGTGAATGTCGCCTTTGTGCGTGGACCGCGTGGTAAACGTACTGCCGCACGCGCAGTGCACGCGCACTTC
>WNGH01006709.1_pt1 | contig 11374 bp, 9 predicted proteins | sample 5400631 | NCBI WGS metagenome assembly WNGH01 (sample SAMN13153373, study PRJNA577476) | soil metagenome | isolation source: 115 cm soil or saprolite under Garry oak tree replicate 1 | place: USA:California | collected 2016-06-15 | reverse complement strand
TGAACCTGGACGCGTCCCCCCTTGGGAGTGAATTTGACGGCGTTCATCACGAGGTTCCAGATGACTTGCTGGAGCCGGTCAGGATCGCCCGTGATCGGACCCGCTCTCGGATCGAGGACACTCTGGAGCCGAATGCCCTTGGCCTCCGCCGCCGGCCTCACCGCATCGAGCGCTTCCTCGATGACCGCCCTGAGCTCGACCGGTCGAACATCGAGACGCATCTTGCCCGAGACGACCCGGGAGACGTCGAGCAAGTCGTCGATCAGCCGCACCTGCGCGTTCGAATTGCGTACGATCGCGTCGAGCGCCCGCTCCGCCGTCTCGTCGCGGATTTGCCCCGTCTGCAGCAACCGGGCCCAGCCGTACACGGCGTTGAGGGGCGTCCGTAGCTCGTGGGATAACACGGCAAGGAACTCGTCCTTGGCGCGGCTGGCGGCCTCCGCCGCGGCCCGAGCGGCCTGTTCCCGGCGCAGAAGCTCCTCACGTTCGGCCTCGCTACCTGCGCGCTCCTCGGCGGCGATGGCCAGAGCGTCGGCCACGTCGCGGATTTCCTGGATCGAGGTGTCGAGTCGCGGCTTCAGTGGCTCGCGCCGGCCGAGGGCCCGGGCCGAAGCTCGCAGGTCGCCGATCGGTCGGCTGATACTGCGAGCGATGACGATCGCCCCCAGAGTACCCAGCGCGATCGAGAGCAGGATGCCACCGCCGTAGATGGCGAGCGACCGGTAGCCCCCACCTTCCACGAAGGAGGCGGGGATGCCGGGAGCCACCGCCCAGCCGCTATCCGGGAGCCGGCTAAAGGAGGCATAGTTCCGGCCTCCTTCGAGGTCGTAGGTCTGGCCCACTCCTTCCTGCCCTCCGCTCGCCATGATCGCTTGCAGGCTGGCGGAGGCCCGTCCCCCGAGGGTTTCCTTGTGCGCGCGAGAGCGAGCGACGCGGAGACCATTGGCGTCGAAGATCGAGATAATCCAGTCATCGGGCACACGCTGACGTTTGATCACCTCCAGGATGGCCTCGGGCTTCACGAACGCGGTGAGCACGTACCGGAGCTCGCCGTCTCGAACGACCGGTACCCGTACCGGAAACGACAAGAGGCCTCGGGTACCCGTGGCGAGGTTGCCCACGGCGGGCGCGTGGGTGCGCAGGACGCGATCGAAGCTCTCCATGTCCGGGATGGGCGGGAGCTCGCTCCCGTAGGGAAAGCGCGAGTCGACGAGTCGTTTCCCGGACAGATCGGCGAGATATACCGCGGCCCAGTTCGATTGGGTCTCCACCACACGCTGGGCGCGCTCGTGAAATCCCCGAAGGTCGTTACGGTCAAGGGAGACGGCAGTGGCGAGGGACTGGAGAACGGAGATGGCGCTGCGCTGTTCGGCATCGACGGCCGTGGCCAGCGCCCGGGCGAGCTCGAGGCCGATGCGCTCGGCTTGGCTGCGCTGTTGCTGCGCGAGCACGTACAGCCCGATGCCTGACATCACGACCAGCGGCACGAGGCCAGCGGCGGCGAGCAGCAACAGCCGTCTACGCAGGGGGATACCAGGCACGCGGACTCCTTCCGCTCAAACTTGGCGCGACCCGACGAATCAATGTAGCACGGGGCCTGGCAAGACCCGCGCGGCGCGTTCTCGACTTGATCACCACCGGTTGATCGCCGATACTCCCGCCGAGAGTCGCGGTACGAGGGCCCCCGCTGAGTCGTTCTGAGCGCGGGCGGAACCTCGAGGATCGAGCTCAGCATGCCGGGGAGCATCGATTGGGAGGTGGACCATCTCCAGTACGCGCGTGTCGTGTCCAGGCGGGAGCGCTAGGTCCGCTTCGCGCGAGCGGCGGCTCCATCCGCGTCGACATCGAGCCGCCTCGGACGGAGTGGTGAGCGCGGCGGGACGGGCGGGCTGGTGATCGACTCCGCCGATGTTGTCGTCATCGGCTCCGGCGCCTTCGGCGCCAGCGCCGCGTATCATCTGGCTCGGCGCGGGGCGCGCGTGGTCGTGCTGGAGCGCGCCGCGCTCGCCTCCCAGACCTCCCCCCGCGCGGCCGGGCTCTCGAGCCAGGTCCGTGCGACGCCCGCGCTCACCAAGCTCGCCCAGCGGGCGGTGATCAAGCTCGGGGCGTTCTCCGAGGAGACCGGGCAGCCGCTTCGCTTCACTCAGAGCGGAGCGCTCAAGATCGCACGGACCGACCGCGACGCGGAGCAGCTCGCGGGCGAGGTCGGCCGGGGCGCGGCCGCCGGGGTCCCCATCGAGCTCATCTCCGTCGCCGAGGCCCGGCGGCGGCTGCCCATCCTCGGCGAGCGCGGCATCGTGGCCGTCACGTGGAGCCCGACCGATTGCAACGTCGAGCCGTCCGAGCTACCCATCGGCTACTGCCGGGCCGCCGAGAAGCTCGGCGCGGTGCTCCTCCCTCACACGCCCGCCGCGGGATTTGCCATCGGCCCGCGCGGCGTGGAAGGTGTGCGGACACTCCGCGGCACGATCACCACGCGTGTGGTCGTCGATGCCGCCGGCGGATGGGCCCGGCTCGTCGCCACGGGACTCGGGGGGACGCTGCCTGTGGTGCCGACACGCCATCAGCTCCTGATCACCGAGCCGATCCCCGGCGTCCGGCCAGAATTCCCGATTGCCCGCGTGATCGATGCCAATGTCTACGTACGCCACGAGCGCGGCGGACTGATGCTGGGTGGGTACGAAGCCGATCCATGGCAGCCCGACGTGGCGGCCCTGTCGCCGGGGTTCGACATGGCCGAGCTGGCTCTCGACATCGAAGTGTTGTGGCGCCTAGCCCGCAGGGTGAGCGAGCAGTTCCCGATCTTTCAGGATCCGGCCATCCGCGTGGCCGAGCACCGTGGCGGACTCCCCACGCTCACAATGGACGACCGCTACCTGGCGGGACCGCTGCCCGGCGTACCCGGCGCATGGGTGATGAGTGGCTGTTGCGTCGGCGGGCTCAGTGTCTCGCCCGCGCTCGGCGAGGCCATGGCGGAGTGGATACTCGACGGCGCGCCGGCGCTCGATCTCTCCGAGGTCTCCCCGGCGCGCTTCGCCGAGCGCGACCTCGACGAGCCCGAGCTTCGCGAGCGCTGCCGTCACGCCTACGCCACCCATTACCGGACGAGGGGCGCCGGTTCGCCGACGTCTTAGCCCGCCCGCCGCGGCAATCCCGCAATCGGATCCTGTCTCTTCAGCCGCTCCGATGCGGAGGCGGTGTGTCATGCGACGTGTGTCCCCGCCCCTCGTTCAAAGCATGCCAGGTGAGCGTCGGGGCCTGCGTTCGCGTCTCCAGCTCCACAGGAGCTTCCAGGCCAGCCGTACCACCACGTCCCCTGCGCGCATCCACCGGCGTTGTCGCATCCTTGCGCCTCATATCCTGGCCGCAACCGGCGAGGGCGTGCCCGTCGCGGCAATTCGAGTGAGTATCGACATCTCAGCGGGCCGGCACGTCAGGGGGCGCTGCCGGTACGTTCGGCACCCACACCCAGTGATATGCCGTGGTCATGCCGTCTCCTTCGAGATGATAGCACCCGCCCACGTAGCAGACCTCCCGAGGGGCGGGCGGGCTGAGGTAGAGCTGCGACTGATAGGCCGGAGGGGCCATGTAGAGCGGCGGTGCATACGCTGGATATGGGTAGGCGTACGGATAGTACGGATAGGCGTAGAACGGCGCCCAAAATGCCGACCCCACAAACACCCCACCCACGAAGCCTCGGCTCCAGCAACAGCCGCGGCCGTGGAAGCCGCTGCCATGATGAAAGCTCCCGTGACCGCCATGAACGCCACTCCCGCGGCCCGCGGCGGCCGGGGCAGCCAGCCCAAGAGAAAGCATCGCGACGAGGGCGAGGGGAATCATCTTCCGAAGCATCCGGCACCTCCTCGAGCGAACGCATTTGCTTTCTCAGTGTACTGCGGTCACGTACGTCGCGCCTACCGTTGACTCGAAAACAAAACGCGCGGTAAGTGACCGCCGCGCGTTCCGTCTTTTCCCGTCCCGCCGATCTAGGCGGGCGTCAGCGCTCGGCTTCGATGAGCACGTGTGTCCTGCGATGGTTTGTAGGCCATGTGGGTGGGAAATTCGGGGCTGAGGGGCCACGGTTTCGGGAACTTGAGCCACAGGCGGAGCATGTGTCGCTTCTGATGCGGCTCGGAGCCGACGCGACGCACGTTGGAGGCGCCGCTTTCGGGAGATCCGCCCAACCCGATCAACCCGCCCTCCGGCTGTCGGTTCCGCACGCGCTGTCCCATGGCCGAGGACATCTGTGCCCGGGAAGAGCCACCGCTCGCCGGCTTCGACAACGCCGGCCATTCCGTGGCCTGCCACCTCGTGGCGATGCCGTCGCGGACGAGCCGTGCCGCCTGAGCCGGTCGTCTCCGTGCGGAACCTGCAGGTGACCTTCGTCGGCCGCGACCGCACCGTCCACGCCGTCAACGGAGCGAGTTTCGATCTGGCGGCGGGCGAGGTCCTGGGCATTCTCGGGGAGTCGGGCTCGGGCAAGAGCGTCACCCTGCGCGCCCTGATGGGGCTCCTGCCCGCGGGGCAGACACGCATCGAGGGGGAGGCGAGCGTGACCGGTCGCGACATCGGCTGGCTGAGTGGCAAGGCGCTCGCCGACTTCCGCGGCCGCACCATCGCCATGATCTTCCAGGAGCCCATGACCGCCCTCGATCCCGTCTACACGATCGGTGGGCAGATCGAGGAGACGATCGTTCGCCACGAGGGGGTCTCCCGCGGCGCGGCGACGGTCCCTCGAGCTGCTCGATCTGGTGCAAATCCCATCGCCGCCCCTCGCTGTCGCCACGCCGACGAGCGCTGCCGCGCCCTCGCCCCCGCCGAGCATCTCGTGGCTGTCGACCACATGACGCGATGTGTGCGTGTGGCGGACGGGTCGCTCTGGGAGTCCGTGCCCGCGTAGCATCACGTCGGCACCGTAACGACTCCTCCCCGGATCTGGTTGGTGCTAGTGTGTTGTCGCCATGAGCTTCCCCGTGCTCGAGAACATCGTGAAGACGGCACGACACAAGACCTTCTACCTGTCCTGCGGCGCCGCGGACGCCCCCCTCATCGTGTTCGTGCACGGATGGCCCGAGCTTTCCATCAGCTGGCGGCATCAGCTGCCCTGCTTTGCCAATCTCGGGTTCCGGACGGTGGCTCCGGATATGCGAGGTTATGGTCGATCCAGCGTGTATTCGCGCCATGAGGACTATGCGGTCGAGCATAGCGTCAAGGACATGATCGAGTTGCTGGATGCGTTGGGACCCGAGAAGGCCATCTGGGTGGGCCACGATTGGGGAAGCCCCGTGGTGTGGAGCCTGGCCAGCCACCATCCCGAGCGGTGCTTCGGCATTGCCAATCTCTGCGTGCCGTACCTGGCCAAGGGCTTTGCTCCGCGCACCTTGATTCCTCTGGTGGATCGCTCCGTCTACCCGCTCGCCCAATATCCGGCAGGACAATGGGAGTATCAGCTCTTCTACGAGGAGAGCTTCGACACGGCACGTGCTGGCTTCGAGGCCAACGTCCGGAACACCGTCAAGGCTCTGTTCAGGAAGGGAAGCGCCAGCGCCAAGGGCAAGCCGTCTCGCACGGCGCAGGTCCGTCACGACGCCGGCTGGTTCGGGGGAGCGGGTCAGGCCCCCGACGTGCCGCTCGACACGGACGTGCTGACGGAGGAGGATCTGCACAAGTATGTGGCCGCGCTCGGAGGCAACGGATTCTTCGGGCCGGATTCCTGGTACATGAACAGTGAGCGCAACCTGCAGTTCGCGGCTCAGGCGGTCAACGGCGGCAGGCTGCTCATGCCGGTCCTGTTTCTCCACGGAGAGTACGACTATACGTGTGAGACCGTCTCGTCCCGGCTTGCCGACCCCATGCGGCAGGATTGCCAGAGCCTGACCGAGGTCGTCGTCCAGTCCGGCCACTGGATGGCGCAGGAGAAGCCTCTCGCGGTGAACGCAGCCCTGACCAAATGGCTGTCCGCCCAATTCCCCGAGCTTTGGACGGGGTGACGCGCGGGGGCCTCTCGCCGATCGTTCACACTCCGAGGTAGTACTTCTTCACCAGGTCGTTCTCGCGCAGCTCGCGCGTGTTGCGGCCCTCGAACTCGATCTTGCCGTGGACGATGATGTAGCCCCGGTCGGCGATCTTGGTCGCCTGGTTGAAGTTCTGCTCGGCCATGAGCACGGTGAGCTGGCGCCGCTCCTTGAGCTCCTTGATCTTGCCGATCACCCGGCTCACGAGGATGGGGGCCAGGCCCACCGACGGCTCGTCCACGAGGAGGATGCGGGGCGAGGACATGAGGGCGCGCGCCACCGCCAGCATCTGCTGCTCGCCGCCGCTCATGCTCCCCGCGAGCTGCCGCCGGCGCTGGGCGAGCACGGGGAAGGCTTCGAAGCTGAAGTCGAGGTTGGCCGCGATGTCCGCGCGGGCTTCGGGCCGGTAGGCGCCCAGGAGCAGGTTCTCCTCGACGGTCAGCTTGGGGAAGAGCCGGCGCCCCTCGGGCACGAGGGCGATGCCCAGGCCCACGATCTCCTCGGTGGACTTCCGGGTGAGATCGATGCGCTGGCCGTCACTTTCGAGGACGATTTCTCCCGCCTCCGGCGTCACCATGCCCATGATGCACTTGATGAGGGTGCTCTTGCCGTTGCCGTTGGTGCCGAGGAGAGCCACCGTCTCGCCCTCCCGCACCTCGATGGAGACGTCGTGCAGCACGCGCACCGCGCCGTAGCCCGCGTCCACGTCGCGGACGACGATCCTACTCGCCAAGGTAGGCTTTCTCCACGGCCTGATTGCCCACGATCTCCTCGGGTGTTCCCTCGGCGATCCGCTCGCCCGCGTCGAGGACGACGATGCGCTCGGAGAAGCGCATCACCGCCCGCATGATGTGCTCGATCATGATGATGGTGATCCGCTGCTCGTTGAGACGGAAGAGGATGGCGAGGATGTCGTCCACCTCGGCGCTCGACAGCCCCGCCATGGCTTCGTCGGAGATGAGGAGCTTTGGCCGCGCGGCGAGCGCGCGCGCCAGCTCGAGCTTCCGCATCTCGATCTGGGTCAGCCCCCCCGGCCTCAGATGCGCCTTCGCCTCCAGACCGATCACCCTCAGGATCTCCGCGGCTTCGCTACCGGTGGCGCCATGGAGCCGCCCGTGTGCCGCGTACTCCAGGGGGCTGTGCAGGTTCTCGATGACGCTCATGCTCGAGAACGGCTTGGGAATATGGAAGGTGCGGACGATGCCGAGCCGGGTCCGGCGATGGGCGGCCACCGCCGTGATGTCGACGCCTTCGAAGAGGATGCGGCCGCCGTCGGGAGCGAGGGCGCCGGAGATGCAGTTGATGAGCGTCGTCTTGCCGGAGCCGTTCGGTCCGATGAGGCCGAACCGCTCGCCCGCCTTGACGTGGAGGCTGACCCGGTTGAGGGCGGTGAAGCCGCCGAAACGCTTCACCAGACCCTCCACCTCGAGGAGGGGCGCCGTCATCGTCACCGGCCCCGCAGTCGCCGCACGAGGCCGAGGATGCCTTCGGGGGCGAGAACGACGAAGGCGACCAGCACCACCCCCACGATGAACAGGTTCATCTCGGAGGAGATGGTCACAGTGGCGAGCTGCTGGGCGCTCCCCAGGAGCACAGCGCCGATCACCGGGCCGATCCAGCTCGTCGTCCCCCCGATCATCGGCATGGCCAGCGCATTCACCGCGTAGTCGAGATTGAAGGCAGAATTGGGCTCGACGAAGGTGACGTAGTACGGGAAGGGCGCCCCCGCCACCCCGAGCAGGAAGCCGCTGATGGTAGTGGCGAAGAGCTTGAGACGGAGGGTGGGGACGCCCATGCACTCGGCGGCCTCCTCGTTGTCCCGGAGCGCGGCCAGCCCCCGTCCGATCCAGGACCGCTCGATGAATCGCGCCGCCGTCACCGCCACTACGGCGAGGAGGACCATGACGGTGAAGAGGAACGTGACGTAGCTGCCGAAGGGCGGGCTGCTCGGGCGGATCACGCTGAGGCCGCGCGATCCGCCCACGTAGTCCCAGTTGATGATCATGGTCTGGAGCACGATGGACAGGGCGAGGGTGGCGATGGAGAAGAAGACGCCCCGGAGACGCAGGGTGAGGTAGCCGATACCGAGGCCGAGGAGCGCGGACACCAGCCCGCCCGCGAGGATCAGCACGGGCAAGGGCGCCCGTATCGACTGGATGAGGAACACGGCGGTGTACGCGCCCAGAGCGAAGAAAGCGGGCGTGCCGAAGTTCACGTAGCCGGCGTAGCCCCCGAGGATGTTCCAGGCGGTGGCGATGACGATGTACTGGAAGATGACGTAGCCGGCGAAGTAGAGATAGGGATTCACCCGCAGCGACGCGATGAGGACTCCGGCCGCCACCACGGCCAGCCCCACGGAGAGCGTGCGGGCGGCCTGAGGCATCTAGCGTCCGAACAGGCCGGCCGGTCGCACGGCCAAGGCGATGAGGAGGATGCCGAAGGACACGGCGAGCGACCACGAGGGACCGTAGAAGGTGGCCATGAGGCTCTCGATCACGCCGAGGATGACCGCAGCCACCAGGGTGCCCCCGATGCTCCCCATGCCGCCGAGCACGGTAATGGCGAACATCCGGCCGATGTAGTCGCGGTCGCTGGACGGGATGACCGGCGTGATGGTGACGAGGAGCGCGCCCGCGAGACTGGCGGCCGCGATGCCGATGCCGAAGGCGACGGTCTTGATCTTGACGGGGTTGGCGCCCATGAGCCGGAGGGCCAGTCGGTCCTGCGATACGGCCATGATGGCTCGGCCGTAGAAGGTGCGGCCGAGGAAGAGATGGAGAGCCAGGGTCATGGCGAGGCCGACGAGGCACGGCACGAGGAGGCGATAGGCGATCCCCACCCCCGCGAACTCGATGGACTTGCCGATGTACCCCGCCTGCACCAGCCGATAGTCGACGCCGAACTTCAAGCTGAGACTGACCTCGATGATGAAGAGGAGGCCGAAGAAGAAGACGAGCCCGCGCAGCGACTCCTCGCCGCGCCGCTCGAAGCTCCCGTAGTACACGCGGTAGACGGCGGCTCCGAGCAGGTAAAAGACGGGGGTGAAGAGGAGGCCGGTGAGGATGGGGTCGAGGCCGAAGGTGCTGTTCATCACGTAGGCGGCGTAGGAGCCCAGGATCAGAAAGGCGGGCTGGGCGATGTTGGCGATGTCGAGGAGTCCGAAGATGATCGACACGCCCAGGCTCACCGCGGCATAGAAGCCACCGAGCAAGAGGCCGGCGACCACCGCATTCGCCAGCAGGTCCCAGGCGATCACGCGCGACGGGCTATTTCAGCGCGGCCGAGTAGGGATAGACGATGCTCCCGGACTTGAGCTCGTCGGGATAGAGGACGATCTTCTTGCCCGGCCCGCGGAACTGGTCGATGCCCGTGCCCTGGATCTTCTGGTACTGGACCATGAGGGTGCGCCCCTTGGCCCACTCGCCGTTCTTCCCGAACTTCACCTGGCCCACGATGGTGTTGAACTCGTGGGAGCGGATGTAGTCGGCGATTTTCTGCTGGTCGAGACCCTTGGTCGCCTCCACCGCTTGCCCGAGGACCTGGACGAGCGAGTAGGAGTAGGGCGGAAGGTAATATCCGAGCGGATCGACGCCGGCTTTCTCCGCCCGGGCCTGGTATTCCTTCAAGAACTCTCTGATGCCGGGGAAGGCCATCATCGACGGCTCAGGCGCCCAGAAGTCGTAGTTCACGATGCCGTTCAGCATCGGGCCCATACTCGTCATGACCGAGGTGAACTGCAGCCCGACCATCCCGCCCCCGAAAATCTTGGGCTGAAGCCCCACCTCTTGGGCGGCGCGCAGCATGCCCACCGAGTCCGGAGGATACGAGGCCACGAAGACGATGTCCGGATTGGTGGCCTTGATGGCCCGCACGATGGGCGTGTAATCCACGGTGCTGGGCGGGTAGGTCTTGTCGTACACGGTCTTGAAGCCGAACTTCTTCGCGAGCTCGCGCGCGCCCACCAGCGCGTTCTGCGGGTACTCCGCATCCGCGCCCACCATGGCCACCGTCTGCGGCTTCGGGTTCTGCCTGGCCGCCAGCTCGAAGAAGCCGTTGGCCGTGCTCGTCTGGGGGTCTGGTCCCGCCGGCTGGATCTGGAAGTAGTTCGGGTACTGGTACTTCTCGTTGTTGGCGAGGCCGAACATGCCCATGATCGTCAGCTTGCGCTCCATGGCGATGGGCAGGAGGGGCGCGATGAGGTTGGTGCCGTAACCGGAGATGACGAGATCCACCTTGTCCACGTCGAGGAGCTTGGTATAGATGCCGGGGACGGTGGCGGGGTTGGTCTGGTCGTCGTAGAAGACGAGCTCGACCGGCCGGCCGAGCAGGCCGCCCTTCTTGTTGATGTCGTCCTTCCAGATCTGAACGGCGAGGAGCGCCGGCTTGCCGTTGGCGGAGAGACCGCCCGTGAGGGCCATGCCAAACCCGATCTTGATAGGGTCGGCGGCATGAGCGACGAGCGGGCTCGCGAGCGTCAACGTCCCGGTGAGAGCCCCGACGAGAAACCGGAGGACGATGGGCCGTTTCCAGGGCTGCCTCATTGCATCCTCGCTCTCTGCGCGCCTCCCGCGGGAGCGCGCGGTAAATTGGCGGCCCAAGACTGCGTCAAGGGCTCGGGCCTTGTCAAGGGCGCCTCCGTGTTGCCCCGACGGAAATCTTCTCTTGACATCGCGTGGCCGCGGAGCGAGACGTAGGCGCAGGGACGGTACCCGCCGTGGACCCGAGGATACTCAACGACCAACCAGGAGGGGATTCGTGATCGTCGATCGCTACAGCAAAATCGTCCTCACCGTCATTGCCGCCGCTCTCGTGGTGATCGCCGCGCGCCCGCTACCTGCTCCTGGAGGCGCCGGATCAGACCCTGCGCATCGTGGACGTCGAGGGGAAGGCTCCCGAGTTTCCAAAGGTCAAGGCCCAGATCCGCTGGCAGTAAACCGCCGTCGCGCCACGACGCGAGCTAGACGGGCCATCCTTCCTGTCTATAGCCCATGTCCCAGAACATCCACTCGTAGCGGCAGGTCGCGACGAAGTGGCGGGTCATGGCCTCCCGCTCGCTCGCGCCGTGGCGCGCCGCCATCTCGTTCACGCAGTCGATGACCAGGCGGACGAGGGCGCCGAACTCCTCCGAGGCGTAGGTGGCGATCCAGCGCGCGTAGAGCGGGTCCGCCGATCCCGCGCGCTCGAGGGCCCGGCCCACTTCCCAATAGATCCAGTAGCAGGGGAGGAGCGCGGCCACCGCCTCGTGGAAGGGGGCGGCGTAGGCGGTGGCGAGGAGATAGCTCGTATACGCCTGATTGGTCGGGGCGAGCGGGGTGGCGGCCACGGCCTCCGGGGTGAGACCCCATTCGGCGAAGAAGCTC
>WNGH01026343.1_pt1 | contig 11376 bp, 11 predicted proteins | sample 5400631 | NCBI WGS metagenome assembly WNGH01 (sample SAMN13153373, study PRJNA577476) | soil metagenome | isolation source: 115 cm soil or saprolite under Garry oak tree replicate 1 | place: USA:California | collected 2016-06-15 | reverse complement strand
GGAAGTGGAGGCCATGAGAACCAAGAGGAGAACGCCAGCGTATGACAACTGTCGCGGAAGACTTGGGATCGTGTTTGCTACATCTCGAAGAATCTCTTTTTAAGAAAAGCTATGAATCGCGTTTTAAAAGTTTATCCGAAGGCTATTTCTAGACGCAACGCATTTCTGAGCGACTGTGATCAGCGCCCTGACATGAAGGATGCTCGCCCGCTCGGACGGACGATGCGTTGGTTTGAGCGACCGAACGGTCCACCCTCCGTTGTATCTTCCATCACTAGACGGGCGTAGGATCCTTCTCTTCCAGTTTACAGGCTATTATTGGCTGGCCTTCGACTATCTATCGAAGTCTTACACGAATTATTCGGACTGCCCAGAAAATCGGGGCCTGTAGATTGCTGGTCAGATGCACTTGCCGTAGGAGGATAGGAAGATGGAGAGGTCGTAGACGTTGACCTTTCCGTCCCGGTTCAGGTCTGCGTACGGGTTCCAGTTCTGGCTGGACGGTGTCGATCCGTAAGCGGACAAGAACTGGCTCAGGTCAAACACAGTGACACAGCCGGACTTGTCAATATCTCCCGGGTAGAGCACCATGAGATTCTTGAAAGTCAGGGTGTTCGCGAGATAGGATCCCAAGGTCTCGTACTGGACCTGGAGCAGCGAAGCTACTATCGCATACCGGGATGGAGGGGCGCCTGCCGCGGTGGCGTTCCAAGTGAAGTAGAAGTTGACAGAGGAGCCACCGGAGACGTATCCGGAACCTGTGCCTACGGCATAGCTTGTCCCGTTGACCGCCTGGACTGTCAGCTGGATATTCTCAAGATAATCGCCTGTGTTGGCGACTGTAACATTGATGCTGCTTATCTGCCAGGGGAACAGCTTCGAAGGTGAAACCCTCAGACTAGTCACGGCGACTGCGGCCACAGGATAGACCGGGCTCGTCTTGATGAGGTTGATGTACCAGCCCGAACCGTTTGTGAGAGTGTCAGAGGAATAGAATAGCCAGAGGCTCTTGTCCAGTCCCTGGATCACAGCCGGCTCATTATCGTCCAATGGCGTGGTCGAGTTCCCTCCAAAGGTCAACTGTGTGGCGGGAGTCCAAGTGATTCCTCCATCCCCGGAAAATTGGTACCAGAGCTTGTTCTCATAGGTCGCGCTTCCGAGAGGCATCTCGCGAGCCCAGAACAGCCAGACTGTACCGTTCCTATCCTCCAGCATGGCGGGGTGGGTGTCACCCTGCGAACCAGAGTTGGTCATGAAAGGTTGCGTCAGCTGCGTCGCGGGGGACCATGTAGCACCGTTATAGACCTGGTAGTATATCGTGTAGTCTGCAGCGTTGTTGTTGCTGAACTTGGCGTAGCTGACCCAGACACCGGACCCTCTCACGAACGTCACGTCAGGATACATGTTCCACGTGGCATCAGAAGTCAACTGGATATCGGCCGACCAAGTGTGGCCAACCATGGTCTTGTAGTAGATCTGACGACAAATACTACTGATCGGACATGCGGAGGATTGGGTCTGTCTCTGAAAGATCAGCCAGAGAGTCCCATCCTGGCTAACGGTCATCGACTCGGGAGTGTCGGTAACAGTCCCAAACGTGAGCTCGGTAGGATTGGACCATGTCTTGCCGGTGAGGGTCTTGTAGAAGATGTTAAGATTCCCAGTAGCGTTGGTCGCCCAGGCGAAGACTAGAGTCCCGTTCTGGAGCTGGGCTATGGAAGGAGAAGCATTGTATGAGGAGGTCGAGGGCCCGGTCAGCGCTGCGGGGGATGACCAGCCGGCGCCGTTGTTGACTTCATAGAAGATATCGCTGCGGCCGTTAAAGTTCCGCCAGAGAAGCCAGACGGTCCCGTTCGCCTCCTGGAGGACCGCAGGAAGATCATTGAGGAAGCCTCCCATGGTAACGACTGGGGAGGCGCTGCTGAACGAGTACGCGTGCACAGGAACAGCCTGCGAGGGCAGATAAGCGACTAGCATGATCGCTAATAGTAAGAGTCCGATTCTGATCCTCATATCTTCCTACTCACCAGTAAAGGTTTCAAAAAAGAGGGGAGAGGGGGCTTTCGCCTCCTATTTTCTCTAGGCGACGGCAAACGCGCCGGACTTAGCGACAGGGCTCGTGGTGGGGTTCATTATGTTGCCGCTGGAGTCAAGGCTTGTACCGAAGATCAGAGTCGCGGTGAAAGAGTATTTGCCGATTTGACCTGCATTGAAGCTGAAGCCTGTCGGTACGGTGAGCGTCTGGCCTGAAACCAGGAGAGTAACGGCGGACATTGCAGTGAAGCAGCCTGACCCTGTGTCGAGGCAGCCGTTCACGAGGACTTGGACGTACTCCTGTTGAGGAGCCATGTTGTTAACTATGCCGCTCCAAGTTTCGTTTCCACCGTTCCTTACCTTAACATTGTGTGTCCAGTGGACCAGACCCTTGACAAAGACTGGTACCGCCAACGGGACGACCGTCACAGCAACCTTGATGGAGTGCGTCACAGTCTGCCCGGTCGAGTTGGTGCCTGAACCAGTCACGGTCACGGTATAGCCGCCAGTGCTTGTGCTAGTCGCTGCAGATACTGTCAGGGTTGAAGAGGCAGAGCCTCCGACGACCAGGCTGACACTAGTCGGACTCAGCGAGGGGGTTGGAGCGCCCATCGTGGGCGATATTGTGGCTGTGAGACTCACGGTGCCGGAAAAGTCGCCGAGGCTGTCAGCAGTGATCACGCTCGAGCCGGAGAACCCTTGCATTACAGTAAAGCTCGCTGGGTCCGCGACGAGAGCAAAGTCAGAAGCTGCATTGTTGAATACGCCTGTCTGAACGGTCTCAGAGTCGGGTGTCGCTGTCGTTGGATTGATCAGTGATACGCATGTGTTTGGAACGCTGGTGCCAGAGCAGCCGGTCACATAACCGATCGGTGTACCGCTTGCTCCTGTTGTTCCCAAGACCGAGTAGGTTATGGTGAAGAGTACTGCAGTGGTGCTGACAGGCTGGAAGGAGCCTGCTACGATGTGAACTATTCCCGGACCGTCGGTGGACGAGCAGTTGCTGACGACCACGTGGCCGTTGATGCATTCCTCGGCCAGAACGCCGAAGCTCGGACCGAGGCTGACACTGGTGGCGTTTATTATAGCATTACTAGCCTGGACGCTGACGTCAAAGCTGTTGTAGGGGTCAGAGCCCTGAGCCATTATTGCAACGCTGATCGAGGATCCGACAGCGCCGCCAAAGGTCTGTTGCAGCGACGGACACGTTGTGGCCCCTGGTTTGGCAACGCAGACCACTCCAGTGGCCGCGTGTACTTGTGGAGCTAGGAATGGGCTTGCGATGAGTGCGAGAAGGAGGAGGGGTAGCGATTTCACTATTTTGTTGTTATGCACTACGAATTGCATCTTTCTATTCGCGGAGCTATCCGTGTCTGCGCATATAAGATTTTTCGGGCTCTGGACTCTTCCTTATAGCCATAATACTCTCAAGAATGAAGAAGACTTCCCGGGTATTCCAGAAATATCGCAGCTCGAAAGTGGGGATAAGGAAAGGACCGCCTGGCATGGAAGCATGGCAGAGAAAGATCTTACGAGCATGCCATGGAGCAAAAGTTGGAAATCGTGAGCACTTCCTTCCAAGAAGGAAAGGATTTCCGCTGATCAGACTAGAACACAGAACCGGTCTCGATACCGAAAACTGGATCGAGACTGATTCCGGTCTGTTACCATGGGCTTTAGCCGCACTGAATCGCGATGCCGCTACTTCCGGCAGTGACAGTTATGGTGAAGCCGCCCGACGCCGTCTTGTCAGTGAAACCACACGCCGATTTCGAAGCGCTAGAACCACCAGTCACCGGTAAGAGCAAACATCGCCAGTAAACTCATTTCAATTTCGAGACGGCAATACCTCGAAATGTCGGGCGGGACGTCAGTCGTTGAAATAGAAACTGGAAGCTAGGAGGCGGTGACAGTCAGGCGTGCTACCTGAAGGTCAGAAGTACTCGCGCCCATGACCACGACTCTGGCATTGAAAGTTCCGGAAAAGTCGTAGTCATGAACCGCTGAACAAGTCGCGCCGGATCCCGCTACCAGAGCGTGTTCTCCATCACCGAACGAAAAGAGACAGGTAAAGGGCGCGGTCCCACCCGTACCGGTGGCGACGAACGTGACGCTCTGATCCACGGTAGGAGTCTGGGCCGAGACCGTGAAGCTGGTAATCGCGAGAGGCTGACTCGAAAACGTGAAGACGGCAGAATGCCCCGGATAGATTCCTCTGCCTCCCAACACGGAGAGAAGCACTGTATCTCCCTGGGCGATCTTGACGCTACTCACGATTCCAAAATGGTCGAAGGGAGTGGGATCCGTGAAGAGAATAGTATTCCGGCCTTGGACCAGAAGACCAGTGATGTCGAAGGGTCCAAAATTGACCCTTGTCCCAGTGTATGGCGTAAAGTCTCCAGTACCCCCGAGATTGTTAAGGCCCGCGGGAATATCCACGACCAGCTGCCCATTGATGAGAACTTGGACTTGGCCGACCCCGTTGTCGAAGTCGTCTAGATCGAAGCCTCGGAATGTCAGAAACGTCTGCTGGCCTGTTGGCATAGACCTGGCGTTCAATGTGAAGGTGCCAGAGCTGGAAGCGTGGCCGGCATCGCCGCTGTACAAGCCCGTTAACAATTGATGCCCTGCAACGGTTGGAGTGTAGGAGACCGAGCAACTTGACATACTCCCGCCTGAGCCGGCGACAAGGTTACAGGTCACAGAAGGAATGAAGGTGCCGGAACTGTTACTCGAAAAGGCCACACTTCCAGTCGGGGTGGTTGGACTCGTAGAAGTGTCGAATACCCTTGCAGTACAACTAGTAGCCGTATTGACGAGGACAGAACCTGGCGTACAAGTCAAAACTGTTTTTGTCGGATGGAGCGTCGGAGAGACCGAAGTGACGGTCACAGCCACAGTCGTAGGACTCGTAGTCGCGCCAAGAGGCGAACCAGTAACCATGACACTATACGGGCCGACCACAACAGATGACGCGACAGCAATAGTCAAAGTACTGGTCGCACCCGATGTAGACGGAGTCAAAGACGCTGGACTGAACGAGGAACAGGAGATACCGGACGGCAGAGGAGCCGTACCACTAAACATGACAGAACAACTAGTCACACCGGCCGTGCTCGACAAGCTGCACGTGTTAGCAACCAGTGAGCCGCCAGTAGTACCCGCGGTCAATGTGAAAGTCACCATGCCAGTCGGAGCATTGGAAGCTGTCGTCGTATCAGCAACAGTAGCAGTAACAGACGCAGTACAACTTGTAGCGCCCAACGCAATGTTACAGCTAACACTTCCGACACTGGTAGACGTAGTGTCCTTGCCAGTGACAGTCACAGTGACTGTTGCAGCAGCACTAGTGCTTCCATTGTGAGTCGAGTCACCACTATACGAAGCAGTGACGGACCCGGTCCCAGCGGTAGTACCAGTAAAAGTCACGGAACAACTACCACCGGACGATAAGGTGCAGCCGTTAGCGCTTAATGATCCCCCACTGTTGCCTGGCGTCAATGTAAAAGTCACAGAACCCGTTGGGATGCTCGACGCGGTCATAGTGTCAATGACCGTAGCTGTTACAGCTGCAGTGCAGCTCGTCGCACCCAACGCAATATTGCAACTAACACTCCCAATACTGGTCGACGTGTTGTCTTTGCCTGTAACAGTCACAGTAACGGATGAGGCAGAACTGGTGCTCGTATTGTGCGTCGTGTCTCCTCCATACATCGCTGTGACAGAACCTGTGCCTGCAGCGGTGCCGGTAAACGTCACAGAACAACTCGTAACACTGGACGTGGTAGATAGGCTGCAACTGTTTGAGTCCAACGTTCCACCGGTGAACGTTAATGTGAACGTCACAGTACCCGTCGCAGCATTCGAAGCAGTCGTCGTATCAGCAACAGTCGCAGTAACAGATGCGGTACAACTGGTCCCGCCCAACGCGATGTTACAGCTGACCGTGCCAACACTCGTAGAAGTGTTATCCTTACCAGTAACAATCACAGTGACGGTTGCGGCAGCACTATTGCTGCCATTGTGAGTCGCGTCTCCACCGTACGAGGCAGTGACAGTCCCAGTGCCGGCACTAGTACCGGTAAAGGTCACAGAACAACTCGTAACACCAGCCGCAGTCGACAGGTTGCACATGTTAGCGCTCAGAGAGCCACCAGTAGTGCCCGCGGTCAATGTGAAGGTCACCATACCAGTCGGAGCATTCGAAGCAGTCGTAGTGTCAGTGACAGTCGCAGTCACGGATGAAGTACAACTTGTAACACCCAGTGCAATGTTGCAACTGCCAGCCCCAACACTCGTAGAAGTGTTATCCTTGCCTGTGACCGTCACAGTAACGGTTGCAGCTGAACTTGTGCTTGTATTATGAGTCGGGTCCCCGCCATAACCCGCGGTAATGGATCCAGTACCGCCTGAAGTGCCGGTGAATGTTACTGAACAACTGCCAGCAGATGATAGGATGCAGCTGTTGGCGTCCAAAGAGCCACCCGTTGTGCCAGCCGTCAGAGTGAAAGTAACAGTGCCACTGGGAGTGTTCGCCGCGGTCGTTGTATCAGTGACGGTGACAGTAGCAGAGCCAACAGCAACACCAGTGAAGGTCACAGAACAGCTTGTGACACTAGCCGTGGTTGACAAGTTGCAACTAGCGCCTACAGTGCCAACGCCAGTATTCGACGAGACGAAGCCGACACTGCCAGTCGGGGCATTGGCAGGGGTCGTCGTGTCAGCGACGGTAGCGGTACATGTAGAAGTAGCGCCTGGAAGAATCGTACTGGGAGTGCAAGCAACACTGGTAGACGTGTTGTCTTTGCCAGTGACAGTAACTGAAACGGTTGCCGCGGTACTAGTGCTGGTATTGTGAGTTGCGTCACCACCATACGAAGCAGTGACAGACCCAGTGCCTGCAGTAGTACCAGTGAATGTGACGGAACAACTGGTCACACCGGCCGTGGTCGACAAGCTGCACGTGTTAGCAACCAGTGAGCCGCCAGTAGTACCCGCGATCAATGTGAAAGTCACCATACCAGTCGGAGCATTCGAAACTGCTGTAGTATCAGCAACAGTCGCAGTGACAGACGAGGTACAACTCGTACCGCCCAGCGCAATGTTACAACTAACAGCCCCAACACTCGTAGAAGTATTATCCTTCGCGACAGTGATAGTGTTTGATGTACTCATACTGCCATTGTGAGTAGTGTCACCACCATACGTGCCAGTGACAGTAGCAGTGCCCACAGCAACACCTGTGAATGCCACCGTGCACTTGCCAGAAGATAGGGTGCAGCTAGCACCAACCGTACCAACACCAGGATTCGACGAGACAAAACTCACACTCCCAGACGGAACATTAGCAGGAGTCGTAGTATCCGTAACAGTAGCGGTACATGTAGAAGTCCCAGTCGGAACAATCGTGCTAGGACTACAGGCAGCACTAGTAGAAGTGTTGTCCTTGCCAGTAGCAGTCACTGTGACAGTCGCTGCGGCGCTAGTGCTAATGTTGTGAGTAGAGTCCCCACCGTAACTGGCAATGACAGACCCGGAACCAGCAGACGTACCACTAAACATGACAGAACAACTAGTCACACCAGCTGTAGTCGACAAACTGCAAGTCGGAGAGTTCAGACTACCACCAGTAGTGCCCGCAGTCAATGTGAAGGTCACAGTACCAGTCGCAGCGTTCGAGGCAGTCGTAGTATCAAGAACAGTCGCGGTAACAGAAGCAGTACAGCTACCCGCGCCCAGCGCAATGTTACAACTAACAGCCCCAACACTCGTAGAAGTATTATCCTTACCAACATGGTAGGTTACGTTGGCGTTGTGAGAGAGCGTACCGCTTGTGCCTCTAACTGTAGCCAAGTAGTTGGCTACAACACTGCTCTTGCATGAGAGGGTAGATGTCCCGGAACCGCCTGTTATGGACGAAGAGGTCAACGTGCATGAAAGGTTAGTCGAGTTGGTAGTGGCTGCCAAATTGACTGTGCTCGTGAAGCCGTTGAGAGGGGATACGGTAATCGTAGAAGTTCCTGCGACGCCAACGGTTGTAGGCACACTGGTCGGATTAGCGGAGACGGAAAAGTCTGGTACGAGTGGGGTATGGAAGATCCCTGTTGTGCCAGTCGCGGGTATCGAGTTGAACGTGCTTGCATTAACGAGAGTGAAACACGTGGTTCCATCCGATGCGCTCGTCATTGTGCAGCCTGTCGCGTAACCTATCGTGGCGGGCGTGTTCGAAGCTGCGGAGCCTACAGTGTAGTGTATCGTGAACAGAGTCTCGTTTGCCGTCTGAGCTGCGAAGGCGCCGGCTACAACATGGACAATGCCCGAACCGTCGGTGGGCGAACATGTAGCCGTCACCACGATCCCGTTGACGCAGATCTCCGCGGGAATTGGGAAGTTGGAACTGATTGTGACCGCGGCCGTAGTAGTCGGTGCGCTCAGAATGGTCTGGTCGACCTCTACACTAATGTCGAAGGTGTTTGTACCGGCAGCGGGAAGGTTGGCCATGTTGACATTTACATCTAAAGCTTGACCAGCGGAGCCAACGAACGTTGGCGGGGTCGAGGGGCAGACATTCCCCGTGGTCAGGGTAGATGGGGCTATACATACTGTCGTTGGCCCTACGGCGTGGGCCTTCGGACTCGCTACAGCAAGGGCGAAGACGGAAAGGATTAGTAGAATAGGGACCGAGATAAGAATCCTCTTCAACAAATCAGCATCCTATTATTTCGCGGAAACATGCTGGCTATGCTTTACCTATAAGAATTCCTAGTGGGACGGGATTGGATTATACCCCTGATAGGCTACGTATTGTAAAAGATTGCTTGGAGAGTCCAAGGCAATCTCGGCTGGGAATTCCTCTTGCCACGAATTAAAAACAATAGGTGGATTGCGTGCTGAGCGTTTCTGTGCAACGCGAATTGTTTCACAACGCTCTAGTTCTGGCCTCGAAGCCATCGACTGGAAGCGATTAGAGGCTCGGAGAAAAGAGAAGAGATGGGGGCGTCGGCCCCCTTCCTTCGGCGTCTTAGGCTACTACCGCGAACGTGCCTGTCTTTGTGACAGGGCTGAGGTATGGTTGGCTGGACGATGTTGGCCCGTAGAACACCTGTCCAAGGAAGGTGAACTTCAGCCCTATGCCGCTGGACGATATTGGAACGGTGAAGGTGATTGACGCAGAGGCACCTGGTGCGAGGAGCATTGGAGCGGAGGAGCCTGTGAAGCAGGCCGTGCCTGAGTCTCCGCAGCCGCTGACAGTCACGACAACCCACTCCGAGTCTGGTGCAAAGTTCGTAACTTTGGCTGTGAAGGTCTGGACGCCAGCGCTCTTGGAGAGGCTTAGGTGGTGGGTCCAGTGCAGCTTGCCCGCTACGAACTCGGGCGGCTGTAGGACCGTTACTGTGACGGTGACAGTGTGAACAACCGTAGTGCTACCCGACATACCCGTAGCTGTAACGTTGACCCGGAATATTGTTCCCGGCGCAACGCTCGAGGTTACAGTGATGCTCAGCGTGGAGGTGGCCGAGCTGCCTAGGGTTACGCTCGTCGGGTTGAGTGTGGCTGTGGTGCCGCTGATCGTCGTGGCCGTCAGAATCACCGTGCCCGTGAATCCTGTACTTGTCACAGTTATGGTGGTCGTGTTAGAAGCTCCCTGGAAAACATTAGCCGATGACGGACTCGAAGTGATCGTGAAGCCGCCTACTACTGCGCCGACGGAGACCGGAACTGTGACGGAGTGAGAGAGCGAGCCGCTGACTCCTGTTACAGTGACGTTGAAGGTTTCGCTCGCACTGTCCGTTACAGTCAGGGTGACGCTTGCCGAAGTTGTGCTTGAGGTCAGTGCTACACTGTTCACGCTGAGGGTCACCACGGCAGTGCTACTCCCTGATACGAAGCTCAAGTTTATTGTGCCCGCGAAACCGTTCAGTGCAGTTACAGTAATCGTGCTGCTTCCTGCCACATTGACAGTCGTCGAGATGAACGTTGGGTTTGCAGCTATCGTAAAGTCGACGACCTGGAAGGTCACAGTCGCCGTGTGTGACAAGGAGCCGCTTGTGCCTGTGACAACAACACTGTTGTTCCCGGCGGTTGAGTAGGTGCACACCAGTGTGGTTGAGCCTGAGGTCGTAGTGGTGGTGAGGATTATGCTGGTACTGCTGAGGTTGCAGGCGAGGCTTCCGTTTTGAGATAGTGTTACGGTGCCAGTGAAGCCGTTCTCGGCGCTCACCATGATCGTTGAGCTACCTGGTGATCCCGCGTTGACGACCACTGTCGTCGGGCTGGCTGTGATGGCAAAGTCCTGGACGGTGACGGAGAACGTTGCGGAGTGTGAGAGGGAGCCGCTGGTCCCGGTGACAATCACGTTGTAGTTGCCAGCGCTACCACTGCACATCAGACTCGCAGTTCCCGATGTTGTAGTAGTCAGGGTTATGCTCGCCGGACTCAGTGAGCATGCAAGTCCCAGCGGAACTATGTCGGTGAGAGAGACGGTACCGGTGAAACCGTTCACAGCTGCAACAGTAATTGTAGAGTTGGCTAGCCTACCCGCCAAGACAGTAGCGCTGGTCGGACTAGCAGTGACCATGAAGTCTTGGACGGTGAATGTGATCGGTCCGGCTGAGTGGGATAGTCCAGTGCTCGTGCCAGTCACGAAGACCTGGAAAGTGCCTGTAGTTGTGAATGTGCATGACAGTGTGCTCATGCCTGAGCCTACAATGGACGGCGGATTGAGGGTGCACGCGGTGTTGCTGGCGGAGAGGTTGACCGTGCCGGAGAAGCCGTTCAGACCTGTTACAGTAATGGTGGAAGTGCCTGGAGCGTTAACGTTCACGGTTACCGATGTTGGGCTCGCGCTCAGCGTGAAGTCTTGGACATTGACTGTGACGATGGCGGAGTGGACGATACCACCTGATGTGCCTGTTACTGTGCACGTGTAGGTTCCTGCAGTCGTGGCGCTGAGTGAGAGAGTGAAGCTGGCGCTGGCCGCTGTAGCACTTGCTGGGCCAGTGCAACCCGTCAGACCTGCGGTTGCTGAGTAGGTCAAGGCCACGTTGGCGGTAAAGCTGCCAACTGGTGCGACGGTGATTGTCGACATGCCAGTAGCACCAACAACTTGCGTTAGACTTGTTGGGTTAGCTGTGACTGAGAAGTCTGCGGTCGTAACTGTGATGACTACTGAACGAGTTAGACCGCTCGCACCACCGGCAACTGTGCACGTACCACTGCTAGTGCTGGTAGCAAGTGACAATGTTAGAGATATGCTGGCCGTCGGTGGGATACCAACGCTCGCTGGTCCAGTGCAACCGTTCACGCCAGCTGTGGCGGTGTAGGTCAAACCAACTGTCGCCG
>WNGH01013198.1_pt1 | contig 11377 bp, 11 predicted proteins | sample 5400631 | NCBI WGS metagenome assembly WNGH01 (sample SAMN13153373, study PRJNA577476) | soil metagenome | isolation source: 115 cm soil or saprolite under Garry oak tree replicate 1 | place: USA:California | collected 2016-06-15 | reverse complement strand
ACAAGCTCTTGCTTACTCTTGGGGACGGAAACTTACGGCAAGTTGATTTAGCGCCGCACCTCAACGGAGAAATGTTCGAGCCGCTGAAGGACATTGGCAACTTCAAAAGTGTTCACCTCAATTCTGATTTGGATACGATTGTCTGGAAGAATGGCGCCGACATGTCCCCAGATTTTCTCTATGAAATCGGCGTTCCTGTGGCCGAGTCAGTGCCGGCGGCATAGCACCTGTAATCAAGCCACTTGTAATCGAGGAATCAAACTTTCGAGTCAACTTCAAGCTGCGCGTCACGCTGTGACAAGAGAACGGTCCTGGGCATACGACGACGTAGTGGCTACTTAGGCCACGCCGTGTAGTCTAATACTTTTAACTTAATCCAACTGCGGTATGTTTCTTCGGTGCTTAGACCAAGTGTCTCAGGCGTGCGGTGTCATTGAGTTGGTCGAGGAGTTTTCGTTCTGGCATTCTCTGCATAATACTCATATCGGGGTATTATGTGGCCTTAGACGGACGACCAAGAGGGGGACGGCTCATGATAAGCAGGTTGCTCGTGATCATTGGAGCGGTCTCTTATGTTCTCGCCTGGTTGCTGCCCGCGATCAAACCAGGTAAATCCATGGTGCGCGGTTGGGAGGCGTTTCAGGTCACGCTGATGTCAGAGTGGCCGGACAAAGGCGACCCTTTCTCGGAGTGGTACGGGAGTTGTCTCGTCACATTTGAAAGGTCAGCGCGTCAAAACGATCCTGGACCTACTTCCATTGATAATTCGTGTAACTTGGGTTTCAATTGCGCACGATGAGGTGAGAGATGACGTTAACAATCGAGTTGCCGGATGGTTTGCTCGAGCAGCTTCACGATCGGGAAATTTCCGACGAGGAGTTGAGGGCTGTGGCGATAGCAGCGCTGGAAATCCGGCTGGCGCGGCAGAATGATTCAATGAACGGAGGGCGCTTTAGTGAAAGCGCTGTTCCTGTCATTCGGCAGTTGATCTCAGAGAATCGCGAACTCTTTGAAGCATTAGCTCAACGGTAGCAATGCCTGGAATGCAGAACAATTTCGCCTGGTTCAATCACTACATCTGGGGCGACCCGCTGCCGGATTTCACCACGCCTGAGATGCCGAAAAAGGATGAGAAGAAGCCAGCGGAGAAATAGCCAGCTTCGCGAGTGGATACTGACAACTCACTCGGGCGACGGTATGATTACGGACATGGATGTCGTCTCCGTAAGGTGAAGCTATGGCAACACTGGAACAGATCATCGACGAAGCACGCTCGCTCTCGCTGGCCGAAAAGCGAAAACTGCGCCAGGCCCTTGATCTTGAGTTAGAGCAGGTGAAAGCGCAAGACCGCGCACAGCCGACGCATAGCGAGAATGGCGGCCGCGAGACGCGTGAACGGCGGCTCAAGTGGCTGAAGTCTCATCGGGAAGAGTACGGCGGACAATACGTCGCACTAGACGGTGATAGACTCATCGCTGTTGGTCCAAACTTCCGTGTCGCCAGAGAGAAAGCGCTGGCAGCCGGCAAGACGCACGCATTCGTCACTTACTTGTCGAAGCCCGACGAAATGGCGGAGATGGGAGGTTGGGCGTGAGTTACCAACTCTCCTTCACGGAGTTGGTTAATTATGACGCCGGTCAGCCGAGCATCACGGTTCCGCTTACTCTGAGCGTGGGCCAGGCGCGAGTCGTCTGTGACGCAAAAGTAGATACTGGCTCCTCCAATTGCATCTTCGCTCGCCACGTTGGAGAAGAATTGGGACTCGACATCGAGACGGGTCTACGTTTGCTCGTCGGCACCGTCACCGGCACGTTCGTGGCTTATCTGCACGAAGTAAATCTATCGCTCGCCACTTTTGAGTTTAGCGGTCTCGTCGGCTTTGCTGAGAACAAGGAATTTCGTCGCAATGTATTAGGCCGAAGAGGTTTCGTCGAGCAAATAGTTCTTGGTCTGGTCGATTATGAAGGCGCGCTGTATCTGAGTCGCTATGACGAATAGCGGTGCGGTTTCGGCTGGGCCATTTGCTTGCCAGCGGCGCGATATGAAAAAACCGTTCTTCGCGCCTTTGGAGTAGGACGTAATGATCCATTTCGTAAAGGACGTAAAGTATTTGTCCCAATACAAGCTACTGCTGACTTTTGAGGACGACAGCTTACGACAGGTTGATTTAGCGCCGCACCTCGACGGAGGAGTGTTCGAGCCGCTGAAGGACATGAGCAACTTCAAAAGTGTTCACCTCAATTCTGATTTTGATACGATCGTCTGGAAGAATGGCGCCGACATGTCCCCGGATTTTCTCTATGAAATCGGCGTTCCCGTAGCCGAATCAGTGCCGGCGGCATAGCACCAGTAATCAAGAACGTCTTAAACTTTCGAGTCAACTACAAGCTGAGCGTCACGCTGTCCTGAGAGAACATTCCTGGATGGCCTGCCGAAGAAGGATGTTAAGGATGTGAAGAAAGCGGAACAATAGCCATCTAGTGTTAATTAGCTTTCAGCAAACCGGCGTGAGTAGTGAACGCGCCGGATGATGTCTTCAGTACCGGTTAATTCCGACGTTAGTCGGTCGAGCGGGCCACCTCACCTCAACCGTCACGCCGAGCAGGTTATCTCGCGCGACAAGCGGGTCGTTCGCGCTGCTGTTTAGAGACATGGACTACGACGCAACTGACATCGCCGTTACCTACGACCGTGGTCGCGATCATGGGCCTGAGTTTCTCGATCTCTGGATGGATGTGGTCTCGTCACACGTGAAAGATCAGCGCACAAAGAGGATCCTGGATCTGGGTTGTGGCACGGGACGTTTTTCCGAAGCTCTGAGGACGCGTTTCGATGCGGAAGTCGTAGGCATTGACCCTTCGAAAAGGATGTTGGAACAGGCGCGAAGCAAACCGTCCGCCGCGCGGATTCGATACGAGTCAGGTCGTGGCGAATCAATTCCCCTCCCCAACAATTCGGTGGACCTGATTTTCATGTCAATGATTTTCCATCACTTCGATAATCCCATGCTCGCAGCGCGCGAATGTCGCCGAGTGCTTCGTGACGGGGCCACAGCCCTCGTGCGCACCGGTACTCGTGAACGCATTTCGTCGTATCCTTACGTTGATTTCTTCCCGGAAAGCCGGCCCATTCTTGAAGAGCGTCTGCCCACAACCACGTTCGTGCGTGAGGTTTTTGAGGCCGATGGATTCCGCATGGTAACCCTGGAGGTCGTTACTCAGGAGATTGCGCCGAGTTACGCGGCTTACGCCGAGAAACTGTCGGCGGGAGCAGACTCAGTCCTGGCTAGTTTGAGTCCCCGCGACTTTGATGCTGGGATGAGGGCGTTGCGGGCTCACGCAGCGCACAGCAATGGTGAAGCCGTCTTCGAGCCAATTGACGTTTTCGTTTTTCGATAGGAACGCCGCGGTACGACTTAACCAGTTCTTGGCCCGGAGCGCGAATAGCGCACTCTTCAACTTGTTCTTACCTTCCGGGTTGTTCATAATCACCGCGCCCGGTGACCACGACGCGCAAAGCGGACGGCAATTTAGCGAATGCTCTTCTCGGCGAAGGATCGTAGCTAGATTCTTATGAACGCACTACTCATCTACCCGGAATTTCCAGATACCTTCTGGAGCTTTCGTCACGCCCTTAAATTTATCGGCAAGAAGTCCGCTTTTCCGCCGCTCGGACTCCTGACGATCTCGTCGATGCTGCCGAGGTCCTGGAACCGGCGGCTGGTTGATATGAACGTTCGTCCGCTCGCGACCGCCGATCTAGAGTGGGCGGACGTCGTCTTTGCCAGCGCGATGTATGTGCAGAAAGAGTCGCTCAAAGAAGTCATCCGTCTATGTAAAGCTCAGGGGAAAACAGTCGTCATGGGAGGCCCCTATGCTTCAATGGGCCTCAACGATGCGATTGAAGCGGATCACGTTTTCGTCGGCGAAGTCGAGACGACGTTTCCCGGGTTCTTAGAAGATTTTGAACGTGGCGAAGCGAAAGCTGTTTACCAGGCTGCCGAGCGGCCGCCGCTCTCTTTAACGCCGATTCCGGATTTCGGGCTGGCCGAGCTCTCGCAGTACAGCGACATGTCCGTGCAGTACTCGCGCGGCTGTCCATTCAATTGTGAGTTCTGCGACATCATAGAAATTTACGGACGCATCCCACGCACAAAAAGCAATCAGCAAATTCTCGCCGAATTGGACGCGTTGCTGCGGGTTGGCTGGCGTGGTGAGGTCTTCATCGTTGACGACAATTTTATCGGCAACAAGAAAAACGTCCGCGTGCTGATGCCGGAGCTGGCCGAGTGGTCCGCCCGCAACAAGTACCCGTTCGCATTCACGACGGAAGCCAGTGTGAATCTCGCTGACGATGACGAGTTGCTGGAGCAGATGCGCACCGCAGGATTCAGGCAAGTTTTTATCGGCATCGAGACACCGGTCGTGGAAAGCTTGAAGGAGGCGCAGAAGGGTCAGAACACACGCCGCGATTTAATAGACTCGGTAAGGAAAGTGCAGAGCTACGGGATGGAGGTACTGGGCGGCTTCATCGTCGGCTTCGATAATGACCCGGATGATATCTTCGAGCGGCAGATCAACTTTATTCGTGAAAGTGCAATCCCGGTTGCGATGGTCGGCTTGCTGGCGGCAATCCCCGACACGCAACTCTGGCGGCGGCTCGAGCGCGAAGGGCGACTCAAGCCCAGAGGAGCAGAGGAGCATAGTGGAAGCAACACGGATTGCGTGCTCAACTTTTTGCCGAAGATGGACGCCAACCGCCTGATTGAAGGTTACAAATCAATCATTCGAAGTATCTACAGCCCGCGCGAGTATTACGAGCGTTCGCTCGACAGCCTGGGCCGCGTCACGCGTGATGGTGCGCCGCAGATTGGCGAAGGTGGACTGAAACGAGAAGACATCACGGCCTTTGCGCGCATCATCTTTGCGCTGGGTGTGCGCGATAAGTCACGCGCAGAGTTCTGGCGCTTCATGAGACGTGTTGTCTCCGAGCACCGGGACAAGATCGACGATGGTTTGATGTTCGCGGCCCTGGGCTATCATTTTCGGAAACTGACCGAGATTTATTGTAATTAGCGAGGCAAGCGGCCAGCGCGTTCTTTAACTTGTGCTTTGCTTTCCACGGTGTTCATAATCGCCGCACCCGGATCATATGTATTGCCCTACGTGTGCCGCACAAAATGAGACAGAGGTGAAGTTTTGTCGCGCTTGCGGTCAAGACCTCTCGTTGGTCTCGCAAGCCTTGAATAAGCGCGGGGCAGTTGGACTGGTCGATAGAATCAGCAAAGGGCTGGAACATCTGACGGAACTGCTACGAGCGCCGCGCGTTATTCGCGGCACGCTTTTGACGACTAGTGGCTTGATTGTTTCCGCTTTGAACTTTGACGTTCTTTTTCTACATCATTTCATTACCTGGTTCACAGCCCTTAACACTTTGATTGGTTTTAATCTGCTGGGCTTAGGCCTGAGCGAATTCGTGAAATACAGGCGAAGCCTCGTCGGCAAGGAGCCCGGCCAACAGAAACCTCCTGCGGTTGCTGCGCCGCCCTATGGGTCCATCTTGGATCTTCAAAGCGTCTCTGAATCTAATACTCAACTCTTGGAGACAAAGCAACGGCAAACCAAACGGGATTTATCGAGATGCTGAGTGGCTGTTGATAATTAGCGCAACTTGGGTTTCAATTGCGGCCTGGTTTTCTAGAGTTGTTTACGCTTCCACTTAGTTCAACGTAAATTGTGAAGCGCGAGGAGAAATCGTCGATGTCCAAAATCGGAATCGTCTTACGAACCGTAACTGCGATCGTGGTTGCTTTGATTTCTGGTTCACTGCTGTCGCAACAAATCGCCACCGCGCAACAGTATGACCCCAAGCTTTATTCCGGTTTGCGTTGGCGAAGTATTGGCCCGTTTCGCGCGGGGCGCGTCAACGCGGTCAGCGGCGTCGTTGGTCAGCCGGAGACTTTTTATTTTGGATCGGTCGGCGGCGGTGTTTGGAAAACGACGAACGCAGGTCGGACCTGGACTCCAGTGTTTGACTCGGCATCTTCGGCGTCGATTGGCGCGATTGGCGTGGCGCCGTCGAATCCGGATGTGGTTTACGTCGGTACGGGCGAAGCCGACATGCGTGATTCGATTCAGTTCGGCGACGGCATGTACAAATCTGTCGACGCAGGCAAGACCTGGAAGCACATCGGACTCGAGAGCACTCGACAGATTGGGCGAATCATTGTCGATCCGAAGAATCCGAATATCGTCTTCGTCGCGGCGCTTGGCCACGCTTATGCCGCAAATCCCGATCGAGGCGTGTATCGCTCTCATGATGGCGGCACAACCTGGCAAAAAGTTCTTTTCAAAAATGACGATGTGGGCGCCATCGATCTCAATTTCGATCCGGCGAACTCGCAAATTGTTTATGCGGCGCTGTGGAACGTGCGGCGTCCACCGTGGTTTATCTACGCGCCGGCGAACGGTCCTGGCGGCGGGATTTTCAAATCAGTGGATGGCGGCACGACGTGGAAAGAGATTGATGAAGGGATTCCGCTCGAAGGTCGCGGCCGTATCGGTGTCTCAGTATCGCCTGCGAACCACAATCGCATCTATGCTGCGGTCGATGCGAAAGAGGGTGGGATCTTTATTTCGGACGACGGTGGCGCAAGCTGGACCAGGCTTTCCAGCGACAAGCGTCTTTGGGATCGCGGTTGGTACTTCGAGAAAGTTACAGCCGATCCAAAAAGCGCCGACACTGTCTATGTGATGAATACTTCTGTCTATCGATCTACAGATGCCGGTAAGACATGGACCGCAATCAAAGGCGATCCAACCGGCGATGACTTTCATCAGCTCTGGATTTATCCGGACGATCCGAAGCGCATGGTGCTTGGCAGCGATCAAGGCACCATCGTCAGCGTCGACGGAGCGGTCACCTGGAGTTCGTGGTACAACCAGGCGACGGCGCAGATTTATCACGTCGCGCCCGATTATCGTTTTCCATATTGGGTCACCGGGGCGCAACAGGACAGCGGCGCGGTCGGCTCGCCTTCGCGCAGCCGTCACTCGGAAATTTCTCTGCGCGACTGGGAGGGTCTCTGCGCGGGCGGTGAATCGGGGTACACGGCGCCCGATCCACTGCATCCGGAAATTCTTTTCGGTGGGACAGTCTCGCGATGCAATGTGGTGACAGGTGAGACGAAGAACGTATCGCCTGAGACACGCGGAACACCGGGACAATATCGTCATGACTGGACGCAGCCCCTGGTTTTCTCGCAAGCGGATCCCCACGCGCTCTACTTCGGCAATCAATTTCTCTACAAGACGACGAACGGAGGCGAGAGCTGGACGCAGCTCGGTCAGGACATGACGCGCGAAGATCCCGGCGTGCCGCCGAATCTGAACGAGGCTGCAGCAGCCGACGCGCCTGCTGACAAACGTCGTGGCGTGATTTACACAATTGCCCCATCGCCCTTGCGGGCACACGAACCGCATATCTTGCGCACACATGATTCCGGTAAGACCTGGACCGAAATCACAAATGGATTGCCGAAAGGCATCTACGTGCAGACTGTAAAAGAAGACAGCCAGCGCCGTGGATTACTATTCGCCGGCACTGAGCGTGCGGTGTTCGTTTCATTCGATGACGGCGATCACTGGCAATCTTTACAGCTCAACCTGCCGCCGGCATCGATGCGCGACTTTGCGATTCATGAAAACGATATGATCGTGGCCACGCACGGCCGTGGCTTCTGGGTGCTTGACGACATCACTGCGCTGCGTCAGCTCAGCAATGACGTGGCGAATTCAGAGGCGTATCTCTTTCAACCTGCCGATGCTATCAACCTTACCCCTGGCGGTGACAACGGCACGCCGATGCCGCGCGACGAACCGCTGGCCGATAATCCTCCGTTCGGCGCGATGATCGACTTCTACTTGAAATCCAATGCGGGCGGGCCAGTCGTTTTGGAGATTCTCGATCCGTCGGCCGAGATGATTCGTCGTTACTCGAGCGAAGACAAGCCTACTCCGGTGGATCCCAACCGGCTTAACTATCCGCCGTTCTGGGCGCGTACGACTGAGCCTTTGCCCGCTACTGCCGGAATGCACCGCTTCATCTGGGACCTGCGTCCCACTCCGCCACAGCGGCCGACAGGCGGTGGCGGTGGTGGCTTCTTCCGTGGCGGCGCTCAGCCGGTTTTGCCTGGAGTGTATACCGTGAAGTTGACGGTTGGCGGCAAGAGCTACACACAATGGCTCACAGTCAAGATGGATCCACGCGCGAAATAGGTACCGAGATTCCCTGCAGCAAAACATATCTCGTGGTTGATAGTAAATAGAATTAAGCGGGGATGAATGTAACCATCGCCACGCGACAACGTCTCAGGATAGTAAGCGTTCCATCTGCACTGAAGGAGAGAATCAGAAAATGCTAATCACGAAAACGATGCTGGCCGTCGTCCTGTTCGGCGGCTTGTTGGTTCAAAGCGGCACCGGCTACAAGGTTGTCGGCCGCTATCCGATTGGAGGCACCGGCGGCTGGGATTACATCAACATCGACAGCTCGGCGCGCCGCCTCTACGTTTCGCATTCCACTCAGGTCGAAGTCGTCGACGCCGACACTGGCAAAATTGTCGGCACGATCGCCGACACGCCGGGCGTCCATGGGGCTGCGATCGCTGCCCGGTTCAAGCACGGCTTCACCAGCAACGGCCGCGAGCACAAAGTCTCGATGTTCGACACGGCCACCCTGCAACTCATTAAGAAGATCGATGTGGGCAGAGGTCCGGACGGCATCTACTACGATGACCGCACCAAGCGTGTGTTTACGAATAATCACGGTTCGCATGACATTACGGCCATCGATGCATCGAGCGGTGACGTCGTCGGCACTGTGCCGGTGAAGGGCGATGGTGAACAGGCGATCATCGGCAAGGATGGACTTATCTACGTCAACAGCGAAGATACCAACGAAGTGGTCGCGTTCGATCCAAAGTCGCTGGAAGTAAAAAATCGCTTCCCCATCGGCGTGGCGAAGAGGCCCACCGGTCTCGCTTACGATGCCAGGACTAACCGGCTGTTCATCGGCTGCGGGAACGAACCGAAGATGGTGGTGATGGATGCCGCGAACGGAAAAGTAATTAACAGCTTTCCGATCGGCACTGGTGTGGACTACGCGGGTTTTGATCCGGACACGCATTTAATCTTCTTCTCGTGCGGCGATGGAACGCTCAGTATCTATCGTGAGAAATCCGCAGACGTTTACGAGGACGCCGGCGCAGTCAAGACGCAACGGAGCGCGAGAACGATGGCCTTCGATCCAAAGACAAAGAAGATATTTTTGCCCGCGGCTGAATATACCGAAGGGCCTCCGGCCCAGCCCGGCGGACGACCAACGCGCACGATGACCCCCGGATCGTTCGTGATCGTCGTGGTAAGCAAATGAAATGATGAAGACCAACCTGAAAGGGGCTTTCTCTAGCCCAGGCGTTCACGCCTGGGACTCGAGGAGGTACAGATTCATCAGCCTCCTTCAGGAGGCTTTGTCTGCGGCTTTAGCCAGGCTGCTCCCCATCCATATCGAGAAGCCCCATAAATGGGGCTCACAAACTCACCACACTCAATCCATCCCAGACGTGAACGCCCGGGCTAGAGAAAGAGCGCAACGCTTTTTCGGCGCGAACGACTGGGTTGGAGAAACGATCTTTCAGCGGCCTTTTCGAACATGGTCTTTGCTACTCATGATTCTGGCGCTTTCAACGTGGTGTTCCGCCCAGACTCAACTTACCGTCAAGGCCTCCAACAAATTACCGATTACCAGGACCAGTCAAACGATTGAATTATCCGCGAAAGATCTCGCGCCGCTCGGCGAAAAAGATCTGAACAAAATTCATGTGCGCGATTCATCCGGCAAGGAACTGCTCTCTCAGGCGGTGGATACGGACTTTGACGAACTGCACAAACCCGACATTGTGATCTTCCAGGCCGATTTCAAGCCCAATGAAACGCGGACGTTTGTTGTCAGCGCCGGCAAGAAGCACGAATACACCAAAGATGATTTCAAAGCCTACGGCCGCTTTGTGCGCGAGCGCTTTGACGATTTTGCCTGGGAGAACGATCTGATCGCGCATCGCACTTACGGCAAGGCGCTGATCACCTGGAAAGGCGAACCGCTGACCAGCAGCGCCATCGACATTTGGTCAAAGCGCACCACTAAGCTCGTCATCAACGACTGGTACATGGTCGACAACTATCACGCCGACGCGGGCGAAGGGATGGACGATTACTCTGCGGGTGCAACTCGCGGCTGTGGCGGCAGCGGTATCTGGGCGAATAATCAACTCTACGCGCCGTCGAACTTCGTCGATTCGCGCGTGCTGACGAACGGACCTATCCGCGTCATGTTCGAGTTGGTCTATGAACCATTCGATGTCAACAGAACGAAGGTCTCGGAAGTCTTGCGCATTTCTCTGGATGCGGGCAGCCAATTGGATCACTTCCAAAGCTTCTACAATATTCAAAGCGGCAACGCCCCGCTGCCGGTCGCGATCGGTCTAAAGAAAGTAAAAGACGAACAGCAGGAATTGAACGCCGCGCACGGTTGGCTCGCGATCTGGGAGAGGGCCTGCAAGGTGTGGCAACAGTTTTCGACCCGCAACAGTTCGACAAGCAGGCCGAAGACAAGCAGAACAATCTAATTGTCCTGAAAGCAGGAACTGCAAAACCGGTTTCCTACTGGGCTGGCTTCGCCTGGGACCGTGCCGGAAAGATTACTTCGGCAGACGCGTGGAAAAAATATGTCGATGAGTTTGCCGGCGGTTTACGTTCACCGATTGAAATAAGCGTCACGCCTCGATAACGCTCGTTGCCATCCGAACAAGCTTACAGGTCCGTTGTGCAAACTGGCTTTGCACAAGAGTCGTTCGGACACCGAAGGCTGTCGAGTTCTTTGGGATCGATCCGGTCTCATTCACACCTGGCTTTAGCCAGGTGAACTGCGCCCACAAGCATAAGATGGAAACCGTTTAAACGGTTTCCCCTTCTCCTGATACCAGCGATCACCCGGCTGAAGCCGGGTGTGAATAAGAACCTCGACGTTCTTCTTGTGCAAACCTATACAAGCCTGCAAAATATTTGCCCACGGCAACGAAAATGCTTGCAATGCCGCAATGATTGGTATATAAGGCGCGCCAGCAACTTGTATCGCAAGTGACAGGGTTAAGCAACCCGACCCCAGGGAATCCGGCCAGTTCACCCAAAGCTTGGCGCTGACGGATTATTCCCTTTAACGCCACCGGCTCACAAATCGCTGGTGGTCAACTTTCAATCGTTTAGTCCAAACGAAGGAGAACTCTGATGGCTCTTACCTATACGCTAGTTCGCGAATGTCT
>WNGH01007547.1_pt1 | contig 11378 bp, 10 predicted proteins | sample 5400631 | NCBI WGS metagenome assembly WNGH01 (sample SAMN13153373, study PRJNA577476) | soil metagenome | isolation source: 115 cm soil or saprolite under Garry oak tree replicate 1 | place: USA:California | collected 2016-06-15 | reverse complement strand
TGGTTTAATGGGAATTTGGATCAGAAGGAAAATCGCGCAGTCAAGGCGCCCCTAGGGTATCCGGTAGGCGTTGCCCGCAGAAACTTTCCACGCCAACCATCACTCAGCGATCAGAGTAGTGGATTCTGATCGTTCGATTCCTTCCGGCCCGTTCCCACGGGGTTGACTAGCACGGCTGTCGCTGCTTGAATGTAAAAGGTTGGGCGCTTAACTCAGCGGTAGAGTGCCATCCTCACACGGTGGAAGTCGTAGGTTCAAATCCTACAGCGCCCACCACTTTGCACAATAGGAAACTTATGCCCAAGTTTGTGATAGAGCGCGAAATACCGAATGCAGGGAATCTGGTGGCTGCACAGCTACGTGACGGGTAACAAGGTTTATTGCGTGTACCTCGCTCCAGACGAAGCTACGGTCCAGGAACATGCCAAAAGAGGAGGCTTTCCGGCAAACCGTATCTCCGCCGTGCGCCGGATGATTGATCCCACAACGGCAGAATGACCACCCTGCTGGAAGAGTTTCCAACAGTTAGTCTCGCGTGAGGATATTGCAAGTCACCCGCGCGCGGTCATTCCTACGACAGGGCATCGCCGATGGTTTTGTCCGCCGGTGTCGTCCAACCGTCCATCCAGGCAGCTGCAGCTATCGTAGGCGACAGTGATTGGCGTGCCGACTCAAGCGTCTTTTCCAACCGCGCCTGGTCAGCCAATGGTAGAGGTGCGCCAAGAACCTGGCGCATCGCCGCAGCTGCCCCTGCCAGGCGCAGTGCGTGCTCTGGCTGGGACTGGAGGGCCGCGGAACACGCGAGGCAATCGAGGAGGCGGGCCATGCCGCGTTTCTGTCCCAGCTCCTGGAAGAGCTTCATGCTTTCACGATACTGTGAGCGTGAAGTCTGGTAGTCGCTGTGGTCGCGTGCAAGATTTCCCAGGTCAACAAGACATCCAGCGATACCCCATTTGTCACCCAGCTCCCGGAATATGGTCAGACTCTGCTCATATAGACTGCGCGCGGTTGCGTCGTCACCCTGCTCATGAGCCACGTCGCCCTCGTAATTGAGCGACCACGCCATCCCCGTGCGGTCACCGAGTTCCCTGAAAATCGAAAGAGATTCTTCATACAGGGAGCGGGCCAGCGGATAATGCCCCTGCAACTTGACCACGTTTGCCAGATTGCTGAGCGAGCGGGCCACCACCATCTGGTCGCCTAAATCCCTCCAGACCGTCCGGCTCTCCTCGAACAGGGATCGGGAAGCAGCGAGATCTCCACGATCTCGAGCGTGCACTGCCAGAGCATTCAACGCAATCCCGACACCGCGGCCATCGTTCAACTCGCGAGCGATGTCCAGGCTCTCCCCGACCAGCGCATTGGCCGCGGCGTAATCGCTCTGCTCTCCAGCCAGAACCCCGGCAGCGAAGAGCGCCCGCGCGCGCGTGTTTGAACGCGCTGCGCCATCTTTAAGTTTGAGAAGTTTTCCTAGACGGTCGCGGCCTTCGGTTAAGTGCTCACGCATATCCCAGAACTGGAAGAGCGCAGCCCCAAGGCGTAGCCCCCAATCAGCGTTGCCGGTTTGCGTCAGCCACTCCAGGGCCGCGCGAAAATTATCATGTTCCACCTCGAACAAACTCACCCATTCCGATTGCGCCGGATCGGCGGCCAAGGATGCAGACTCTTCCGCCAGCACCAGATAGTACGCGGCATGAGCACGCTTGGTCGCGCTCTCTTCTCCACTGGCAACTAGACGTTCAAGCCCGTACTCGCGAACCGTGTCCAGCAATGCAAAACGCGATTCTCCCTGTGGACGCTCGATCTGCCGAACCAGGCTCTTATCAACCAGCGATGCCATGCCTTCGAGGACATCCATTTCGAGGTCTTGTTTGGTATTGCAGACCGCCTCAACGGATTCCAGCGTGCATCCACCGATGAAAACCGAAACTCTTCGGAACAGCGCCTTTTCCGCCTGGCTTAGAAGGTCGTAGCTCCAGTCGATAGTTCCTCGCAGCGTTTGTTGCCGCAACGGCAAATCTTTCGCACCGCCAGTGAGGAGTTGGAGTCGGCTCTCCAGTCGCGCCTGCATTGCCGAGGGCGAGAGCAGCTTGATACGCGCGGCGGCCAACTCGATCGCAAGCGGCAGCCCATCCAATCGGGTGCAGATATTGGCGACCGCAAGAATATTCTCGTCGGTGAGTGCAAAATTTGGATTCACTGCAACCGCGCGTTCCCGAAACAGAGAAATTGCCGGATTTTTCGAAAGGACTTGAAGCGAGGTCGTAGACCGAAGGTCCGGCAAGGCAAGCGAGGGAACAGGAAATTCATGTTCGCCATAAATGTGCAGCGGCGCGCGGCTGGTCACCAGGACTTTGAGCTTGGGGGCGATTGAAAGCAACTCCGCCACCGCTGGCACGGCCGCAAGCAGATGCTCAAAATTGTCGAAGAACAACAGCAAGTTCGTGCGCAGGTCACGCAAGTATTCCTTCAGGCTCTCAATGGTTAGCTGATGCCGAGTTCCCCTCATTTCCAGCGCCTGCGCGATGATGGAAGGAACCAGGGCTGGATCATGCACCGCCGCCAGGGGAATGAAACACACGCCGCTTGGAAAGCTCTCAGCGACGTCGCTTGCGACCTGCAATCCAAGACGGGTTTTCCCGATGCCACCTGGGCCGGTAAGTGTTATCACGTGCACATCGTCTCGCAGCAGCAACTCCTTAACCGCCACGACTTCCTGGTCCCGACCGATAAACATGGTTCGTTGGGCGGGAAGATTGCATGTCCGAGTTAAGGAATGTCTCGACGGCGCCTCGGAGAGGCGGTCACGTAAGCTCGCAAGCTCTCGAGTCAGGTCGCGAGTGGATGAATAGCGATCCTTGGGATTCTTAGCCAGGCAGCGTTCGATGATCCAGCAAAGCGGCGCGGGAGCCTGGGAGTTTAAGGATGCTACTGGTTCTGGATCGTCGCGAAGAATGGCCGCCAGAGTTTCGGCATTGCTGTGCCGCCGGAAAGTCCGTTTTCCGGTGACCATCTCGTATAGGACCAACCCGAACGAAAATTGGTCGGACCGGAAATCCAGTGGCAGACCATTGGCTTGCTCCGGAGACATGTACTCCACGGTGCCCATAACCGTGCCCGGAAGGGTTGAAGAAGTATCCACTGTGCCGGCATCGAGCGGTTGCTTGGTGTCAGGGCCAGCCAGCTTCGCAAGTCCGAAGTCAAGGATCTTCACGAATCCATCGCGAGAAACCATTAGGTTCTCCGGCTTCAAATCCCGGTGGACAACGCCTGCTTCATGGGCCTTGGCTAGCCCGTCCGCAATCTGCGCGGCAATGGGAATGGCCTGCTGCAAGGGAATTGAGCCTGCAGCGAGCATGTCGCGCAGCAACTCTCCCTCAACCAGTTCCATCGCGATGTAGTAAGTACTATCAACCTGTCCCAGCTCAAAGATCGTTACTATATTCGGGTGGTTGAGCGCAGAAGCCGAACGGGCTTCGCGCTCGAAACGCTCAAAGTCCTGTTTACTGGCTGACAGTTTGCGGGAAAGGATCTTGATGGCTAGATCGCGGCCGAGGCGATTGTCCCGCGCCCGATAAACTTCGCCCATACCGCCCGCTCCGAGCGGGCAAAGTATGTCGTAGCGACCGAATTGTGTCCCGGAGGAAAGCGCTGGCGACTCGTCTTTAGCCAACACTGGATCCGGTGTTGTGAGCCGCTCATCCATTAATATCTCTTAAGGGCGCGGTGCCCAGATGCCCCCATTCGCAGATGGGTGAAGGATAGCAAAATTTTAGGAGAGTGTTATGGATGTTAGATCGCTTCAAAAGCCGTTGAAGGAGCAGTATCGTCGCGACTCGAGTGCCTCGCGTATTACGCTTACCGCCAAGGGGACCGAGACTGCTACTCCCATGACATGCTCAGTCGATATCGGACGCGCGGTCTACCAGGCCGAAGCCCACAAGGGCGTAGGGGGTACGGGTACAGCGGCGTGTTCTGGCGACCTGCTGCTCGGTGCGCTGGCCGCCTGCGCCCAGATCACCTGTCAATTGGTCGCGACGGCTATGGGAGTTCCAACCCAGCACATCGAGGTTACGGTGAGTGGCGATCTGGATTTGCAAGGTACTCTGGGCCTTTCCAAGGATGTTCCCGTCGGTTTTGAGACAATCGACGTCCGATTCGATATTGACGCCCCGCAAGCAGCTCCAGAGCAGTTGGGAGCACTACAGGAGAAAACGGAGCAATACTGCGTCGTGCTGCAAACTTTGCTGCGGCCGCCAAAAATAAATACCGAATGGACCGGCTCATAGGCAATTCCCACGATGGCGCTCGATCCGGTCTTGAATTGCGACCAATTCGAAAACAGAAAGCAATCTTTGAATTGATGGCTGCCTGATGGAAATCGCGACCACGCCATCAACGCTGAGCAGTATCTTTCGCCAGCGCTGTCCCCGATGCCGCTTGGGAGGAATTTTTCGGGGCTCGATCTTTCGCGGATTTCCGAAGATGCAGGAGCGCTGTCCGGTTTGCGATCTGAAATTTGCGCGCGAAGCAGGCTACTTTATCGGCGCCATGTATATCAGTTACGGCATTGCGCTGTTAACCATCACCCTAATTGCTGCGCTGTTGTGGGCAGTGACCGGCTGGTGGATCACCAAAGACGTGATATGGGCAGTGGTCTTGTTCCTGCCCTTCGCACCCACCATCACACTTCTTGCCCGTGTTCTCTGGATTTATCTGGATCAGACGCTTGATCCGGAGACACGATGATTTCACGTCGTGGGTCCTTCGTCGTTGGTCGTTGGCCTTTATGGTCAAGGGGTATGTCGCAGCCCATGTCGTTCGTGTTTGGCCAACGACCAAGGACGAACGACCAACGACGCAGTCCCAATCCCGTGCAGCTCTCCGTATCCCGATCTCCAGTTACTTATGTGCAAAAGTACCGTGACTTTGAGCTTGCACTCTTTGCCGCAAGGGCGGTACCATCATGTTGTTCCCACGGCCATGCTCCCTGGCTGGCCTTCTGCGCCCACTAAGCTCCAGGCGCCAAAGACGGATAAGAGATCATTTCGCGAGTGAGTTCCAGCCGGATTGGGTTTCCCCGCAGGTTTCGTGCGGATGCGCGAGGCCAGGCACCACTCAGAGAGTGCTAGAGAAAGACAACGACAACGATACCGAAATTATCCCTTCGGACAGACCGAACATAGATTGCAAAAGAAGAGAGACACATGATGGTAGGACCCGGACATCCCTCCGGAGGTGGAGGGAGAAATAGACGGCGGCGGGGACGACGTCCGCCCAATCGTGGCGGGCAAGCCGGCCGCGACCGTCAGCAGGGTGGCGGGATCTACACCGCTCCCATGGATCACAACTACCGCTCGAATTTGGGCGGCAACAACGGACCTCGTCCTGGACGCGGTGGACGCCCCGGTTTCGCTCCCTCTTATTCGCCAGCGGAACCTGAACCTTTGCCTAATCGTGGAGACGTTAACCCGCGCATCTTTGCTTTTGTAGATGACCTCTTTTTCCAGGCCAAGATTCAGGAGACGGCGCGAAAGCTCAACGTCAAAGTTGAATTTTGCAAAGCCGAAAAAGATCTTCTCGATCACATGAAACAGAATGGCGAAGAGAAGCCGTCACTGATCATCTTCGACATGAACAATGTCAACGCCAAGCCCCTGACCCTCATTCCAAAATTGAAGACTAAGCTGAAAAAGGGAACGTCCATCATTGGATTTCTTTCCCACGTCCAGGGAGACCTGAAGCAGAAGGCGCACGAAGTGGGATGCGATATGGTCCTGCCTCGATCTGCATTTTCGCAAAACCTGCCGCAACTGCTGCGCCGCCACGGCGCGCCCGAAGAGACCGCAGGCTAGAGGCTTTGCCATAAATGCCCCGGCATTCGTTCAGGCATCGAAAATCATCTCGACAACAGATGAGTCCAATGTTCCATATTGCTTCCGCTGGACGACCACCCGCGTTTCCATTAGTCGATCACGGTCACTTTAATCGTATTGGACTCTACGATCCCTTTACCAAGTTCGGGGGGCAGATCTCGCTCTACTTGCAGACTGTACTCTCCCGGAGTTAATCGTTCATAAAGAGACCTGATTTCAATCGCATCCTGACAGGTCTGCTGCGGCTTGAGCGTTATCAAGACATTCCGCGTTGAAGCGTGCCCACTTTTGACTTCTTCTTTCATTTGTTGCAAGTTCTCCGTGACTGGCACTCGGTCAGTGTTGTGCATCAACGTAGTCCGGTAGTCGGTGGCGGGATTGGTCAACGCGACGTGGAGTACTCGCCGAGAAGTGTTCTTCATCGTCAGAATTACGGACACCGGAGCGTCTGCCTTCCAGGTTGCAGTTCCTGTTTTTTTTGCATTCTGCGGAGAGATTTCTAGCAAGAACGGCGAGTTGTGGCGAGCTGAAGATATAAATCGAATAGTTCGGATTATTGCGAGGATGTAGTTTTTGTCTGCGTCTAACTCCAGGATACTGTATCGTTCCCCATTGATCTCCACTGGCTGTGGAGACTTAATAACGACTGCTGCATCGCAAGGCGCTCCCGGATCTTTGGAAGGCCAAACAAGGCAGGCGCTCTGTCCGTCCACTTTCATTGGCCGAGTGGTTGGATTTTCGCCGAATGGCCTGACAACGTGCTCTGCCAGACCCTTGCATATCTGTTTCGGCTCATCGCTTTCCTGTCCCATAAGCAGAAGCTGGAAAAAACCGCGTCCGGCAGTGGGCAACGGCTTTTCTACGCCAAAATATGGGCGATCGTCGTAGAGGGGATCGCTCTTCCATTCTCCGGGAAAGCGAAACGTCACTTGGTAGGTGTCGTCCACGTAAGTTTGCCAAGGCTCTGCGGTAGACGCCCTTGCCCCTACCGAGAAGCGGGGTAGCAACACAAAACAGGCAAACCAGCGCAACCACAAGCCGTGTCATTCCATGCCTCCACAGCGCGATTGGATAACAGCGGAGCAATCATACCTTCGGTTTTAATTGATAACGAGTGGCGTAGGGTGACCGGTGATAGACCGCCGTCTCTAACAACGTCGGCGGTGTCGAGAGAGTTTCGGGCTCGCCAGTTCCGAACGAGACTTTTCCCGCCCATCGGGCTAATTTTTGGGCGAAACCTGTCTTAGTAGACATCGTCAAAGATACAATGAAGTTGATCATGCGGATGATCCTGGACATCTTCGGACAAGTCCTCCGCACCCTGTGGGCACACAAGCTGCGCTCGTTCCTCACCATGTTTGGCGTTGCCTGGGGTGTGGGTTCGCTGCTGCTACTCGTGGGTTTGGGCGAGGGCTTCCGCTCGGGAAACAAGCGCAACCTGGCCGAATTTGGCGAAAACATCATGTTTGTCTTTCCTGGACGCGCTCCGGTGATCGCATCCAGCATGAACTCCGCCCGCAACTATCTGCTCACTTACCAGGACTATGCGGACATCCGCGCGGAAGCTCCTCATGTCCGCAAGGCTTCGCCTGTTCTTTCCCGCGATGACGTGCGCGCCGCCAGCGAATTCGCCACCGCCAACGGACAAATTGTCGGCGTCGAGCCTCAGTACAATCAGATCCGGTTTCTTCCTCTCAAGCAGGGACGCTGGTTCAATGAATTAGATGATTCTCAGAAGCGCAATGTAATCGTGCTGGGCGACGAACTGACCAGGAACCTCTTTCCCGGACGACCCGCGGTTGGCGTCACCGTCCTGCTCAATGGCATCAGGTTTGAGGTCATCGGCACCGTGAAGCGCATCGGTCGAGGTGACGAAAACCTGGCCAACATGCGCGGCTACATTCCCTTCCAAGTGATGGCAACCTACTTCCCGCTTAAGGGCGAGAACCACCAAAACTCAATCTCTCTGATCAACTATCAGCCTCGCGTTCCCGCTGAACACTTGCTGGCCAGGGAAGACGTCCAGAAGATCATCGCCCGCAATCACGGTTTCGACTACAGGGACAAAGACGCGTTTGAAAACCTGGATCTGGTTGAGCAGGCCGAGATGGTAGGGAAGATTTTCGATGCTATGAACATGTTCCTGGGGACGGTAGGCTTGGTCACCCTGACCCTGGGCGCCATTGGTGTCATCAACATCATGCTGGTGGCGGTCAGTGAGCGCACTCGTGAGATCGGATTGCGCAAAGCTCTGGGCGCTACCAACCGTAGTATTCTGGTCCAGTTTTTCGTGGAAGGCATTCTCATTACATTATTCAGTGGATTGATCGGCATGGGACTGGCTGGCGCCCTGATGGCGCTGCTCGGTACGCAACAAGGACCGGCGGGATTTGATCCTCCCAAGCTGGTGCCCGCGTCGGCGATTCTGGCGATTGGCAGCTTGACGCTGGCGGGAGTCGTCGCCGGCCTATATCCCGCGCGCAAGGCCGCAATGCTGCAGCCGGTAGAAGCCCTGCGACAGGAGTAAAACGGACTAAATACGATGCTCCTTGATTTGCTCCACGAAGCCTACGGCGCCATGCAGTACAACCGTCGGCGCACCGCCCTCACCATGCTTGGCATGGCTTGGGGTATAGCCACGGTCGTCTTGTTGTTGGCTTATGGCAACGGCTTCGGCAGGGCCGCCGCCAACATCTTCGCCAACTTCGGCACCAAGCTGATGATCATGGTTCCAGGCCGAAGCTCCATGCAGGCTGGTGGCCAGAAGGCCGGTGCGCCCATACGGCTTACCCTTGCCGACGTGGACACACTCACCACCAATATTCCTCAAATCACTCAGATCACCCCGGAAGCCTCCAAGCAGGCGAATATCCAGTATGAGACGCGGACGTTCAACTTCAGCGTTACTGGCAATTATTCCAACGTCATTTCCATCCGCGCGCTCAAACTGGCGGAGGGCCGCTTCTACAACCCGGAAGATGAGTTGCAGCATGCCCGCGTCGCAGTGATTGGCTCCGAGGCTAAAGAAAAACTCTTCTCCGGACGTAACGCGCTGGGCGAACGAATCCGCATCGATGGCCTTAGCGTTGAAGTCATCGGGGTCGTCAGCCCCAAAATGCAGGCGGGCGATGACTTTACGAACCGGTTGATCTACATCCCCTTCACCACCATGAGCGACCTTAAGGATACGCAATACCTCGACTCCATCTGGTTCAACTACGAGACCCCTGCGTACGAAGGCTTGGAAAGGTCGGTGCGCAGAGTGCTGGCCATCGAGCACAAGTTCAACCCGGCAGACCGCCGGGCGATGATGGTGTTTAACCTCATGGACCAGGTCCACCAGTTCGAACTCATTACGCTCGGCCTCACGATTTTGTTGGGTTTCATCGGTACGCTTACGCTGGGCATCGGCGGGGTCGGCCTCATGAACATCATGCTGGTCTCGGTGACGCAGCGAACCCGCGAGATTGGAGTGGAAAAGGCGCTGGGTGCGCGCAGGAAGCATATCCTCTTTCAGTTCTTGGCCGAATCTCTCACCATTACTTTCATCGGCGGCGCGCTGGGAATCATTTTGGCGTATGGGGTCTCACTTTCCGTCGGAAGGCTCACCCTCTACAGCGCCATGGCGAAGAACGCCGAAGCCGGCGACGTGAGCCTGATCATTGCTCCGACTACTCTGATCGTAGCTACGCTTATTCTCGGTGCCGTGGGGCTTATCAGCGGGATGGTGCCCGCGGTCCGTGCCTCGCGTCTGGATCCCATTGAGGCGCTGCGGTACGAATAGCGGCGGTGGCCGAAGTGAGTCATGTCCAGTACTTGGTCATTCTCCGCCATGAAGCTTAAATTCTCAGGAGATTGGAAATGGCTGACCGCGAACACCTTCACGCGCTGGTGGATTCTCTGCCGGAGGGCGCATTGGAATCTGCCCAGGCGTACCTTAAAGCAATCCAGATATGGCCGCCAAAGGAACCGGAATATCCACCGGAAGTCCAGCAGCACAGGAAAGAACTGGAAGCGAAGCGAGATAAGTTTCTTAAAGGACATGCAAGCGGGACGTGGGCCATCGACAAAAAAAACAAGAGTCACGCCTCGTTCGGTACGAGCGAACATAACTGGGAAACGGGCGAATATACTATAAGGACGTTTCATGTCTATTACGACTTTCCTATGGAAATCACCGAGCGAATCCGATTGAAAGATGAGGACCAGACGCTCCAATATGATTTCCATATCAGCGGATTGGGCAATGAACACAGTTTCGGACTGCGATTCAAAGCTAATGGCGGATAACTATTGTAAAATCGGCATTTCATCACGAAACAGAGGCGGAATCCCTGTATGTACATCGTATAAAAAATAGCTTAAAGATAATAATCGCAGCAATGCAATCCGACTCCCCCTCCACTGCATCGTGATTCGGAATGATGTTCCGCTTGTCGCCTTTCCTTTGCGTCGCTCCGAGAGCCTCAAAACGCCAGCAAATGGCATCCTAGACGATTAGCCGGATACGTTTGCCGTCTCTTGAGCACCGTCCGATAGCCATCCTCAATGCCGCGTTGGCGTGCTATGTGGGCGGCAGCGAGATGACAACGGCCGATCAGTTCGGCGTCCTCGGGCGTGGCTTCTTTTAATCCCCGGACATGCCGCTTGGGAATGATCAAAACATGGGTGGGAGCTTGAGGATTGATATCTTCAAAGGCGAAGGTGTGCTCGTCCTCGTAGATTTTCTTGGCTGGAATCTCGTTACGCAGGATACGACAGAACAGACAATTAATCATAACACATCCAAGAATTGGATTTGTTTAAACCGAAATTGTAGCTGCAGACAGCGCGAAAACACTATAGGGGGCGCAACGGAAGTTTAGTCGAGTCGAACCAGGAATATTGAACCCTGCGGCGTCTGCGAGTCATGAGCGACTTCCTCGGCGCGTTTTCGATCGTCATTCTTTACGCGGACCCGTATCCACCAATCGCCCACCGGACTGCTGAAGCTCAGCACCTTGGCGCTGTGATAGCGACGGGAGAGCTGGCTGACTAATTCATTGGCGGTATCTTCTTCGTGAAAGGCGCCGATCTGAACCGCCCATCGCCCGCCTTGATCAAGTGGCGCCGCCGAATGCAAAACTTCCACTCGCACCATGGCAATGCCCGGCTGCCAGACCTCTACTTTCTTGGCCGCGGCCAGCGAAAGGTCGACGATGCGTCCTTTGATGAAGGGTCCACGGTCGGTGATGCGGACTGTGGCCGCGTGCCCGGTTTTCACGTTGGTCACGCGGACGATCGACCCCAAGGGAAGCGTGCGGTGAGCGGCGGTCATGGCGTTCATGTTGTAGATCTCGCCATTCGAACCACGCCGGTTGTGATAGGGCGCGCCGTACCAGCTCGCCAGGCCGGTTTCGACGAGTATGGGTTTGGTGTCGGCAGGAAGCGACAGCACGTCTTGTTCTTCAGCCGTACTTTCCTCGTCAGCATTTTCTTCGTCAGCCGGCTTCGCGCTTTCGG
>WNGH01006179.1_pt1 | contig 11380 bp, 10 predicted proteins | sample 5400631 | NCBI WGS metagenome assembly WNGH01 (sample SAMN13153373, study PRJNA577476) | soil metagenome | isolation source: 115 cm soil or saprolite under Garry oak tree replicate 1 | place: USA:California | collected 2016-06-15 | reverse complement strand
ACCTCGATCAGGTGGTCGATGCTCGCGAGCGTGTTGAAGAGGAAGTGCGGCTCGACCTGCGCCTGCATCGCGGCCATCCTCGCCTCGACCACCTGGCGCTGGAGGCTCTCCGCTTCGGCGACTTCCTGTGCTTCGGCCGCCTTCGCCTCGGCCTTCACGCGGCCCGCGTAGGCGATCTTGATCGCGGCCGAAAGGAGGATGAAGAGGAAAGCGAGCTGCGGCATGTAGTTGCCCAGGCGCACGTGGACGACGCGCTCCACGTCGCCCATTTCGCCGATGGCGTCGATCACCTCGCGGCGGATGTCCTGCGCCAGCTCTTGGGTGATCTCCTCGGCCACGCCCGCCGCCTCGTCCTTCGCGCTCGGAGCGGCCAGAGGGGTTGGCGGCGTCGAGGATTGCGGGTTGCGCATCTGCACGCCATGCTCGTCGACGATGATCTCCTGCGGCAGTTTGCCCGAGGCTGAATCACCCTCGCGCCTGATGCGTACGCCGTGTTCGTCGATCGTGATCTCGGGGGCGTGCGAACTCTTGCGCTTGGGCTTGATCCGCACGCCATGGTCGTCGACCGTGATATCGACGTTACGGCTTGCCGGCACGTGTGTCGTTCTCGACGCGAGGTCCCAGCTGAAGGGCGGGAGGTTGGAGAGTATGCCCGTCACGATCAGCAGCAGGAGCGAGAGAAGGAAGAAGCGCTTCCACGTGATCGACACCAGCCACTCGGCGTAGCGGCGGTATAGCGCCGCTATGCCGGAGCCCGACTGCTTAATGCCGCTGGTCAGCGGCATGCTCGCGCTTGGCTACGATCACGATGCGCGGGACCTCGCCCTGGGCGGTCGGCAGGGCCTCCTCGGCGGCGGGATGCCGCGTCGCGTAGACCGCGGTGATGGCGCTGGCGGCGAGGACGAGGATCAGAACAAGGTGTTTCGCGCTCATGGGTGCCTCCTAGGGGTCGATGGACGGAACCACTGTAGGGAGGCGGAACGCCCGCAGCGAGCGCCTTGCGACGGACTGCAGCAGGGCGGTACGAAACCGCAGAAATGAGGGATGAGCGGCGCGGCACGAGTCGCGGTCAGCTCTGCAGGAGGTGCCGGGCCAGCTCGACGAAGCCGGCGCCCGAGGCCCCGCGGGTCACGTACTTCGGCGCCAGAGCGAGCCGCCCCGCGAAGCGGCGCACGTTCGCCACGCCGACGGAATTCTCGAAGAAGCCGAACATCGGAGCGTCGTTCGCCGAGTCGCCTGCGAACACGAACTCCTTGTTTGCCACGTCGAGATCGAGGCCGAAACGCTCCGAAAACAGGATGCGGCTGGTCGAGAGCTTGTCGTAGCCGCCGAACCAGCCGTTGACGTGAATCGAGCTGATCTTGGCGTTCAGTCCCGCGTCGCGCATCAAGCCCGCGATCCGCTCCGCGGCATCGAGGGCGAGCGGCGGCACATCTTCGCAGTAGTCGATCGCGAGGTCGGTCTCCCGGTAAGGCTGATCGGCGGCGAGCGCGCAGCCGGGCACCTCGGCAAGGATGCGCCGGGCGATGCCGTCTAGGCGAGCGCGTTTTTGCGCGCGGGCCGGCGCATCCTCCAGAAAGCGCTTGTGCAGCTGCCCTTCCGAAAAGTAGAAGTAGAAGGCGCCGTTCTCGCCCACCACCGCGTCCACCGGCCACATGCGCGCGATGTGGTCGCACCATCCGGCCGGGCGCCCGGTCACGGGAACGACGATCTTGCCCGCGGCGTGCAGGCGCTCGAGCGCCGCGTACGCGTCGCCGGTCAGCTTGCCCGCCGTGGTCAGGGTCTCGTCGATGTCGACGAGCACGGCCCTCACGCCGCGCGCCTCGAGCTCGGCAAGCGCCCTCATCTCATCCGAACAGGCCGCCGACGCGCGCTCCCGCGACGCGATTGACCACGTAGAGGCTCGCCGCGCAGAGCGCGATCAGGATCACGCCGAGCGCGGCCGCCTGGCTGTGGGACCCGGCGATGTAGTAGGTAAAGATCCCGAAGGGGATCATCTCCCAGCCGCCCAGCGTGAGGAACAGCGTGGCGGACGCCTCCTGGATCGACATGATGAAGGAAAAAATCGCGCCGACGAGGATGCCCTTCCACACGAGCGGCGCGGTGATGTCCCTGAAGGTCACCAGCTTGCCGGCGCCCACGTTCTCGGCCGCTTCCTCCATCGACTTGTGCACGAGCAGCAGCGACGAATAGCTGCTGCGCACGGTATACGGCAGCCGGCGCACGGCGAGCACCAGCGGAAGAATGATCCACATGCTGGTGAGCGCAATATCGATGACCGGCAGCGGGTAGTGAAAAGCGCGGATGTAGGCGATGCCGATCGCGGTGCCCGGAATCGCGAGGATCAGCGTCGTGAGCGCGTCCATCGCGCCCCGCCCCGGCGTGCGGGTCCGCGCCATGATCCACGCCATCGGGACTCCGACGCCCAAGCAGATCACCACGGCGAGCCCGGAATACAGCAGCGAATTGATGATGAACCTGGGGGTCTCGAGGCTGACCTGCCTGAAGTGGTCGAGGGTGTAGTGCTCGGGGAGCGCCGTGAGTGACCAGCCTTTGCCGACCGCGGCGAGCACGACGCCGGCCTGCGGGAGGAGCGATGCGAGCATGAGCAGCACGAGAAAACCCACGGCGAGCCAGCGCGCGACCGGCCCCAGCTGCCGGCGCTCCACCCTCGAGTAGGCGAGAGAGCTGTAGTCCTTGATCGCCACGTAGTGCCGCGCCACCAGCACGAACACGATGGCAAGCACGACGAGCAGCGCCGATATCACAATACCCATGCGGAAGATGCGCCGGTCGACGAACTGGGTGATGTTGAGGTAGGCCTGCACCGCGAGCAGGTCCTGCACTCCCACGACCAGGGGCGTGACGAAGTCGGCGAACGTCCAGATGAATACGAGCAAGGCTCCGGAAACGTAGCCGGGAGTGGTCAGGGGAAGCGTCACGTCCCGGAAGCGCCGCCAGCCGTTCGCGCCCATGACCTGCGCGGCTTCCTCCAGGGACGGATCCACTTTGGAGAGCGAGTCGAGGATGCTCAAGGTCATGAACGGGAACAGGTGCAGGGTCTCGACCAGCAGCACGCCGTGCGTCCCGTACATGAAGTTGACGGGCGTCAGGATGTCGAACCAGTCCATGAGCAGCACGTTCACCGTGCCGGCGCGGCCGAGAATGAAGACGAAGCCGAGCACGCCGACCAGCGGCGGCAGGATCATCGGCAGCATGGTGAGATAGGAGAAGAGATTCCGCCAGGGAAACTCGTAGCGGACGATGAGGAACGCGACCGCGATCCCGATCACCGAGGTGGTGACGACCGTTGCGACTCCCAGCACGAGGGAGTTCCACAGCGAGCGCAGGTAGTACCGGTCGGTGAAGAACTCATAAAAGTTCGCCAGCGTGAACTGGCCCGCTTCGTTGGAGAAGGCGTCGTAGAAAATCCGCGTGAGCGGGTATAGAACGAACAGGATGAGGAACGCCCAGATCAGGCCGAAACCGACCATGGTGCTGGCCGGGGTGCGCGGCCCCCGGATGACGACAGCGGTCTGCGCCATGGCCATGCGCAATCAGTCCGCCGGAATCGCCAGCGTGCTGCCGATCGCGCAGCTCAGTCCCACCGGCGTGCCCATCGGAATCTGCTCGTGTTGCCAGGGATCCCCGACGTCGGTCCTGAAGGTGACGCCGCCGCCGAGATCGACGTCGTAGCGCAGCGTGTTGCCGAGATACGCGCTGAACGCGATCTTGCCCTTGAAATGATTTCTCTCTCCGCCCGAGGGACCGTCGAGCGCGATGTTCTCCGGCCGTACGCAGATCACGCACCGGTCCCCCGCGCGCAGCGTCGCGTCGTGGATCGCCGACAGCAGGCCGAACGCCGTTTCCGCCCGCAGAGTCCGGTTGGGGCCTTCGACAGAGAGCACCGTGCCTTCGACGAGGTTGTTGATCCCGATGAAATCGGCCACGAAGCGGTTGGCGGGCCGTTCGTAGAGCGCCTTCGGCGGCCCGACCTGACAGACTCTTCCGAGGTTGAAGACCGCGATGCGGTCCGACATGGCGAGCGCCTCTTCCTGGTCGTGGGTCACGTAGACCGAGGTGATCCCCAGCTCCTTCTGGAGCCTGCGGATTTCGGCCCGCACCTGCACGCGGATCTTCGCGTCCAGGTTGGAGAGCGGCTCGTCGAGCAGCAGCATCTGGGGATTGAGCACCAGAGCGCGCGCCAGCGCCACGCGCTGCTGCTGCCCGCCCGACAGCTGGCCCGGATAGCGATCCGCGAGACCGGCGAGACCCACCTTCGCCAGCACCCCGTCCACCCGCGCAGCCATGTCGGAGGACGGGACCTTGCGCAACTTCAGCCCGTAGGAGACGTTCTCCGACACAGTCATGTGCGGCCACAGGGCATAGTTCTGGAACACCATGCCGATGCCGCGCTCGTGCGGCGGCACATCGTTGACCACGCGGTCGCCGAACCGGATCTCCCCCTCGTCGGCGGCGTAGAAGCCTGCGAGGAGCCGGAGCAGCGTGGTCTTGCCGCACCCCGAGGGACCCAGGAGGGTGAACATCTCGCCCTCCTCGATGGAAAGGCTCACCCGGCTGACCGCCGCCAGCGCGCCGAAGCGCTTCGTGAGATTCTCGACCGCGATGCGCATGACCCGGGCGGCCGGCGGTTTTTCTACTTCTTCTTCAATTCTTCCGCGACGGACTCGATCTCCTTGCGGAACTGCGAGTTGACCTGCTCGTAGCGGCCCTGGGCCTTGTCGTCGTCGTAGATGTTGTTCACTTCGACGTCGAAATAGGAGCGCAGGCCGCCGGTGAACTCGACCGCCATTTCCGCCTGCGAACCGGGCTTGCCCTGGACGCGGTATTTCGGCGAGATCGGGAATACGCCCCGCTCCATCGCCACCCTTTGACCGCGCTCCGACAGCATGAACTCGATGAAGGCGAGGGCCGCCCTGGGACGCTTGGAACCTGCGAGGATACCGATCGGCTCGGGCGTGATCCACGCGGTCTTCGGGGCTACGAACTTGATATCGTGCCCGGCCAGGCGATCCTCGAACGCCATGTAGCTTGGCACCGCGAACCCCGCGGCGAACTCGCCCCTCGCCACGACCGACGGCACGTCGCGGCTGCGCGCGGTGAAGAGGCCGGTGTTGCCGCCGAGGCGCTTCAACCACGCCCAGCCCTTTTCGTCGCCGTCGCGCTGGAGGATCACCTCGTAGGTCGCGTGGCTGCTGGAAGAGCGCGTCGGCGCGCATTGCGCGACGTTGCCCTTCAACTTCGGGTTGAGCAGGTCGTCCCAGTCCTTCGGCGGCTCGATGCCGAGCCGCTGATACAGCCGCGGGTGATAGACCAGGCCGTAGGGCTCGAGTACCGTGCCGATCCAGTATCCCTTGGGGTCCTTCAGCGGGATGGGCTTGGGCTTGCCGATGCTGTCCGGGATAGATTCGACGACGCTCTTCGGCAGGTCGAGCTTCGCCAGCAGCTTCTGCTCGGCGAGCTTGTCGAAGAGCGCGCTCTCGCCGCCCCAGAAGATGTCGGCCTCGGGCCTGCCCTTCCACTCGACGATGCGTCCGTAGGCGACCGGAGTGCCGGCCGCCAGGGCGCTCGTTTTCACGTCGACGTTCCACTTTTCCTTCGCGTACTTGGCGAACTCCGCGAGCGCCGGATCGGTCAGGGTCCTCGCGACCGGGGTGATGAGAACGAGCTCGCTCTCGATTTGCTGCGCGGCGGCGGGAATCGCCGCCGCGAGAAGCGTTGTCAGGGCCACTGCAAACAGATTCGAGGCTCGGATCATGGCGTCCTCCCTTGGCGAACGTGATTATAGGAGCAGTTCGTCCCCCTGTTAGAATTTTCCATGCGTTACGTTCTCGCGCTCGACCAGGGCACCACGAGCTCCCGCGCCATCGTGTTCGACGAGCGCGGGGGCGCGCGCGCACTGGCGCAGAAGGAGTTCCGGCAGCATTTCCCGCAGCCGGGCTGGGTCGAGCACGACGCCGGAGAAATTCTCCGCACTCAGCTCGCGTGCGCGCGCGCGGCGCTGAAAAAAGCGAAGCTGGCCCCTCAGCGCGTCGCCGCGATCGGGATCACCAATCAGCGCGAGACCACGGTCGTGTGGGACCGGAGCACGGGGAAACCCGTTCACCGCGCCATCGTCTGGCAAGACCGGCGCACCGCCGCGCGCTGCGATGCGCTTAAGCGCGAAGGCCTGGACAAGACCGTTCAGGCGAAGACCGGCCTCGTCGTCGACCCCTATTTCTCCGCGACCAAGCTCGAGTGGCTGCTCGACAACGTGCCTGGCCTGCGCGCGCGCGCCGGGCAGGGCGAGCTCGCTTTCGGCACCATCGACACCTGGCTCGCGTGGCAGCTCTCGGGCGGTGAGCTCCACGTCACCGATCCGAGCAATGCCTCGCGCACCATGCTCTACGACATCCACCGCGGCGAGTGGGACGAGGAGCTGCTTCGAATTTTCCGCGTGCCGCGAGCGATGCTTCCCGAGGTCCTGCCCTCCTCCCACATCTACGGCACGACCGCGAAGAGTATGCTCGGCGCCGAAGTCCCCATTGCCGGAATCGCCGGCGACCAGCAGGCGGCGCTCTTCGGCCAGGCCTGCCACGAAGCCGGATTGGCGAAGAACACCTACGGCACGGGATGCTTCCTTCTGCTCAACACCGGCGGCCAGGCGATATCTTCCAAGAACGGCCTGATCACCACTTGCGCGGCGCAGGCGGGCGCGAAGCAGTTCGCGCTGGAAGGCAGCGTCTTCACCGGCGGCGCGGTGGTGCAATGGCTGCGCGACGGCCTGCGCCTCATCCGCAAATCGGTCGACGTGGAGAAACTCGCCGCGAGCGTTCCCGGTTCCGAGGGCGTCTATCTTGTGCCGGCCTTTACGGGCCTTGGCGCGCCGCACTGGGACCCGTACGCACGTGGGACTATCGTCGGTCTTACCCGCGGCTCGAACGCCGGCAATATCGCGCGCGCGGCTCTGGAATCGATTGCCTTCCAGTCGGCGGACCTTCTGCACGCCATGGAACAGGACTCCGGCGAAAAATCGAAAGAACTGCGCGTTGACGGCGGCGCCGCTGCGGACGACCTCCTCATGCAATTCCAGGCGGATCTGCTCGGCATCCCCGTGGTGCGTCCGCGGGTGCTCGAGACTACCGCGCTCGGCGCCGCCTATCTCGCGGGCCTCGCCACCGGCGTGTGGAAGAGCCGCGAGGAAATCGCGAGGCAATGGAAAGTCGCGAAGCGCTTCGAGCCAAAGATGAAACGCGACGAAGCGGAGCGTAGGATGCGAGAGTGGCGCCGGGCGTTGGACCGCGCGAAGGGCTGGGAGAAAGGGTGAGAGAATCCTCTTCCAGAAGTTAAGACCTTCGATAGCACAATGACCAACATTAGACCACTCGTCTTGCTGTTTTCACTCCTCGTGAGTGGATGCGCGACCATGAAGGTCAGCGATTTCTCCACTCTCGAGTACGAGAAAACATCATTGCAGGAATTTAAATCAAAGCACGGCGACCCGATTGCGGAACTCACTTATCGCATAGGTTCGAATAACTACAAATACCACACCTATAAGACGAGCAACTTACCTCGGGGCCTGGAAGTCTTGTTCAAGGACGAAATGCTTATAGCCGTTTCGTATATTCCTGACGGCCGCTTACCTCAAGCCCCGCCCTACCGGAGATGCACCCTATTTCCTCTAGTTGAAGCTGATGATCCATATAAGTGTCTGACTGAACTAACCGAACAAGCGTTACGTCTCCGGCTGGACCTGCGGAACCCCGGTGCCCCGAGCGGGAAAGCGCTCCCTGGGCACGGAACCGTTGCGAGCGCCGTCGAATTGGCTGTTTACGGTTTCCTTTTCTCTCCCCTACTTCCAACGGTGGGCGTTCTCGCCGCGGCCAATGTAGCTGAGCAAGCTGCAGGGAAATCTGGCAAACCTGATGTAGCTGTCGGGACTCGAAAGGAAGATCTGACGGACTTCCTGTCGACGTTACCTGAGCACGCGATTTCTAAATCCGGGAATAACATGTCAGTCCTCGTTCCTGGCGGAATTTTGAGCAAGCCGACCATAGCTCTCGGATTTCATAAGGATATCGTGATCTGGGTCGACAAAGGAGCGCTATGGTTCTGCCGTGGACCTGGAATAGAAGGATGTCGACTCGGGGTCAGACCGTACGAAACGCAGTCAAGACCGAAAGGGCACAGGGAAGGCCACGCGATCGTTCACGTATACAGTTGTTTTGCCCAAGCGAGAGAAGCAGATATTTCCTTGGATGCAAAAAAGCTCCTGACATTGAAACCAGGAAGTTTCACGTGGCTCTATGTACCAGAGGGAGAACACGTCGTCAGCGCAACATGGCCCGCGCTACTCTTCTTCACAGAAACCCGACGTTTAAAGTTGAATGCCAGTGCCGGAGAGTCATACTTTATCAAGGTGTACCCGACAACATTGACATCGTCGTCAGGTGCCGTGCAGGCCCGTGGTATGGCCTTAAAGATGAGCAGCGCAGAAGAAGCGGAAGAACTGTTGCACCAAAGAACACCGCCACGCAACGACCTATTATTTCCGCTTTGCGAATACCAAGAACCACTGCCAATTGAATAGCAGCGAGGACTTGGTGCCGGGCGACGAGCGCACGGTCTAACCGGGAGCAAAGATGATGGGAGCACCGATGTCTCGCCACCATTGCGCCGAAGCCCTGCTGGGAACGCTCCTTCTCTTCACCGTCATCCTCTCCGCGTGCGCGTCCGAAGGATCGTTGCAACCCTTCTCCACCGACGGCTGCAGCCTCTTCCCGGACCGTTCGCTCATCAGCAAGGCGGATTGGTGTCAATGCTGCGTAATCCATGATCTCGCCTATTGGCGCGGCGGCACATCCGAAGCGAGATTGAAGGCCGACCGGGAGCTCAGCGCGTGCGTGCGAAAGCTTACGGGCAACAAGGCTCTGGCGGTTTTGATGTACTCCGGAGTGAGGACCGGCGGTGGACCCCACTTCTACACGCCATATCGCTGGGGATACGGGTGGCCGTTCGGAAGACCTTATCGGGAACTTACTCCAGAGGAAGAGGCGAAAGTCTTAGCACTGGAACGCGAGTACCGTGCCGCGAACCCGTCGCTCGCGTGCACGAAGTGACCCTTCTTTGGAATCGATGGAAAACAACATGCAGTATCGAAAAATGATCGTCGTCGGGGGTCTGAGCCTCGTCGTCGGGGCACTCGCCTTCGTGTTCGTCTTCGCCTACCTGGCAGCGAACTTCGGGTTCTTCGGCGAAATTGCTCTCGCCGCATTCTTCCTGCTGGCGGGCTCTTCTATGCTGGACGAACCGCGCTTCCCCAAATGGCTCGGCTGGTGTGGAATCGTATTTGCACTGCTCTTTTTCGTCGGCGCATTTCGCAACGTCACCAGTGCGGTCCAGCCCGTCGCCGACGCCGACAATGTGCTGCTGCCCCTGTGAATGGTAATTTTGGGAATAGCGTTTGTCTGGTACGCAAGACTTCCGCACCCAACCCGCCCGCGCTGAAACTGCAGCGCGGTGCAGCCGTCTCAGGCCGTTCCGCCTACGGTCAGTCCGTCGATCCTGAGCGTCGGCTGTCCCACGCCGACCGGAACGCTCTGGCCTTCTTTTCCGCAAGTGCCGACGCCGGTATCCAGCGCGAGGTCGTTGCCGATCATCGAGACGCGGGTGAGCGCGTCCGGCCCGTTGCCGATGAGGGTCGCGCCTTTCACCGGGTGGGTGACTTTCCCGCCCTCGATCATGTACGCCTCGGAAGCGGAGAACACGAATTTGCCGCTGGTGATGTCCACCTGTCCGCCGCCGAAGTTGACCGCGTAGAGGCCCTTCTTCACCGAAGCGATGATCTCCTTGGGGTCCTTGTCGCCGTTCAGCATGTAGGTGTTGGTCATGCGCGGCATCACGACGTGGGCGAACGACTCGCGCCGGCCGTTGCCGGTGACGGGCACGCCCATCAGGCGCGCGTTGAGACTGTCCTGCATGTAGCCGCGGAGAACGCCGTCCTCGATCAGCGTGTTGTGCTGCGTGGGATTGCCTTCGTCGTCGATGGAAAGCGAGCCGCGCCGGCCCGGCATGGTGCCGTCGTCCACGACCGTGACTCCGCGCGCAGCGACTTTCTTTCCGATCTTACCGGAGAAGGCCGAGGAGCCCTTGCGGTTGAAGTCGCCCTCCAGGCCGTGGCCGATCGCCTCGTGCAGCAGAATGCCCGGCCAACCGGGCCCGAGCACCACGGTCATGGTTCCCGCGGGCGCCGGATGCGATTCTAGATTGACGAGCGCCTGGTCGACCGCGTGCTTCGCATACTCCTGCAGGCGCTCCTCGGTGAAGTGGCTGTAGTCGCTGCGCCCGCCGCCGCCGCCCGTGCCCTGCTCGCGCCGGCCGTTTTGCTCGACGATCACGTGCACCGAAAGCCGCACGAGCGGGCGAACGTCCGCCGCCTGCACGCCGTCCGAGCGCGCCACCAACACCACCTCGTATTCCGCGGCGAGGCTCGCCATGACCTGGATGACGCGCGGGTCGCGCGCGCGGCAAAGCTGCTCCAGGCGCTCGAGCAGCTTCACTTTCTGCGTGTCCTCGAGCGAAGCGAGCGGGTCGACCGGCTGATAGAGTCGGAGGCCGGCGCCTTTTCGAACTTTCGCGGGATGTGCCCCGCCTCCCGAGCGCGCAATGGCTCGGGTCGCCTTTGCCGCGTCCTCCAAAGCCGGCAGGCTGATCTCGTCGGAGTAAGCGAACGCTGTCTTCTCTCCCGCGATCGCGCGCACGCCCACGCCCTGGTCGATGCTGAAGCTCCCGGATTTGACGATTCCTTCCTCGAGGCTCCAGCCCTCGCTGCGCGAGTACTGGAAATACAGGTCGGCGTAGTCGAGCCGGTGCGAAAGCAGGGAACCGAACACGCCCGCGAGCTTGCCGGTCTCGAGGTCGTGCGGGGCGAGCAGGAAGGACTGCGCGGTGGAAAAGAGCTGCTCGGGTGCGTTCATGAAAGGGATATGAGGGTGGACGAGCCGGTATTCTAGCTCCGCACGCGTCACAACACCCGATGAGTGAGCGCGGGAAGGCTCCTGCGCATCTTCGCCTGGAACATCGGGTCGATGTCGGCCATGACCACGCCGGGCCCGGCGGCCCGCTCCGCGACGACCTTGCCCCAGGGATCGACCACCATGCTGTGGCCGTGGGTCTGCCGGCCGTTCGGGTGCTTTCCGCCTTGGGCCGGCGCGAGCACCCAGGCGAGATTTTCGATCGCGCGGGCGCGCAGCAGCGTCTCCCAGTGCGCTCGCCCGGTGGTCGCGGTGAAGGCCGAGGGAACGAGGATGATGTCCATGGGCGCGAGCGCGCGATAGAGCTCGGGAAAGCGCACGTCGTAGCACACCGAAAGCGCGAT
>WNGH01019736.1_pt1 | contig 11382 bp, 20 predicted proteins | sample 5400631 | NCBI WGS metagenome assembly WNGH01 (sample SAMN13153373, study PRJNA577476) | soil metagenome | isolation source: 115 cm soil or saprolite under Garry oak tree replicate 1 | place: USA:California | collected 2016-06-15 | reverse complement strand
TATTCTTGCTTGATAATACATTATCTCTAACTCAGGACTATTCCATTTCTGTTCTTCAGTTACACCTGCTCTCCTTTTTAACTCTAACATACACACAGTACCGTTAAAAGCATTAGTCATAGCTTGATATAACTTCTCCTGCCATTCTAGAGGATAAGTATCTATAGCATTTAAATCTTTTAAGAATTCTTCTTTAGTCATTATATTAATCTCCTTGTACACTTTCCTTATACTTCTCTAGTACATCACAAAGTCTATCTAACTCCCTTTCTGTAAGAACTACAATAGGATACCCTACTTCTGTGTAGAAGTGTAATTGACAGCCTATTTTAAATACAACTAACTTTACTGTTTCATTGAAAAATTCTTTACTCATGATATCTTAATCCCTAATGCCTCTTCTATATCTTTTATACTTTCAGGTCCATTAACATCCATAACCTCTCCTGATAGTCTCCATGCTCCTGTCTCTTTATTTCTTTCTATTAATACTTCCTTCTTACCTAATACTTTACTTCCTTCTAATACTAATAGACCTCTACTCCCTTCAGGATCAGTCCCTAAAGTTAACATATTTCCACATAATCCTGAGAATCCACCATATCCACTTCCAGCATTAACCCCTCTTGTAGTACTTTTAGAAGGATGATGTATGAGGATGTAATGTTTACTTTCCTGTCCTTCTGCTACACCTTGTACAGTCATATATTCTAACCTACTAAGAACATGTGACATTCCAGCCTTAGCATTAAGATCATGAGAGGTCATTTTATTTAAAACATCAAACACTACTAAATCAAAAGGTATGTGTTTAAGTACCTGGGAAGCTGATCTAGGACTATCTGATTCAGGATATGTCCCCCATATTACATTCTTTACATTCTCTACCTCTTCAGGGTTGTCTAGGAAGTTATTTGTAAGTGCATACATAGTCCACGCTACACCATTAGGAGCTAACCTACGTATTTGTTCTTGCCACTCTAATCTTCCTGTATCAGTTTGTACATATAAACAGTTTCTCTTCTTACACTTCATACCTAGAAAGGTCTTACCATTTTGTATAGCATCACAGAGTTGTATGCATAGCATAGACTTTCCAGCTTTAGGTGCTCCTACTAAGTACGTATACCCACCTGAACTTAACAATCCATCCACAATCCAATCTACTTCTGTATTTCTCTTTGCTAGGTTTTTAAAGGTTTCAATTATCATTCTTCTACTTCTTCTTGAGCATATATTATTATATAAGTACTAACATAAGTACCTTTAAAGGGATTTAAATAGGAATGTTCTGTTAGTATAGTCCATTCTGTGTCTTTGTATCTGTTTATATAAAGACTATAATCTTCCATATTATCACAAACCACCACCATCTTCTTGATCTTCATCTTCTATCTCCTTTATTCTATCCATTACTCTATAGGTAATAAGTTCTAAACTTTCCTCTTTACATAATGGACAGTTTATGTTATGTACTTTATCATTTTCATCTACTGTAGACATATTTATATAAACTGCGCCATAGGAAGCACAGTTATTACATCCTAGTAAATGCAGTATAAGAACTTCCCCTTCTTCTGTAAGTTGTACTTCTCCTATGTTAAGAGACAGAATATCTTTCATACAGAAGGTCTCCTTGTTATTTTAAATGTAGCAGTAATAGGAATGGAATTACTTCCATAAGTAAGTTCTCTTTGTGTAATATCTTTAACCTCTTGTAGAATTTGTAACTCTTCTTCCTTCTTTCCTTGAGAAGTAGTACTTTCATAAGTAAAGGCCCATTTTAATGAATCATGTTGATTCTGTATTAAATATGAATCTTTAAATCTCTTTTGTAGTAAGATACATGACTCATTTATATAACTCGCTACAGTTCCTTGTATTCTAAAGTTAAAACCTTCCTTAGCAGTACTTTGATTCTTAAAGTAAAACAACCTCCTTCCACCATATAAAGTCCTTGCTATACCATCCTGTCTAATTCTTTCCATTTCCTCAGCTTTACGCTTTTGAATCTCTACATTACCTTCAATAAAGTTAATAGCTATGTTTATATAATCAGGAGTTACTTTGTCTCCTTCTTGATTCTCTATTAAAAAAGACTCTATATTAGGAATTGTATACACAAAAGTAGGGTTATATATTAATCCTTTATACGTTCTATAAGGAGGTTTAACTTTATGTAATGTGTAGTATTTACTACCTCTTTCTAGAGAGACATAAAAATACTGTGCTCCATATGTTACATTTTTACTTATAGTTCTACGTGGATCATCCTTTCCATGCCACTTTATGTGTCTTCTCCATATGATATCTTCTGTAGAAGTATGAGGATTTGACTTGTTGTTGCACATAGGTAAATTAAACAGCTGGCATGTAACAGGAGTATGAATATCAACACCACTTCGTAAGTCGTTTAACCTTTCCTTCCAATCTAATATTAAACAATAAACCCTATGCTCTACAGCATCTAAGTCATGTTCAACCCAGAATGTATTTTTATCAGGCAGTAAACAGTCTCTTGTGGACCAACATTCCATAGTCTTCTCATGTACTCCCTGTGGACATGTAGGGTTAATACACTTCTTAGGAAATCCATTAACAGACGGATTTAAATAACTCCACCTTCCACTACTCTGTGTTGGTAAAATAACAGGATGTATTCTATCTTCATGTCTTAGAGAAGCTAAGAAGGTATCTTTAAGGGTATGTATATTTGAATATTCTAATCTTAAAGAAGCTATATCTTTCTCTTTTTTACCTAATGAATCTTTTTGTAGAGCTTTTAAGAGTTCATCTCTAGATACAGAAGGCATTACTCTTCTCCTTCTATATCTTCTAGATCTTGAGATGCTAGGAATACCTCAGCATTTCTTATTATCTCTTCTGAGATTAACTTTAATTGTTTAGAACTTGTACTTCCTTTACTCTTCTTTACCCTTACAGGTTTCTCTTTTACAGGCTTTACATATACTCCCTCATACACAGCATTACTCACTTGTTCATGTGAAGCAATATTAAATAAAGGATTACCTGCTACTTCTTTACTTCTCTCTACTATATCTTCCATTTCTTTATCTAATAACTCTGCTACATACTCTACCCTCTCTTTATATACTTCTACTCCTTTCTTCTGGAATTTATCTATTATGTAAAGTAAAGGTTGCCTTCTTAACATATACTCTTGCCACGATAACTTATCCTTTGTAAACTCCATAAGTTGATACTTCCACACATGATTTAAAGTTGTATCAGCATCTAATCCTGCATAGAAGTACTTCATATCTAAATCTCTAGTAGTTCTTATATGCTTATGTCTATTATACCTTCCTACACATGAAGTCATGTAATCTAAATTAGTAGGCTCTCCTGGAAATAATGTAGCCCACCCTAACATACAGTCTTCTAATTTAATAGTAGTTACATCAAATACCTTTATAAAGTGTGGTAAGTCTACAAGACCATTCTGTGTAACTACAGTAGTCCCAGGCTGAATAGGTAGAATATTAGAAACATGAGTATGCTGAACATCATAGACGTAAATATTACCTTCAACATCTGCTAGACTCCACATTTCTAATCTATTATTATCCTCTACATCATACTCCGTGTCAAATCCTATATACTTAGGAATACTCTCAGGCTGAATATTTATATTCATATAAGGAGTCTCTATAGGCCACTCACCTCTTACAAATCTACCAAACTTTATAAAATCCAATACAGTAGCTCTGTATAGTGTTGGATTCTTAAATAGACTAGCAATGTGAATTACTGGATAGATATTACTAATAAAAACATCATTTCTAATAGGATGGTAGTAAGAGTCAAAGCCTAGTATTTGCTTTGCATTAAAAATAAAGCTAACCCCTAATACCCAACCTCTCCAATCTGTTATTCCATTACTACTTCCTTCTAGTCCTGTTAAGGCATAGAGAGAAATTCCACCCATAGCAATAATATACTTATTACTATTGTTAATATTAAGGTAACTCTTTGTACAATGGTTAATTGCATCCTTAAGCATAGTAGGAGTGATGCCGTTAACAGACTTATTACTATTAATATTAGGGAGATCATTTTTACCATGTGGTCTACACTTTATAATATTAGCTCTACTTACTTCTCTATATGGGATCTTAGTATAAGGCCAGAAGTCATCCTGCAACCATTTCCCTGTAGGACCTATTAGAGGTTGAGGTCTTACGCTTTCTGTTATTTCTAATTTCTTTCCTCCTTTATAAACATATCCTGTAATTCTATGTCCTTCTTCTTCATGTTCTCCAGGTGCTTGGGCGACAATACATATCTCTGAGTCTTTTACATAGTAGTCAGGAGTTATATAAGGTGAGAGTTCATAAAAAGGACATCCTTTACACTTATCAGGTTTAGGTATGAACATGTATATCCTTGAGGTAAGTTCACATCCTTACCTCTTTATAAGGTTTATAAACTTACATCCCCTTTAAATTACCTAAGAAATTCCCTCCGTTCTTACCTAATGAAATATACATATAATACATCCCCTGTTGTACGCATAAAAGTACATCTTTAGTCCCTAAAGGAGATCTATCAAGCTTACTAAAATAAAGCTTACTAAACTTTGCCCAGTTATCATTACTAAAATCATTACTTTTTGGTTGTACTATATTTCCTTCCTGATCTCTTTTATACCGTATGTCAGGGGAGATATCAAAAGAAAACCTTCCTTTCTTTCCACCATTTATAGGCTCTACCACTCCTGATACGTTATATACAAGTCTACCATCCGGAGATAGATCTCCCTTTTCTGTATCTCCTTGTACATATCTTTTACGTACTGTAAGAGATAACCCATTTTCTGTTTTATCCCATTTATACTGTCCTGCAGGTAGAGAGAGATTCTCTTCTAGAACTTTAGTATGTTCTGGAGTTATTGAGAAGTCTTCTGCAAAGATATCTTCACCACTACCTCCGTTGGAAGGAGTAGTGAAAGGATTCTCTGGAGCTTCTAATTCTACACTCTCTTCACTATTAAATAAATCCTGTACATTAGACATCTTCTAGGTCCTTTATATTCGTAGGTAGAGTGATGGTAGGTGTTGTAACTCTATTTACAAATGTAGGTACATTCATGCGATCTAACCGTCTCATACACTTTTCAAATGCACTCCTATTTACTATAAGAAATAAACTATGGTTTTCACACCACTTATAAGCTTCATGTTCATCGTATAATACTTCTGTAAAATCTCTCTCTTTTATTCCACCATATATATCCTTTCCTTCTTCTGGATTTCTATTGTAGATCTTTAAAGCTTTAGTGTATATTGTAGCTTTTGCTCTATTTAATCTTTCTTCTACACTTTCTAATCTTTCAGCAAGATTCTTAGTCTGTTCTGTAAACTCTTGCTTCTTCTTTAAGTATATGTTAAAAAGCTCCTTTCTAAAGATACGTAATTCGCCTAGCTCCCTTAAATCTTCTTTTAAGCTTTCTATATCTTCTTGAGTAAGTCTACTACTTTCCACTCTTATTCCTCTCTATATATTCATGTAATCTAGAAATAATTATTCCTGCATTCTTCTTTGTTACTTTATCTAGAGAATCCACCTTCTGTCCTTTTAAGATATCCTCTAACTTATACTCTGTCTCTCTCATTGTAATCAGTAAATCATTTATTTGATCATCTGTAATGTATTCTACTTTATTTTCTGTTATTTCTTCCTCAGAATCCACATCCCCTGTAGTAATTCCAAATGCATTTCTAAAAGCATACCTACTACAATACATTAATCTACCTGTTACATACTTCTCCTTTGTCATTGCTGCAGTCATTTCATTTACATCTATAGGCACTCCAAAAGGAGTTCTTCTACTATGCCCATGTATATGATACACAACACATGTAGCTTCTACATACTTCTCCTCTGTAAGAGATTGTATGCTGTAGGAAAAGTTATACTTCACCATAGTAGGTTTTACTTGGTGAAGTATACTTTCTATAGGTGCATAAGAATAAAGATATCCTGACTTTCCATATACCTTCTTTGTCTTCTTTATAATAGGACATTCACTCTGAAACCCTGTCATAGCTATATTAAACTCTTCCTCTGCTACTTCTAATCTCCACTCCTTTCTCATTGCTAGTAGCTTTTTAAGAGCTGGTAGAGTTTCCATCTATGCGTACCACTTATCATAAGAGTAATACAGTGTAGCTATATCTGGATCATTTATATAATATATTAATAAAATGTCTGCTTGTACATGTCTTTCTTCCATATCTAAATCCTTAATCTCTTTTAAGCGCTTTAATAACTCTTCTTTAGTCATACTACTTTTTCCTCTCTACTACTACTTCTTTTATATGACTTTTCTTAATAGGAAGTTTATTAAATGTATAAAAATAATGTATTCTTGTTTGTAATGTAGACTTCTTTCTCTTTACTACTCCTTTAAATAGTAACCACTTTATATACGAACTTATATCTCCTGCAGGTATATTACATACCCTTTCTAGTTCTCTAGAGGTAATATAACCTCCTTCTCTACTATACAAATAGGCTATTATCCTATCTGTATTGCTTAGAGTCCAAAACTTCTGTATTTTAATATACTTCATACTTGTACACTCTTAAACTAAACTTAAAAGTAAATAAAATAAAAGGTAGACATTCCAGAGGACTCTCATATTCTACACCCCATGTCTAGAATACAAGCAAGAATGTCTACCTTTCTAATACTCTAGTGGGCTGGAAACCTAGAGTATTATACTCCCACTAACATCTCATCAACAAGAGCTTCTACTAATCCTACTTTATCATTACTTCCCATAAAACTAGAATAAGATACAGAATGCTTTACACATAACCTTTCAAGCTTATCTGCATCCATAGAAGTAAGAAATTCCCTAATCTTAGTCCTTGCAACTTCTTCTTTACTTCTTGGTGTACGATTAGTAGACTTACCTTCACAAGCTTCTAGTAACTCCTGTTCAATATCCTGTACATGAGTATGGGCATTAGAAAGCCTCATAAGGATCTTAGCTTTACGTTTCCATCCATAAATACGTTCAGCAAAGACCTTACTAAGTCCATCTTGTAGTTCCACAGGAGTAATATCTACGTAATCCTGAAATGAGAAATTCACAAGCTCACTCACCTTCTCCTCAACTCCATTCAAAACAGCACTTTCATCCATATTTTCTCTTTCTATTTCTGGGTTTCTATGGTACACTAAATACTGACTATTTCTAATTCTACCCAAGTTAAAAAGTAATGTCAAGGATTTTTCACACAAAGGAGAAAATATGTTCCAGGAAGAGAAACATAAGAGTTTTTACAAATTTATAAAGTTTCCAGCTTTCAAACCCAGTGACTACTTTTTATTTAAGTCTATAAGAGACTACTTCTTTCCATACCATAAGGATCTTTCCAATACGAGACAAGTATTTGTTCTTTCTATGAGATTTTTATATTCTAAGTGGAATGATCCTTCCTGTAGAGAGAGTATACTAAGTCTGGCTGAAATTATAAATCATGAAGATCTTGATAGACAGTTAGAACCCACGGTATATAAATCTCTAGAAGCTATAATTAAAGAGTCAGAGGTGAAAAGACCTTAATCTTTTCTAGTGAAATATCTATTTACTTATAAATTAATAAAATATAAACTAATAACTATACTCTTATCTTACTCTTTCTTATCTTAAGAGTGAAGTATATCTAACTCTTAATTGCAATTTCTATAACAAACTTTAAAAATAAATTAAAAATAAATACGTAGAATTCTTCTCTATATTTATTGACATCTACTTAAAAAGTGTGTATATTTAATCATCTACTCACTATAAAGTGAGATGGCGGTTGGAGTCGAGTATATCCCCTGGTTACTGTTTCTCTTGACAGGATACTGTATAGGGTTAATGATGTTGTAACATCATAGCATGCTTGCTAGAGACTCTGGATTCACAGAGTAGCAACTATAGCCTACATTAGTAGGAAAGTTCTCTAGTACCTCCCCTAGTAAACCAAGAATCCTACAAGAGTGACTGGTATATACGGTTTCCAGGCTGATATCTCTTTTCATGTATGCGTATATGAGAAGAGTTCCTGTTTATAGGTTCTACATGTGTAGATATCCTATACTGATGAAACTAATAAGTAGAAACAGGAGAATATTATGGAGCAGCAAATCGATATGAAAGTTACATGTGTTAGGTGTAAGAAAACTGTGCAGCAGATTGCCGCTATTTTTGTTAAAGGAACTTGCCTTTTTAACCCTTACTATGTCTGTCATGTATGCTGTAATGACAAGCACTAATAGGAGAATGTATATGTATAACTGTGAAGGAATAGGACTTGAGATAGCACATGTACTGCGTATACCTTTTACAGTGGACTACTTTACCTATGTGAGTAGAAAGGAAGAACTCTCACATAACTCTCTAAACTATGAAGAATTAGAAAGTCTATTTAGATTAAATCTATGGATGCCAAAGGATGCTTGGATAGATCCTAATGATCAACTATGGAATGAAGTAGGACTTAACGACAGCTTATTTGAATAACATGTAAAGGAGAATGAGATGTTACATACTAAAGAAGGTCTTGATGGTACATTGTCTATCCATATAGATATGTTTCCTATTGCAGCAACAGATTACAAGGATATCCTTACAGAACTATCCTTCTTTACTGACTCTGAGAAAGCAGAAATGCGTAGTAGGATTTATGATTTCGAGTTAAATCCTAAGTCTCGTAATGGAGGTTCAGCATTAAAGAAGAAGATAGAAAATGTAGCTATTGCTAAGAGGGAGTTATTAAAGTTCATTCAAGATATCCATGATATGTTAGAACCAAAGGAAAGGAGTAGAACTTCTGTAAAGGAAGCTGAGGCTTTATCAGAGCAGAGGTCTATAAATAACACTGCAGAGACCTATAGAGAGGCATTTAAGGATGAGAAGTTATTACGTGCATTTGCCACTACAATGTTAGGAGATGTACAAGGAGACTATACCTTTGAAGAGTTACCTGTTGTATTAGCGACGAAACAGATTACAGGGATTCTACAATCTATCTCATAGGTGAAAGTATGCGAAAGAATAACACTGCATTCTCTGTAGATGGTACAGATGTTACAATGTTCTATGATAATGGCACAGTACAAACTGTTACACTCCATGGTACTTACACTGCTAAGACTCTTATAGAGTATTTAGTAGATGAATATCCTTTAGCAATAGAGTTTGAGTTTCTTGACTCTTCTGGTAAAGTACTGCGTGTAGTTAAAAGATTGGATTAGTTAATGTACGTACATATAAAGGGGACATATATGTATGAAGACCTATTCACCTCTGTACATGAAATCCACTCTGAACATGTGTTAAATGAGGTAGTTATGTCACTCTATACTGCTAGTAAAATGTGTCCAAAGGGGATGTTAGTGGTTGGATATAATCCTCAGGAAACATGTGAAAGGTGTGAAGTGGTGGAAGATTCCTTTATAGTGTATTTTAAATTACAACTTCTATTCAATGGAAGGTATACAAATTATATAAATTTATGTGATTGTTGTTTAAATGTGGTAATAGAGTGTGAGAGGGAGTTCCAAGAGAAGAATGAAATAGGATTCTCTACACATTCTATTGAGTAACTTATAGATATATCTCTCTCATGTGTAGAAATATATGTGAGAGAGATGTATTATTGTAATATTGTAATGCATATAAAGGGAGATATATGCAGGATATACTAACTCGTTTAACAGTTAAACACATCCAAGAAGCCTATTACATACTACTAAACTCTGTTCTATCTAATATAGAAAGTGTGAAAAGACTAGATAGAGCATTTGATTTAGTAGTGAAGGATAGTAAGTATACAATAGAATATGTATCAGGTAATCCTGTTACCTTTACTGTTAAGTCACCTAATGGGGAGTATACTGTAATAAATAGTCAAAGACTCTGTACATGTCCTGATAATCAAATTCTATGTAAACATAGATTGGCGGTGAGTTTAATACTAAATGCTATTAACTTACAGAAAAGGGATGGAATATCTATAGATGTGAAGGAGGTGTTAAGTACATGAATGTTCCATGTGAAACAAGGATGTTATGTCTATGAAATATACATACAGATACTCTAGAGAACCTACTATTACTATCTCATGGGTATGCCCTATATGTAGAGTAAAAACTACTATTACTTATGGAGAAGATATATATCCTAAGAGATTCATAACTACTTCTCAACTCTGTTGCTGTGAAGCCCATACAAAGATCTATGAAAAGAGAATTAAACAAGCTATAGCATGGAGTACTAATAAGAAGTGGGCTAAAGTAAGTGTCTCGAAGTCTCACTACAATGCATTCTACACCAATGGAGAAAGTACGTATACAACAGTAGCAACTGTACTAGCGAATCTGGGTGAATACTTCCCTTTTACTCCTGAAAGGAATAGTAAGAAGTCTACAAGCTAGAATTCCTCTCTGTGAGGCTCTATAATAGGGGGAACATTTCCAGACGTGTTCTCCCCTTCAGGAGGATATTGAATGGAATGGTGGACCAGGTAGACAGGTCATTTAATGTGTTACGTAGAAAGGGTGAGACTATGAAGGAGAAACTCCTTGGGGAATGGATTACAGCGCTCAGGAGTGGAGTCTATACACAGATTCAATGTAGGATACAGGATCCAGAGGTTCCACATGGCTATTGTTGTCTCGGAGTCCTCAGTGTCATTACGTCCCATACGAATAGCGAGGGAGTTCTTATCTATCCTGACTGTACCATCTGTACTGATAATCACGTAGACATACCCCCAGTCTCTGAGTATGCGAACAGCATGGATTTTATCAAACTCAATGATGAAGGACCTCTGGATAACTACTCACGTGTCTTATGGTTACTAGAGACCGCTCCAGAGTTGTTCATTACTGAGTAGTATTACAGTACTCCTCCTTGAGAAACTTCTGGTCTCTGGTACGAACTTCCAGGGACTAGATATGGAATCCCTCTATATATCTATATATCATACAGAGAGAATTGTCCTGTGGGAAGATGGAGTATTCTTATGGGAGTAACTCTAGTCCAGAGGTACTACTAACTTAGTAGTACTACTAGAATAGAGGTAGTAGTTAAAGAAGGTATCTAATAGAACTTATGTAGAGACTAGAACTATTAGATACCTTTACATTAGAAAGGACTATAGTAACTCTCACTACGTAGGAGTAACCATTGCACATCTAGTACTTAGTAGATACTTCTACAGAGTACTAAGTACTTAGTATATAAATCTCATCAACCTCTACCTGAAGGATCTCCCTTAGTGACCTCGAATAGATACCGTTAGAAAGGTAGTGATCCAGGGAACCCATAGAGACCATATATCCCCCCTTACCCCCCC
>WNGH01042461.1_pt1 | contig 11385 bp, 12 predicted proteins | sample 5400631 | NCBI WGS metagenome assembly WNGH01 (sample SAMN13153373, study PRJNA577476) | soil metagenome | isolation source: 115 cm soil or saprolite under Garry oak tree replicate 1 | place: USA:California | collected 2016-06-15 | reverse complement strand
TCGAGGGGAGTGGCGGTCACCGCCTGCGCCGTCACCGCGCCCCGCCGCTCGTTCCACTGGTAGGTGTAGGACGGCTCGATCTGCGGCAGCAGCCAGACGGCGTCCTGCGCGACGAGCAGGTCCAGGAGACGGCGGAGCAGCTCCGGCGCGCCGGTGAACACGGCGGCGATCACCCTCTTCCGGCGCTCGACGGACAGCGCCGGGTTCGAGAGCGCGGAGCGCAGCTCGGGGAAGTCGCGGAGCGCGGCCGCCGCCTGGCCCAGGCCGCGCTGGACGGCGGCGGCGTCTCCCTGGCCTTCGGCGACGTCCAGCAGCGCCCGCGCGATGCGCCGGGCCGCCGCCGGCGCGCCGGCCTTCACCCGGACCTTCCGTCAGGAACGAGCATCAGGGGTCCCCTTCGGGTTCGCCATTGGGATGCGACGCTGCCGCCTGAACAAAACGCGGCAGGCTATCACGCCGCTCGCGCGAGAGTCAAAGGTGGGTCATAAGCTGGATGCGCCGCGCTACGCTCCGCGCGGCGAACGCTGACAATGAACGAGCCTGCGGGTTCCCATCAGAGAATGGCAATCAGACTCGCGGTGCGCGGCACGGAGCGGCCTACGACGCGCGCGGCGGGCAGCTCGGCGAGGAGCGCCGCCGCCTCCGCTTCCGGCACGAGCAGGAAGAGGCCGCCCGAGGTCTGCGGGTCGTAGAGCAGGGCCTTGACCGGCTCCGTGAGATCGACGCGATACTCCACGTCCGGCTCGAACTGGCGGCGGTTGGCCTTCAACCCGGCGGGCGGGAAGCGCGGGGCCAGCGCGGACGCGTGCGGGAGGAGCGGCAGGTCCGCGGCGCAGATCTCCAGTGTCAGGCCGCTGTGCCGGGCGATCGCCGAGGCGTGGCCGACGAGCCCGAAGCCGGTGATGTCGGTGGCGGCGGTCACGCCGTGGCGGAGGGCCGCCTCGCCGGCCGCGCGGTTGAGGCGCGTCATGCTCGCGGTGGCGGCGGCCACGGCGTCCGCGGGCGCCTGGCCCGCCTTCAGCGCGGTCGCGATCACGCCGGTGCCCAGGGGCTTGGTGAGGACCAGCCGCTCGCCGACCCGGCCGCCGGCATTGGTGAGGATGCGGGCGGGGTCGATGAGGCCGGTGATCGCGTAGCCGAACTTGATCTCGGGGTCGCGCACGCTGTGGCCGCCCATGAGCGCGCAGCCCGCCTCGGCGAGCTTGGCGGCCCCGCCCCGCACGATGGCGCCCGCCCACGCGAGCGGGAAGTCCGTCTCCGGGAACGCCGCGATCGACAGGGCCGTGAGCGGGCGGCCGCCCATCGCGTAGACGTCGGACAGCGCGTTGGCGGCGGCGATGGCCCCGAACGCCTCCGGGTCGTCGACGACGGGCGTGAAGAAGTCCACGGTCTGCACGAGCGCGGTCTTCTCGTCGAGCCGGAACACACCGGCATCGTCCCCGGTCCGGTGGTCGACCAGCACCCGGGGGTCGTCGGTGAGCGGAAGGGCGCTCAGGACCTGAGCGAGCTCAGCGGGACCGAGCTTGCTCGCTCAACCGGCGCACGACACGCGCTCGGTGAGCCGGCGGATCCGCTGCCGGTCGTCGGCCGGGTCGCTCATCGGCCTGGGCTCGGGTCCTCCGCCCGCGAGCGCGACCGAGGGCAGGGTGAGCACGGCCGGCGCGGCCTTGGCCATCCCGCCCATGTCGCACTGTCCCTGGAAGAAGGCGCCCTCCTCGATCACGAGCTTCGGCGAGACGAGGGTGGCCTGGACCTTGGAGCCCGCGAGCAGCTCGATGCGCTGCCGTCCCTGCACCTTGCCGGTGACGGTCCCGCGGATGGAGACGACCCCGCAGTCGATCTCGGCGTCCACCTTCCCCGACTCCCCCACGATCAGCGTGTGCTCCGAGACGACCTTGCCCGTGAGCCGGCCGTCGACGCGGAAGGTGTCCCGGAAGCGCAGCTCACCGTGGAACTCCGTGCCTTCGTCCATGAAGCCGTTGAGGTCCTCGCTGGCCACGCTCTTCAGCTTGATCATTGCCTGCGTCTCCCGCACCCTCGCTCCCCAAGGAAGGTTAGCATGCCGGCCTATCTTCCGCGCCCGGCGCGGAGCAGCAGCTCGTAGATCCGCTGCAGCTCCGCCTCCGTCGCGAAGGCGACCCGGAGCGTGCCCGCCTTGCCCCGGCGGACGATCTGGACCCGCGTCCCCAGCGCCGCCCGCAGGCGCTCCTCGGCCGCGCGCGTGTTCGGGTCGCGGTGGGCGCTCCGCCGCGGGCGGGGCGCCCGCGCCAGCGCGACGCGCCGCTCGACCTCCCGCACCGAGAGCCCCTTGCGCGCCGCCTCCCGGCCCAGCGCGAGCTGGTCCTCGGTGCGCTCGAGCGCGAGCAGGGCGCGGCCGTGGCCGGCGTCCAGGCGGCCGGCCGCGATCATGTCCTTCACCTCCCCCGGCAAGCGCAGCAGGCGCACGGTGTTCGCGACGGTCGAGCGGTCGCGGCCGACCTTGCGCGCCACGTCCTCCTGGGTGAGGCGGAACTCGTCGTGGAGGCGCTGGAAGGCCTGGGCCTCCTCGAGCGGCGTCAGCTCCTCGCGCTGGATGTTCTCGACGAGGGCCAGCTCGAGCAGCCGGTCGTCGGGCACGTCGCGGATCACGACGGGCACGGTGGGCAGACCCAGCCGCTGGGCGGCCCGCCAGCGCCGCTCGCCGGCGATGATCTGGTAGCTCCCGCCCGCGCGGCGGACGAGCAGCGGCTGGATCATCCCGCTCTCGCGGATCGAGGCGGCCAGCTCCTCGAGCCGGGCCGGCTCCATCAGCGTGCGCGGCTGGAAGGGATTGGCCTCCAGGCGATCGGGGCTGACGTGCAGGGTCGCCTCTTCGGCGGGAGGCGGCGGCTCAGGATCGGGCAGGAGGGCGGAGAGCCCCTTGCCCAGCGCCTTTCTTTTCATGGGCCATCACTTCCTTGGCCAGCTCGAGGTACGCCTCGGCGCCCCGCGAGCGGATGTCGTAGAGGAGGATCGGCTTGCCGAAGCTGGGGGCCTCCGCCAGCCGGATGCTGCGCGGGATCGAGGTGCGGTAGACCTTGTCCTTGAAGTGGGCGCGGATCTCGGTCACCACCTGCTGGGTGAGGTTCGTGCGGTCGTCGACCATCGTGAGCAGCACGCCCTCCACGTCGAGGGCGGGGTTCAGCGCGCGCTGCACGCGGTGCAGCGTGTTCATCAGCTCCGAGATGCCTTCGAGCGCGAAGTACTCGCATTGCAGCGGCACCAGCAGGCGGTCGGCGGCCGCGAGCGCGTTCACGGTCAGCAGGCCAAGGCTGGGCGGACAGTCGACGAAGACGTAATCGTAGCGCGGAGCGACCGGAGCGAGCGCCTCCTTCAGCCGGTACTCGCGCGCCAGGAGCGGCACCAGCTCCACCTCCGCGCCCGTGAGGTTGCGGTCGGAGGGGGCGAGGGTCAGGTGGGGCAGGTCGGTGTCGAGGAGGATCTCTGCCGGCCGAGGCCCGAGGTGAGGTTGCTCTGGGGGTCGGCGTCCACCACCAGCACCTGCCGCTCGGCGGCGGCCAGGCTCGCGCCGAGGTTGATGGCGGTGGTGGTCTTCCCCACCCCGCCCTTCTGGTTGGCGACCGCGATGACGCGTCCCACGATCAGAGCCCGTAGCGCTCGCACATGGAGCGGAACCGCTCGGCCGCGTAGTCGTCGAGCCGGGGCAGCCGGTCGCGCACCAGCGGCACCAGCGTGCGGCGCAGGAACTCGCCCCGGGCCATCCACTGATAGTAGTCGCGGCCGCCGTGGTGATACGGCCCGTAGAGGCGGCCCTCGGGAAAGACGCGCTCCAGCCACCGGAAGAGCTTCTCGTGCCGGACGTGCATGCGCAGCGTCACCTGGGGCTGGCGGCCGTCGCCGCCGAAGTGGCCCTCGCCGACGAGGAGACCGATGAAGAACCCGGCCGAGAAGTCGTCGGGGAGGGAAACGCCGGTGCCAGGGTGGCCCCGCGCCCGCATCGCGCGCCAGCATCCCACGCCCGACGTTTCACCGTCAAGTTTCTCGTGGAACAACGATCGCGACATGGGCGCGCCGGCTGTTTCACCGTCAGGTTTCCCGTGAAACGTCCGCGCGCCGGAACGCCTGGACGCCGGGCGGCATCGCTTCCGCGCGCCATCCCGGCTCTTCCGCGCGCCGGCCACCGAAGACGAGCACGCGGCCTCTCTCCCCCACCAGGGGAGCCAGGGCGGAGAGCGCCAGGTCGAGCCCCCGAATGGTGACGGTCGCGGCGGGGGGGCCCGAATACTGGTCGTGTCGCTGTCGCCGCACCTCGACGTCGGGACGGCCGGCGGCGCGGCCGGCCTCCCGCAGGAACGCCCACCGCCGCTGCCGCGGCTCGAGCAGCACGACGGGAAGCTCGGGACGCAGCACCGCCAGGACCAGGCCGGGAGAGCCGTTGCCCGAGCCCACGTCGACGAGGAGCCCCGGCTCGACGAGCGGCGCGGCGGGCAGGACGGGCGCCACCAGCAGGGCCACGCGCTCGGCCGGCGTGCGCGCGCCGGTCAGGTTCACGCGCGGGCTCCAGGCCGCGACGAGGTCGAGGTAGCGCTCGAGCCCGACCCGGGCCGCCTCCGGAATGGGCGGCGCGGCCTCGTCGAGGGCGGCCCGATGGGGGCCCGCGGCTAGCCCCCCTCGGAGGGCTCCCCCGGGCCGCCGGGCGCCTCGCGAGGCGCCACCGTCACCCGCCGGTTGCCCTTCTCGCCCACGCTGTAGGTGCGGATCCCGGGCTCCTCGGCGAGGGCCACGTGCACCACGCGGCGCTCGTAGGAATTGAGGGGACGCGTGGTCCGCGGCACGCCGTCCTGCCGGACCGCCGCCGCGAGCTCCTGGGCGGTCCGCCGCAGGCCCTCGTCTCGCTCCACGCGGTAGCCCTCGCAGGTGACGATCAGGCGCCGGGGCTCCACCGCGCGCTGGTACATGCGCTGCAGCAGGTGGTCGAGGCCCTCCAGCACGTCGGCCTCGTCGTCGAGAAAGAACGCGACGTCCGGGCCCTCGACCCGCACCGTCAGCGTGTCCGGCGTCTCCTCGATCTCCGCCGCCGCTTCGAGCCCGGCCGCCTCCGTGATCGCCCGGACGATGGCCCGCGCGCCCGCGCGAGGGTCCCGGACGGCCCGCGCCGCCGGAGCCTCGGGCGCCGAATGCGACGGAGCGTCGCGGTCCATCAACACCGCCACCCGGGCCGGCTGGGCGGTGAGACCGCGGCCGGAGCCGGCGCCGGGGTCGAGCACGACGTAGCGGAGCCCCTCCCGGGGCACCCCCAGCGCCTGGCTCGCGGCGGCCAGCGCCTCCTCGACGTCCCGGCCCGAAAAGACGTGGTCCTTCACGTCCGCCTCCGATCCCCCCGGGCCTTGTCCTCCCGCCCCCTGATGATGCGCAGGGTCACCGCCTGCTGGATGATCGAGCAGAGGTTGGAGGCCAGCCAGTACAGGTTGAGGCCGGACGGGGCCCACAGGAACATGCCCACGAACATCAGGGGCATGATCATCATGATGCGCTGCTGGGCGGGGTCCATCGCCGTCGGCGTCATCCGTTGCATCGCGAACATCGAGACGCCCATGAACAGGGGGGTGATGAATAACGGGTCCTTCTGCGAGAGGTCCGGGATCCACAGGAACGAGGCGCCCCGCAGCTCGATCGAGTATTGCAGCACCCGGTAGAAGGCGAAGAGGAAGGGCATCGTGAGCAGCATCGGCAGGCAGCCCACCGTCATCTGCGTGCTCATGCTCATGCCGTGGCGGGCGTAGAGGGCGGCCACCTCCTTCTGCATCTCCTGGCGGCGGGGGTCGAGGGCCGGGACCTTCCGGTAGCGGTCCTGGATCACCTTCATCTCGGGGGCCACCTTCGCCATCTTCACGCCGTTGGCGATGCTGTAGTGACGCAGCGGCGCCATCACGAGGTTGATGAGCACGGTCAGCAGGACGATCGACCAACCGTAGTTGTGGACGTGTCCGTGCACCCACCGCAGCAGAGCCATCAGGGCCACGACGATGGACCCGATCCAGTCGCCGAGCGGCACCACCCGCGCCAGATCGTGGTCGAGCTTCGAGAGCGTCAGGTAGTCCTTCGGCCCGACGTACAGGATCGCCGGCTCCGGCCCCGGCCCGACGCCGACCTGGACGCCCACCCGCGGCTTGCCGTCCTCGCCCGGCGGCAGCGAGATGCCGCGCAGCTCGGCGGCGCCGGGCGGGGGCGGCACCCACAACGCGGTGAACCAGGTGCTCTCGACGCCGGCCCAGCGCGCGGGGGAGACGGTCTGCGTGGGGCCGACCTTCTGGGGCGGGATCCGCTCGACGCCCCCCGGCCCGAGGTAGACGGCCTGCGGCGCGTGGTAGCCCTGCACCTCCATCTCGGCCGCCGTGGGGTTGCCGATGCCGGGGCCCCAGAAAACGCGGACCGGCAGGTCGCGGCCAGCCGTGCGGACGGAGGCCGAGACGCGGACCAGGTACCCCTGGGGCTTCGGCCTCGAGGTCGTCCGCCGCGTAGGCGAAGCGCAGCTCGGGGACCTCGCCGGGGAGCGTGATGCTTTCGGCGGAGGGTTTGAAGAGCGCGTCCTTGAGCCGGCGGTCGACGTCGACGTCGCCGGTCTCGATGTCGAGCGGCCGCGGCGCGCCGGGGACCGCCTGAACCATCTCTTCGGGCCGGCCGCGGGGATCCGCGAAACGGAGCAGCCGCCACGAGAGCAGCCGCGCGCCTCGGTTCGAGAACGCGACGGCGATGTCCGGGCTCTGCATCTCGACGCGCCGCTCCTTGTCATCCGCGACCCGGACGGCGGCCGGCGGGGGCGAGGGTGGCCCGGGGCGAGTGGCCGCTCCGGCCCGCGGCGCCGGAGACGGCAGGGGTGGGGCGGCAGCGGCGGAGGCGAACGGCGAGGCCGCCGGCGACGGCGAGGGCCGCGCCTTCGGCGGGGGCGCGAAGAAGAGCTGGTAGGCCGTCAGGACGAGGAGCGACAGCGCGACGGCGAGAAGCAGTCGTTTTTCTTCCATTACCTAGGGAACCGGATCCAAGCCGCCCGGATGAAAGGGATGGCAGCGCAGCAGGCGGCGCAGGGCGAGGCCCGCGCCCCGGCGTGCGCCGTGACGCTCGACGGCCTCCGCCGCATAGACGCTGCAGCTCGGCACGAACCGGCAGTAGCCGCCCACGAGGGGGGCGAGCAGCGCCCGGTAGCCGTCAATCGCGAGGAGCAGGGCCCGCGCGGCGGGCCGGGCTCTCGGTACTCACGTTCGACCTCTGCCTGGGAACAGGCCACGATCTCGGGCTTGGCGACCAGCACCAGGTCCACGGCGGGCGACTCGTTGCGGACGTTACGCCGGAACGCTTCCCGCAGCAGCCGCTTCGCCCGGTTGCGCCGGACGGCGCCTCCGAGCTTCCGGCTCACGGCCAGCCCCAGGCGATCTCGACCCCGATCGTTGGCCGCCGCCACGAGGAGGAACAGCGGACCGTCGATCCGGTTCCCGCGGCGGAAGGCCCGCTGGAACTCGGCGGGGGAGCGCAGGCGCTGCGCGGGACGGAGCCGGGCCCCGTCCGCCACGCGGGCTAGGCTCCGATCCGCTTCCGTCCCTTCTGGCGGCGCCGCTTGAGGACGAGGCGACCCCCTTTGCTCCGCATGCGGACCAGAAAGCCGTGGGTCCGCCTCCGTTTCCGGTTGTTCGGCTGAAAAGTCCGCTTCATCGTGGGTTGCCCTTCGTCCGGCGGCCCGCGTCACGGGCGGCCTGCCCCGGGGAAAGCGATGAGTCTACCGGCGGCCCGGGGTTCCTGTCAAACGCGGCCCGCCTTCCTCACCGCTTTGCCTTGTTCCGCTCCTCGCCCGTGTGATAGCCTAGGTTGCTTGGAGCCATGCGGTCTGCTCCCAACCATTTGGCTTGCTCAGGCTTGGCTTTTCCACAGGTGTTGAAATCTCTGTGCAAAAAGAGCTTCCGTGGGAAACCTCGCGGTCAGGGTGGCCGCTCTTTTCTGTAAGTAGTTCAAAACTAACGATTTAGATGTCGCGCGAATGAACCTCTGGGACGAGGTGCTGGCCCGAGTCGAGGCCAAGGTCAACCGGCACAGCTTTGCCACCTGGTTTCGGCCCACGGCCTTCCAGGCCATGCGCGGCTCGAGCCTGCTCGTGCAGGTGCCGAACCCGCAGTTCAAGGACTGGCTGGCCCGCAACTATCACGGAATCATCGCCGAATCGCTGGACGACCTCGGCCGCGCTGACGTCCAGGTCGTCTTCGAATGCGAGTCGACGCCGGGCGTCGCGGGCGACGCGGCGCCGGAGCGCGAGCAGGCCGGAGCCGTGACGGCCCTCAACCCGAAGTACACGTTCGAGAGCTTCGTCGTCGGCTCCTCGAACCAGTTCGCGCACGCCGCCGCGCGCGCGGTGGCCGAGATCCCCAGCAAGTCCTACAACCCGCTCTTCCTCTACGGCGGGGTGGGGCTCGGCAAGACCCACCTGATGCACGCGATCGGCCACTACATCCACGCGCGCAACCGCCACCTGAACCTGGTCTACATCTCGTCGGACCGCTTCATCAACGAGATGATCAACGCGATCCGCTTCGACCGCCTCCCCGCCTTCCGCCAGAAGTACCGGGCGGTGGACGTGCTGCTCGTCGACGACATCCAGTTCATCGCGGGGAAGGACCGCACCCAGGAGGAGTTCTTCCACATCTTCAACGCGCTCCACGACGCGCAGAAGCAGATCGTGATCTCCAGCGACTGCCCGCCCCGCCAGATCCCGACGCTCGAGGAGCGGCTCCACAGCCGCTTCGAATGGGGCCTCATCGCCGACATCCAGGCCCCCGACATCGAGACCAAGGTCGCGATCCTCCGCAAGAAGGCGGAGGCGGAGCGGGTGGAGATCCCGGAGAACGTGGCGCTGTTCATCGCGAGCAAGGTGCGGACGAACATCCGCGAGCTGGAGGGGAGCCTCATCCGGCTCATCGCCTACGCGAGCCTGACCGGCCGCGACATCGACATCACCCTCGCCCAGGAGATCCTGCGCGACCTGCTCGCCACCGAGGACAAGCCGATCACGATCGAGATGATCCAGAAGTTCGTGGCCGACCAGTTCGGCGTGAAGATCACCGAGCTCAAGGCCAAGAACAACTCCAAGACGGTGGCCGAGCCCCGGCAGATCGCGATGTACCTGATCAAGACGCTGACCGGGGCCTCGCTGCCCGAGATCGGGAAGGCCTTCGGGGGCAAGCACCACTCGACGGTCATCCACTCGGTGCGCAAGATCGACACGCTGCGCAAGCGCGACCCCGATTTCGACCGCCGCATCAACAGCTTTGTCCAAGCATTCCGATGAGCTTGCCCCGCTTTTCCACCGCCGCCGACCTCGCGCCCGCCGGCGCGCGGACGCGCCTTGGCGCCCGTCCACCGCGAGAGGGAGCCGGCCCGGGGGACATCCACACCTGCGCCCACAGGCCAAAGCTCCGCCGCCGTGCGCCTTGGCCGGGTTTGCGCGGTTTCCGCATCCTCTCTTTACCTTCTTTGAATGAACATCCGGGAGAGAGAGAAGAAGAAGAGGTAGAGCGCTGATGGAGATCACGGTCCGGAAGAACGACCTCGTGCGAGAACTGCACCTCGTGCAGGGGATCGTGGAGAAGAAGAACTCGATACCGATCCTCTCGAACGTGCTGGCGGAGGCGAAGGGGAAGGAGGTGCGCATCTCGGCCACCGACCTCGACGTCTCGCTGCGGTGCGGCTGCCCGGCGGAGGTCACGGGCGAGGGGGCGATCACGCTCGCGGCCAAGAAGCTCTACGAGATCGCCCGCTCGCTGCCGGAGGCCGACGTCAAGATCAAGGTCCTGCCCGACGCGTGGGCCTCCATCGAGTGCGAGCGGGTCACCTTCAAGATGGCCGGGCTGCCCAAGGAGGATTTCCCGTCGCTGCCGGAGGCGAAGGGCCGCGGGGGCGTGGAGGTCCCGGGCGAGGTGCTCCGGGAGCTGATCGCGCGCACCGCCTTCGCGATCACCGCCGAGGACGCCCGCTACTACCTGGCCGGCGCCCTGCTCATCCTGGACAAGGAAGGCGCCGCGATGGTCGCGACCGACGGCCACCGCCTCTCGTACGCGCACCGGCAGAGCCCGCTCAAGATCACGGAGCCCCAGCGCGTGCTGGTGCCGCGCAAGGCGATCCACGAGCTGGCCCGGCTGCTGGAAGAGGAAGAGACGGTGAGCTTCCAGCAGGTCGAGAACCACCTGGTGTTCGTGGTGGGGGGCCGCACGCTGGCGTCCAAGATGATCGAGGGCCAGTTCCCGGCCTTCGAGAAGGTGATCGCGGTCTCGGGCGACAAGGTGGTGAACCTCGGCCGCGAGGAGCTGGGCACCGCGATCCGCCGGGTCAGCCTGCTCTCGTCGGAGAGGAGCCGCGCGGTGAAGCTGTCGCTCAACCCCGACCGCCTGGACCTGGCCGCCTCGTCTCCGGACCTCGGCGAAGCGCGCGAGTCGCTGTCGGCCGAGTACAAGGGAGACACGGTGGAGATCGGCTTCAACGCGCAATACCTGCTCGATTTCCTGGGGGTGGCGGGCACGGAAGCGGTGCGGATGGAGCTGAAGGACCACGAGAGCCAGGGCATCTTCCGGCCGCAGGGGGCGGCGGAGACCGATTACCGCTACGTCGTGATGCCCATGCGGCTGTAGAGAGCAGATGCTGAGGAATCCTACCCATGTGAACGTCCGGCGCGCGGAGCGAAGCGCGCCGCATCCGGTTTAAGCGTGTGGGTGGCGAGGATGGAGGTGCGGGACCTGCGTAACGTGAGGGAAGCGGCCCTGGAGCTGGCGCCGGGCCTGAACGTGCTGGTGGGGCGCAACGCGCAGGGCAAGACGAGCCTGCTCGAGGCGGTGGGCCTGCTCGCGCGCGGGCGCTCGTTCCGCACCGAGCAGACCGAGACGCTGATCCGCCGCGGCGCGGCCGGGCTGCGCGCCGAGGGCACGGCGGTCGCGCCCGACCGGCGCACGTGCCTGGAGGTCGAGGTCGCCCCCGGCATCCGGCGGCTGGTGGTGGACGGCCGCGAGGTCCCGCCCCGCGAGTACCACGGCCGCCTGGACGTGGTCGTCTACTCGACCGATCGCCTGCGGGTGGTGCGCGGCCCGATGCGCGAGCGGCGGCTCTTCCTCGATCGCGCCGGCGCCGCGCTGTGGCCGGCCTACCGCCAGGCCGTGCGCGAGTTCGAGCGCGTGCTGGCCCAGCGCAACGCGGCCCTGGAGGCGGGAGCGAAGGACCTCGAGACGTGGAACGAACGGTTCGTGGAGGCCGGCGCGCGGCTGCGAGAGCGCCGGGCGGCGTACGTCGAGCGGCTCCGCCGGGCCCTGCGCGAGGGCTTCCATCCCGAGGGCGAGCGCTACGACGTGGTGCTGGTCCCGGCGCCGCTGGCAGGGG
>WNGH01006174.1_pt1 | contig 11385 bp, 8 predicted proteins | sample 5400631 | NCBI WGS metagenome assembly WNGH01 (sample SAMN13153373, study PRJNA577476) | soil metagenome | isolation source: 115 cm soil or saprolite under Garry oak tree replicate 1 | place: USA:California | collected 2016-06-15 | reverse complement strand
GGTCGTAGGCCGGGCCCATCTCGAACTGCGCGCGCTGGCCGAACCAGCCCTGGATGGGCTGGCGCAGCGCGGTCTGCAGGCGCCTGCTCACGTAGAGGAAGGCGGGCGCGCCGGGGCCCGCGTTCAGGTACTTGTAGGTGCAGCCGACCGCGAGGTCGGCCCCGCAGTCGTCGAGCTGCACCGGGACCGAGCCGGCCGAGTGGCACAGGTCCCAGAGCACCAGCGCGCCCACATCGTGGACGATGCCGGTGATCTCCGTCATGTCCGCAAGCGCCCCGCTGCGGTAGGCCACGTGGGACAGGCTGACCAGCGCGGTCTGCGAGTCAACCGCGGCACGCACCGCGGTCGCGGTCACCCCGGCATTCATGTCGGTGTGGATGAGGCGCAGCTCGGCGCCGCGCTCGGCGGCGGCGCCGGCCAGCACATAGCGATCGGTCGGGAAGTTGTCGTCGTCGGTCACGATGACCCGCCGGCCCGGGCGGGCCCCTATCGCTGCCCGGGCCAGTTTGTACAGGTTGACCGTGGTGGAGTCACAGACGAGCACCTGCCCGGGCGCGGCGCCGAGCAGGTAGCTGCCGAGCAGGTCCCCGGCCCGGCCGGGCAGGCCGATCCAGTGGCTCCAGGACCGGACCAGCCCGGTGCCCCATTCGCGGCGCACCACGTCGGCGATCCGGTCGGCGGTGGCCAGTGGCAGCATCCCGAGCGAGTTCCCGTCCAGGTAGATCAGCGACGGATCCTCCAGGAGGAACCGGTCACGGAAGCCGGCCAGCGGATCGCCGGAGTCACGCTGTTCCGCGAACGAACGGTCGGCGGGAAAGCTGCTGCGCACCGCTCCACCCTAGGCGCGTCCTGCGGGGACCGTGCGGAGTGTGGGCGGCCAGACCGTGCCACCCCCGGCTGGAGCGCGGCCGCCGGCCTGTCGCGCGCACGCAAGGCCGACGGCCACGCCTCCATGGCACCGGGCTGGGCCGCCCCCCTCCTCCTCTTCCTCCGAGCGTCCAAACGCCCGCAAAGCCCGGAGTGTTACACCGGGCCGGATGTCTTACATCGGCACGAGTTCGAAGATCTCGACGGTGAAACGGCCCTTCCCTTCGCTCAGGAACGGGTGGCCGTCGGTGAATGCCCTGGCCGCCTCCAGGGACTCGGCCTCGACGATCGAGTAACCGTTCTGGTCGCTGGGGGCCGGGCCCGAGCCGTTGTCGGCCACCGCCGCGCGGGCGCCGAACGGCGCGCCCGGATCCACCATGGCGGACCCGACCTTGCCCATCCACGCGCCCCACGCCTGCATCTGCTCGGCGGACTGCTCCGGGGTGTAGTCCTCCATCGGCGTGGCCGGGCCCTTGTACAAGAACAGGAACTTGCTCACCTGCGGCTCCTTTCGTGGCTCGGGGGCGGCGGGGCCGCTCCCGGGGCGCGGCACAGGCGCGCCCACTCAAGCCGACGAACAGGCAGGCCGGGAATCGACAGCATCCCACCGCTGGATTCCCATGCGGGCGACGGCTTGGGATCAGCCGCGGCGGCGGCGCTTGCCCCTGATGCCCAGGACCACCAGCACCAGCACGACCACCGCGCCGACGACCGGCAGCACCCGCTTCAGCACCGGGAAGCCGGCCACGCTCAGCAGGTCGATGGCGTCCTCGTCGGGCGGCCGGGGAGACCGTGGCGCGGTCGCCGCGCCGCTGCCCGGCGCGCCCGCGCCGGCCCGGGTCCCGCCGACCCGGGTCCCGTCGGCCCGGGTCCCGTCGGCCGCGGCGGCACCGGAGGCGCCATCACTGGCGGCGGCGCCGGGCGCAGCATCGCTGGCCGCGGCGCCGGGCGCAGCATCGCTGGCCGCGGCGCCGTCCGCAGCCCGCTCGGCCAGGTGCCGGCCGATGCCGGCCAGCCGCTCCTTGATCTCCCGCACCGACTGCGGGCCGAGGTTCTCGATGGCGAGCAGCTCGGCCTCGGTCCGGGCGGACAGGTCGTCCACCGTGTGGATGCCCACCCGCCGCAGGCTGTTGTAGGCCCGCACGGGAAGCTGGAGGTCCTCGATCGTCGCCGGGCCCCCGGCACCGTCCGCGGCGGCCTCAGCCCCGCCGGACGTGGCCGGGGCGGCCCCGGGGCCGGAGGCGTCCGCCCCCGGCCCCGAGCCGTTGCTGGCGGCCGTGCCGGCCACCGGCGCGCTGCCACTGGCCAGTTGCGCGGCCAGGTTGGTGGCGAACCGCTCGATGATCCGGCCGCCCACCTCGGCCATGACGCCCCGGCCGAACTGGGCAGGCCGGCCGGTGACGCTCAGCGTCGTGTGCACGATAACCTTGGTCTGGCCGCCCTCGTCCTGGAGCGTCGAGCGGACCTTCGCCGAGGCGGTGCCCGCGCCGCGCGTCTCCTTTCCCGATGCCTCCAGCGTGACCGTCCGTGCCTGATCGTCGCGCTCGACGAACCTGCCGGTGCCGGTGTAGGTCAGCGCCACCGGGCCGACCTTGACCTTGATCCGGCCGGTGATCACGTCGTCGTCGACGGAGTCGACGGTCGCACCGGGCATGCACGGGGCGATCTGCTCGACATCGAGCAGCACCTGCCATGCCTGCTCCGGAGGTACCGGGATGGTGAACGAGTGCTCCAGTTCCATAGTTCAGGCTCCTGACGCCACCGCCAGGGCTCTGGCGGTCAGTACCTGCGCCAGGTGGCGCCGGTAGTCGGCCGCGCCGTGCAGGTCTGCAGGCGGGCTGGTTCCCTCGTCCGCGTGCTCCGCGGCGGACCGCAGGGCCTCCCGGCTGACGTCGGCACCTGCCGCCGCCGCCTCGGCCGCCCTGGCCCGGACCGGGACCGAGCCCATGTTGGCCAGCCCGATCCTTGCCTCGGCGACTTGCCCGTTGGTGCGCCGCGCGAGAGCGGCGACCCCCACGATCGCCCATGCCTGGGCGGTCCGGTGGAACTTTTCATAACGATAGCCCCACCCGGGTCCCAGCTTGGGCACCCGGATCCCGGTCAGGACCTCATTGGCCGCCAGGGCCGTGGTCAGGTAGTCCTCGAAGAACTCGGCCGCGGCTATCGACCGCTCCCCGCCGGGGCCGTGCGCGATCATGGTGGCGTCCAGGGCCACCACGACCGCTGGCAGGTCCGCGGCCGGGTCCGCGTGGGACAGCGATCCGCCGAGGGTGCCGCGGTGCCGGACGGCCGGGTCGGCCACCGTTCCCGCCGCCTCCGCCAGCAGCCCGCAGTGCCCGGTGATCAGCGAGTCGCGTATCAGCTCGTCGTGCGTGGTGGCCGCCCCGATCAGCAGGGTCTCGCCCTCGTCCCGTACCCCGCGCAGCTCGCCGAGCCCGCCCACGTCCACCAGCAGCTCGGGGTAGGACAGCCGGAGCCGCAGCAACGGGAGCAGGCTCTGCCCGCCCGCGATCACCTTGGCGTCCTCGCCGCCCTCGTCCAGCGCGCGGACCGCGTCGCCCACCGAGTCGGGCCTGACGTAGTCGAACCTGGCCGGAATCATGCCGCGCCCCCGTTCTCCCGTGCGCTGCGTATGGCCCGCCAGACCCGTTCCGGCGTGCATGGCATCGTGATGTCCCTGATGCCGAACGGGCGCAGCGCGTCGATGATCGCATTGACGACCGCCGGCGTGGAGGCGATCGTGCCCGCCTCGCCGACGCCCTTCACGCCCAGCCGGTTGCCCGCCGGGGACTCGGTCCGGTCGGTCACGTAGGACGGCAGGTCGGCGGCGGACGGCACCAGGTAGTCGGCCAGCGTGGTGGTCAGCAGGTTGCCCTCGTCGTCGTAGACGGCCTCCTCGTACAGCGCCTGGGCGATGCCCTGGGCGAGCCCGCCGTGCACCTGGCCCTCGACGATCAGCGGGTTGACCACCTTGCCGATGTCGTCCACGGCCACGTACGACCGGATCGTCACCATGCCGGTCTCGGTGTCCACCTCGACCGCGCACAGGTGGGTGCCGTGCGGGAAGGAGAAGTTGTCCGGGTCGTAGGTGGCGTCGGAGTCGAGCGAGGGCTCCACGCCGTCGGGAAGGTTGTGCGCGGCGAACGTGGCCAGGGCGACCTCCTGGATGGAGTGGCCCTTCTCCGGATCCCCGCGCACATGGAGCCGGCCCCTGGTGAACTCGATGTCCGGCTCGGCGGCTTCCAGCATGTGCGCGGTAATCCGCTTGGCCTTCGCGATCACCTTGTCGCAGGCGCCGACCAGGGCCATGCCGCCCACCGCCAGCGAGCGCGAGCCGTAGGTGTCCATGCCCTTGGGCGAGATCTGGGTGTCACCGTGCAGCACCCGGATGTCCTCGAACGGCACGCCGAGCTGGTCGGCCACGATCTGGCTCCACGCCGTCTCGTGCCCCTGGCCGTGCGCGCTGGACCCGGTGACCACCTCGACCTTGCCGGTGGGCAGCATCCGGATCGAGGCGTGCTCCCAGCCGCCCGCGCCGTAGGCCAGCGAGCCGAGCACCCGGGACGGGGCCAGCCCGCACATCTCGGTGTAGGTGGAGACCCCGATGCCGAGCCGGACCGGGTCGTTGTCCAGGTTCCGCTCGGTCTGCTCCTGCCGGAGCGCGTCGTAGCCGAACAGCTCCTTGGCCCGGGCCGTGGCGGCCTCGTAGTTGCCCGAGTCGTAGACCAGGGTGGCGATCGTCGTGTACGGGAACTCCTCGTGCTTGATCCAGTTCCGCTCCCGCACCTCAAGCGGGTCCATGCCAAGCTCGGCCGCGAGCTCGTCCATGATCCGCTCGATCGCGTAGGTGGCCTCGGGCCGCCCGGCGCCGCGGTAGGCATCGGTGGGCATCTTGGTGGTGAACACGCCGGTGCACTTGAATGAGTACGCGTCCATCTTGTAGATGGCCGGGAACATGAACGCGCCGAGCAGCGGGACGCCGGGCGTGACCAGCATCAGGTAGGCGCCCATGTCGGCGAGCAGGTCCACGTCCAGGCCGCGGAGCCTGCCGTCGCTGTCCGCGGCGATCCGGATCCGCTGCCACTGGTCCCGGCCGTGGTGCACGGTCAGGTTGCCTTCGCTGCGGGACTCGGTCCACTTGACCGGCCGGCCGAGCTTGCGGGTGATCAGCATCGCGAGCACTTCCTCGGCGGTGACCTGGAGCTTGGAGCCGAACCCGCCGCCGACGTCCGGGGCGATCACCCGGATGTTCTGCTCACCGATCCCGGTCACCAGGGCCAGCATGACCCGCAGCACGTGCGGGATCTGGGTGGCCGACCAGAGGGTGAACTCCCCGCCCACGCAGCTCGCTACCACCGCGCGGGGCTCCATGGCGCTGGGGATCAGCCTCTGCTGGCGGTAGTTGCGCTCGATCACCACGGGCGCGTCGCGGAAGGCCTCGCCCATGTCGCCCTGGGCGAAGACCCATTCGAAGCTCTTGTTGCCCTCCGCGTGCACCTTGGGCGAGCCTTCGTCCAGGGCGGTCCGGATGTCGAGCACCGGGGGCAGCGGCTCGTAGCTGACGTCCACCGCGGCCGCCGCGTCCGCCGCCGTGTAGCGGTCCCTGGCCACCACGACCGCGACCGCCTCCCCGGGGTAGCGGACCTCGCCGGTGGCCATCGGCGGGTGCGCCGGGATGACGATGTCCTCGGTGACCGGCCAGGCGCACGGCAGGCTGCCCTGCTCGTCGGCGAAGTCGGCGCCGGAGAAGGCCGCGATGACCCCGGGCATGGCCCGGGCCGCGGACAGGTCCACCGCGGTGATCCGGGCGTGCGCCATCGGGCTGCGCACGAAGGCCATGTGCAGCATGCCCGGCAGCACGATGTTGTCGGTCCAGTTCGTCTGGCCGGTGACCAGCCGGGCATCCTCCTTGCGGGGACGTGCCCGGCCGAGCTCGTACTGGGGTGCCTGGGTGTCCGCGGTCATGAGCCGGCTCCCGCCTCCGCCGCGCGCCGGACGGCGCGGACGATGTTCTCGTATCCGGTGCACCGGCAGAGGTTGCCCTCCAGCCCTTCCCGGATCTCCTGGTCGCTGGGATGGGGGTTGTTACGCAGCAGGTCGGCCGCGGCCATGATCATCCCGGGCGTGCAGTAGCCACACTGGAGCGCGTGCTCGGTGTGGAACGCCTGCTGCAGCGGGTGCCACTGGCCGTTCGCCATGCCCTCGATCGTGGTGATCTCGGCGCCGTCGGCCTGTACCGCGAGGACGGAGCAGCTTTTCACCGAGGCGCCGTTCAGGTGGACCGTGCAGGCGCCGCAGTTGGACGTGTCGCATCCGACGGGGGTGCCGGTCTTGCCGACCTGCTCCCTCAGGTAGTGCACCAGCAGCAGGCGGGGCTCCACGTCGTCGGTATAGGTGACCCCGTCGACCGTGACGGTTATTTTCGCCATGGACCAACCTTCCTCCCTCAGACGCGAGATGCGCCTGTAGCCAAACCTAGGCCCGAGGGAGGCGGCCGCACCAGACCCGTCCTTGGGCGGCCGTGACCTGCCCTGATCCTGCCCAGGCGAGGCTCAGCCGAAGCGGCCGTTGACGTAGTCGGCGGTCCTGGGGTCGCGGGGGGAGCCGAACAGCTCCTCCGTCGCCCCGGCCTCGACGATATACCCCGGTGTGTCCTCGGCGGCCAGGAAGAAAGCGCAGTTGCGCGACACGCGCTGGGCCTGCTGCATGTTGTGCGTGACGATCACGATCGTCACCTGGTTCTCCAGTTCGGCGATGGTCTCCTCGATCCGGTTGGTGGAGGTCGGGTCGAGCGCCGAGCACGGCTCGTCCATGAGCAGCACGTCGGGGGAGACGGCCAGGGCCCGGGCGATGCACAGCCGCTGCTGCTGGCCGCCGGACAGCCCGCCGCCTGGTGCCCGCATCCGGCGGCGGACCTCGTTCCACAGCCCGGCCCGCCGCAGGCTGACCTCCACCAGCGCGTCCCTGTTGGCCACCTTGATCCCGGCCAGCTTCAGGCCGCTGGCCACGTTGTCGTAGATGGACATGGCCGGGAACGGGTTGGGCTTCTGGAACACCATGCCGATCCGCCGCCGCACGTCCGACGGGCGGGTGCCGGGACTATAGATGTCGGAGTCCCCGAGCAGCACCTCACCGCCCAGGCTGGCCCCGGCCACCATCTCGTGCATCCGGTTGAGGATGCGCAGGAACGTGGACTTACCGCAGCCGGACGGCCCGATGAGCGCGGTGACGGTGCCCGGTTCCATGGCGAGCGAGACCCGCTCCAGCACCTTGTGCGTGCCGAACCAGGCCGAGACGTTCCGCGCCTGCAGGCCGACCAGCCGTTTCGGCGCGAACAGCGGGTCACCCGGGCGGCCGTATTCGAGCACGGCCGTGTCCGCCCTGGGGGCCATGATGGTCAGCCCGTCGTGGTCACTATCGGGGGAGCCGTCAGCCGCGGCGGGAGGGTACCCCGGCGGCTCGTACCGCCTGTCTGGAGCGTCCTGCGCTGGGACATCGGTCATCGGTCGGGCCCTCTTCCCCGTCTCGTGGCCCTCGCCGGGCTCAGGCGTCCGCGTCATCGGCTAATACACGTTCGGCAGCAGCATCGACAGGCTCTGGTAGAGCAGCCACAGCACGGCTATGGCCAGCGGCACGGCGGCCAGGTAGGCCGCCCACAGCGACCAGCGCAGCGCGGCGTACGTGCCCACGGCGGACACCACAGCCAGCGCGACGCCCCAGATGAACGTGAGCACCAGCGCCCCGTCGTCGCCGGCCAGGGCCAGTTCCGGCGCGTTGAGCACCCGGACCACCGGTGGCCCAGGCCGGGTGACCGAGACCAGGCGCGCGTCGACCTCGACGTAGTAGCTCGGCACGACCGGCGAGGAGGCGGTGACCAGCAGCAGCCGGTTCGGCTCCGGGTCTACGATGCGCACCTCCTGGCTGCCGCCCAGAGCCGCGACCCGGTAGACGGACCGGCCCTGGCCGGTGATTGTCACGATGACGTCGCCGGGGCGCAGGTCTGCCAGCCGGGCGAACGGCGCGCCGAACGTGGCCCGGCGGCCGAAGATCTCACTGACGCCCGCCTGCCCCGGCATCGGGGTGCCCCGCAGGTGGCCCGGGCCGAGGGTCAAGTTCTCCGGGCTGGTCCCCTGCACCACCACCATGTCGCGGATCCCGATGGCGGGGATGTCCAGCACCGCCACCGGGGACCCGGGGGCGGTGGGGCCCAGCGGCGCGACCTGGTTGGCCAGCTCGTGCTGCAGCTGGGTGTAGAGGATCGTCTGGGCCCGCGCCTCCTGCACCCGGGACAGGCCGTACAGGTACCCGGCGAGGCCGAGCACGAAGACGGCGAGCAGTATCAGGCCGATCCCGACCGCCTGCAGGATCGGCCGCTCCGGGGCGCGGGGCGGGCGGGCGGTGGCCGGGGGCGTGCCCGGCGCGGGGCCGGGGGCGGCGCCCGGCCCGCCACTGGCGGCGGGGCCGGCATCGGCGACCGGCCCGGCCAGGACGGTGTCAGCCACGTGCCTGCCCGCGGCGCCGGCGCAGCCAGACGGCCAGTCCCGGCGGCAGGGCGACCGCCAGGACGATGCCGGCCGCGGTGAGCGCGCCGAGCGCGGCCTGGTTGGAATGGTCCCCGGCCAGGTTCACCACCACCCCCGTCACCGGCCCGGTCGCGCCCGTGGTGGTCCCGGTCCCGGTGCCGGTCCCGGTGGCGCCCGCACCCGTGCTGGACGAGGCGGTGGCCTGCGGGTTCGCCGAGCCCGAGCTCCCACCCGCGGCCACGGCCTTGCCGTTCTTCACCACGCAGTCCAGCGGTGCGCCCAGCTTCTGGCATGGGCCCGGGAAGGGTGCCGTGCTGAGCAGGATGTCCTTGCCGTGGATGAACGTCGGGTTGTTGCACTTGGGGAGGGTGGACAGCGGCGGGATGGCCACATGGCCCGGGATCTTGCCGTTCTGGATCAGCCCGCCCTTCACCAGGCCGATGGGCAGCGGCGAGTAGCCGAGCTGGGGCATCTGTTTCTGGCCGCCGCAGAGCAGGAAGTTGACCCAGGTGCTGAGCGTCGCGCCCTTCGCATTGCTGAAGTTGGTGGGCAGCGGCTTGCCCGATCGCGGCACGATCAGGTAGCTGTAGCTGGACAGCGGGTAGTTCCGGTGGTCCTTGAACGTGTACAGCCTGTGCAGGTCCTGCTGGAGGAAGTCCGGGCTGCTCTGGTTCTCGTTGATCTGGGCCTGGGTGAGCGCCACGGCTACGTTCTGCGGGGTGGGCCCGACGAAGTAGTGGGCCGGGTTGAGCACCTGCACCACCGGATAGTGGGAGTTCAGCGCGTACGCGTACTCGTCATAGCCGATCGAGCCGTTGCCGAAGCTGGAGGTGATGTAGGTCATCACATTGTTGGAGCCGTTTTCCGCCTTCGCGCTGCCGAACTGCGGGTAGAACTCGGTCTGCCCGCAGGGCGGCGAGATCCCCTGGTGCACCCTGGCGCAGAACGCGTTCCACTCCGACGGGTACAGGCTGGCCATCCACAGGGTGAAGAAGAACGTGGCACCGGAGCCGTCCGACCGGATGACCGGCGTGATCGGCAGGTTCGGCAGCTGGGCGCCGTAGATGTGGGTGATCCGCTTGTCGTCCCAGTTGGTGATCGCCCCGGTGAAGATGTCGAAGATCGTCTTCGGGTCCAGCCGGAGGTTGGTGATCAGCTTGCCGCCCACGGTGATGTGGTAGATGAGCGCGGTGCCGCCGGCGGTGTCCGGGATGTAGGAGTAGCCCTGGGACGGGTGCTCGGCGCCGGTGCCGCCCAGCTTGTCCTGGCCGTTGCGGAACGGCGGGTCCGAGCCGGCGAAGTCGTCCTGGTTGGCCATGTAGTCGCCGCGCCCGGAGGCCGAGCCGTCCGGGTTGTAGTTGACCACGATGCCGTTGGGCCGGACGTCCTGTGCCCACTGGTCGATCGCGACCGACGCCCACGACGAGCCGGACCCGCTGACGGCCACGAAGCTGGCGGCCCCGACCGGCATGGTGGGCAGCATGCCTCCCAGGACGACGGCGGCCCCGGCGCTGAGCACCGCCGTCACGCGCACCCGCCACCTGGGCGTCATGACTTCCTCCTCAGTCGCAGGTACTTCCGGGCGTTACGGGTCCATGCCACACCGCCCCGCTGGATCCGGCGCAGCCTGGCGACGGTCTCGGCCGGGTCCGCACCGACGATCGAGGACGACCCGGCCAGGGCCGCCAGGCCGCCCAGGATCAGCAGCGCCGGCAGCACATACCGGGTGATGGTGGCCGGCGACACGTGCGCCACCGGGATCATGCTGATCGGCTGGCCGCCGTTCGACGGGGAGACCCCGGGCAGCGACACCGACCCGCCCGGGCTGGTCGTGGCCGAGGGGGTGGGGGACGTGCCGGAGCCCCCCAGCCCGGGGTTGGTCGTGTTGGGCGTGGTGGTGGCGCCGGTCTGGTGCAGCACCGCCGTGGCGTCCTTCCGCGTCGCGGCGGCCATGCTGGCCGGCAGCGGCAGGTAGCCGGGCGGCAGCTGCCCCGGCTGGACGCCCGTTTTCTGGCCGGCCCCGGCGGCGAAGTCGAGGAACCTGGCGATCGCTGCCGCCGTCTTGTGCGGGGTGCCGCTGGTCGGCACCATCGCGTAGATGACCATGGTCAGCGGGTAGGCGGCCTTGTTCTTGCTGGCCAGGTTCACCTGCTGGGTGCCGCTGCCGTCGCTTTGCATGCCCTGCAGCGCCGCGGCCATCCCTGCGTTGGTCGGCTGCACGTAGGTGCCGGTGCCGTTGGGGATCGCGGCGACCGGGAACCGGAACGCGGCGGAGTCCCCCTGGTCGAGGACGGCGAACAGGGCCCGCTGTCCCGGTGGCTGGATCGGGTCCTTGGGGAAGTTGCCGAACTGGTCCTTCTCCCAGCTTGTCCCGGGCTCCCAGTTCTGCGCCTGGTAGAGGGAGGCAACGAGGCTGAGCGGGAACACCGGGCTGTACCGGTGCTGGATGACCGGGTAGGAGTCCTGCGCGCCGAACGCGTCGGTCGGGTAGGCGGTGCCCTCGTAGTCGGTGTTGACATGCATGCCCCACGGGTCGAACTGGCCGGCCAGGAAGCTGCTCGCGTCGGCGTTGGCGGCGATCCAGCGGGTCACGAACCAGGTCATGTCGCTGTGCCCGGACTCAACGGTGGGCACCTGGAACGCCGCGCCGAGGCCCGACACCGGCTGCACCGCCGGGTTGAGCTGCTGGAACTCGGTGTCGGCGAACAGCGTGAGCGGGTTGTTGTCCACGGCGTTGTCGCAGCCGGGGCCGTTCGGCGGTGGCGGGGCGGTACAGGGCACGCCCTCGTTCTGGAAGTCGTAGGACTGGGTGAGCAGCTTGAGCACCAGCCGCTGGTCCAGCTTGAGGCTGGTGACCGGCAGGCCGGTGGCGGGATCATCGACCCAGTACGCGATCGAGACCGCCGACACCGCCACCGGCGCGTAGAGATAGTGCCGTGTCGTGGTGATGCCCTGCGCGCTGGCGGGCCGGGTGGTGAGCGCCACGTCGGTGGCT
>WNGH01025061.1_pt1 | contig 11386 bp, 10 predicted proteins | sample 5400631 | NCBI WGS metagenome assembly WNGH01 (sample SAMN13153373, study PRJNA577476) | soil metagenome | isolation source: 115 cm soil or saprolite under Garry oak tree replicate 1 | place: USA:California | collected 2016-06-15 | reverse complement strand
TTTCCATATTCATGCCATGCCCAGTTCGGGACATCGGGCATCGGCGCACCACCGGCCGGCGGCGTGAGGACCGTCCGCGGCATGGTGTCGCGCGGATTCCATTCCTCGACATTCACGATTACCCACACCACCAGGCGAGCACCGCCTGGCAGCTCGAGCCGCGGCCGGTCTTTTATCGCCGAATACGCAATGCGCTCGGTCGGGAGCATCGTCACATCTCCTTTCAGCCGGCCGAGAATATCACGAACATGCCACGTAACCGGCAAATGGAATTGTTGCGCCGCACCCGTCCACTTGCCCTTCCGCATCGAACTTTTCGTCGCCCAGCTTCAAATACGCGAGTGACGTGGGTTATTTGATAGAATCCGCCAGCGGATCTTCGTACATCATGATCGGAACGAAACTCGCACACTACGAGATCACCCAACATTTGGGATCGGGCGGGATGGGCGACGTCTATCAGGCCACCGACTCCAAGCTGGGCCGGAGTGTCGCCATCAAGTTCCTTCCCAAAGCCTTCAGCCACGACAACGAACGCGTGGCGCGATTCCAGCGTGAAGCGCGCGTGCTGGCGTCCTTGAATCATCCCAATATCGCAGCCATTCATGGCCTGGAGGAATTCGGCGGGCGGAAGTTCCTCGTCATGGAACTCGTCACCGGAGAGACGCTGGCCGAGCGCATCAAGCGAGGTCCTATTCCTGTGGACGAAGCGCTCGGTATCGCCAAACAGATCGCCCGGGGACTGGAAGAGGCGCATGAGAAAGGCGTCATTCATCGGGACCTGAAGCCGGCGAATATCAAGATCAGCGAGCAGGCCCAGGTGAAGGTGCTCGACTTCGGCTTGGCGAAGGCGTTTGCGGGGGAAGCCGGGGAGATGAATCTATCAAACTCGCCGACGCTGAGCATGGTGGCCACGAATGCAGGCGTGATTCTCGGAACCGCGGCCTACATGTCGCCGGAGCAAGCAAAGGGAAAAAAGACGGACCGCACCACTGATTTGTGGGCGTTCGGGTGTGTGCTCTACGAGATGCTCGCCGGCCGTGCAGCGTTCGAAGGCGAAACCCTGGGCGAGATTTTGGGAAGCGTTTTTAAAGCCGAGCCGGATTGGAGTCAGCTGCCTGCAGAGACACCGGAAAGCATCCGGCGTTTGCTGCGCCGGTGCCTTCAGAAGGAACCCAACCTACGGGTCCGCGACATTCGCGACGCACGCATCGAAATTGACGATTCGAAGAGCGGGCCACCAGTGAACAGCCTTGTGGTGCAGCGCGCATCACGTACCAGGGAGCGGTTCGCATGGATATCGGCTCTTCTCGGTCTCGTCCTGGTTGCGGGCGCGCTTGCGTTGCGGCGCGCCCCTGACGCATCGGTAAAGCCGGCCCAATTCGTGATTCTCCCACCGGAGGGCGAGAACTTCACCGCCGAGATCGGCTCTCAAGCGATCTCTCCGGACGGGCGTCAGGTCGTGTTTGCCGCGGCGGCGGCTGACGGGGTGCCAATGCTTTGGGTGCGACCGCTCGATTCGTTAGCGACACGCCCGCTTGCCGGCACTGAGGAGGCAAGCATGCCGTTCTGGTCGCCAGACAGTCGCTCTATCGGATTCTTCGCGCGAGGCAAGCTGAAAAGAATCGACGTCGCCGGCGGGTTGCCCCAACCCCTCGCGGATGCGCCGTTCGGGCTCGGCGGGACGTGGAGCCGAGATGGGGTGATCGTTTTTTCACCTAACCTGGCCAGCCCTCTCTTGCAAATTCCTGCGGGAGGCGGCAGCGCAAAGCCAGCCACCAGTAAAGATGAGCGAAGACGCGACCCAATTCACATGGGTCCATCATTCTTGCCGGACGGCCGACACTTTCTCTTTTGGGCCGGACCTGCGGATCCGGGTGTGTACGTTGGGTCGCTTGACGCCAACGACGTCAAACTGGTCCTCCGCACGGACTCGGCGGCGACCTATTCACCACCGGGTTACCTGTTGTTCATGCGTGAGTCGACGCTGATGGCGCAGCCCTTCGATGCGGCCCGGATGTCGACGACAGGCGATCCGATGCCGGTGGCGGAGCAGGTCGGTCGTTTTATCAGTCGGCCGGGGTTCTCCGTCTCTGACGATGGAGTTCTCGTGTTTCGTGCGGCAGCCGCTAGCCAAACTGAGCTTGTCTGGGTCGATCGTACGGGCAGACGAATCGCTGTCGTGGCACCACCTGGGTCGTATGGCAATGTTGCGCTTTCACCCGACGAAAATCGCATCGCGTTCGATCGGGATAGTGGGTCGAGTGCCCCCGACGTGTGGCTGATGGATTTGCGGCGTCAGATCACCGAACGGTTCACGTTTCAACCGTCGGTGGACAACGTGCCGGTGTGGTCCGCCGACGGTCGTATCGTGGCATTTGCCTCAGAGCGGGGCGGAGGGCTCGATATCTATCAGCGTTCGCCCAATGCAAGTGGGTCCGACGAGCTACTCCTGAGACTTGATGCGCCGCCCATCATGTTTCCCTCCGACTGGTCATCCGACGGGCGATATCTGACGTACTACCGTACGGATGCAAAAACCCTCAACGACATCTGGGCCTTACCGCTCTTCGGCGATCGGAAGCCATTCCCGGTATTTCACGGTGAGTTCAACGAGAGTCAGAGCCAGTTTTCGCCAGACGTCAAGTGGATCGCATACGTATCGGACGAGTCGGGTACTCCGCAGATCTACGTCCAGTCGTTCCCAACGCTGACTGGCAAATGGCAGATCTCGACCGAGGGCGGCACCCAGCCGAGATGGCGCCGCGACGGAAGAGAGCTGTTCTACCTGGCGCCCAACCGGAAACTGATGGCGGTCACCGTCCGCGCTGGCGCGAGCTTCGACGCCCAGACTCCTCGACCACTCTTCGAGACAAGGCTCGACGGAGCCGCACTGCGACAGACGTATGCCGTATCGGCCGATGGAAACCGATTCCTGTTGAACGTTGCGCTCGAAAGCGGCGCGCCGCCGGTGACCATTGTGATCAACTGGCCGGCGCTGTTGAAGAAGTGACTTCAGTTTCCCGCGTGAAAACGATAGCCCGCAGCTGAATTTCGAAACAATTCAGACTCGCGATCATGGTGCTCAGTATTATTGGACTTGCATCGTCCGGAGGCGAACAACAGATGTCATCCACAGCGCGTTCTGAGCTCGCACCCATGGGCAAGGTGCGCGTGGGCATCAACTTCGGAAATGCGCTCCTCACGACCAGGGATGCCCGGGGAGCTCCAGCCGGCATCGCTGTGGATCTGGCTAAAGAGCTGGCACGACGAGTGGGTCTTCCCATGGAAATCGTCAGCTACGAGAACGCCGGTGGGATGGCCGATGGGGCAAGGGCCGGCGCCTGGGATGTTGCGTTCCTTGCAGCCGATCCAGCCCGAGCGGAGGAGATTGTCTTCACTGCACCCTATCTCGAGATTGATACAACCTATCTCGTTCCTGCCGGCTCGCCGCTGCGCGCTGTTGCGGATGTGGACCGCGACGGAGTTCGTGTCGCTGTGTCGGACAAAAGCGCCTACGATTTGTTTCTCACCCGTACCTTGAAGCGCGCCCAACTGGTACGCGCGCCGGGCGTCAACGCTTCGGTCGACCTCTTCTTCGCGGACAAGCTGGATGTCCTTGCCGGACTCAAGCCTCTCCTTATGGAGGTCGCCGAGAAGCAACCGGGTGCGCGAGTGCTGGATGGCCGGTTCACGGTCGTAGGGCAGGCGGTCGGTACGCCGAAAGGCCGTGATGCCGTCGCGAGATATCTTCGCGAGTTCGTCGAGGAGATAAAGGCCTCTGGATTAGTCGCGAAAACCATCGAGAGGAACGGCATCCGGGGCGTCTCAGTCGCGCCACAGGCGCCTGAGGAGAAAAAAGATCCCGCGTTCGGGTAGTGGTCTAGTGTCCTGTCGGATGAAACCTGAGAATTGATTACTCACTAATCAATTCTCAGGTTTCATCTGATGCAAAAAATTACAGGGATACCTGGCCAGCCTCTCGGTATGAGCGCTGGCTATTTCCAGCGTTCCATCGCCTGCCGATGCAGCGATTCAGGAGGGAGCTCGGCGAGCTCCATACGGACGCCGTTCGGGTCGGTGATGTTCGACAGGATCGCTTTCGTAGGGCTGACGCGGGCGAAGAAGACGTAACCAGGCTGGTTCATCGATTCCAGTTTTAACTCTTTTGTTGCCTTGTGAAATCGAATAGCATGGCGCCACCAATCAAAGGGAAACCCATGCGTCGAGAGTAGACGCGAAGGTATGGCGGCAAATCACGGCTTCTTCGCTACCAGGCGTAGAAGTCACCGCATAGAGTCCAAGAATCCTGTAGTTCGCGCTGAAATACGTCTTCTAAGATCTACTACACGAACGGTGCGCATGTGTTGAAAAGGAGGAATGATGAAACGAATTGTTATCGGTCTGTGGATCGCGTTGCTGTTCTTCGTGCTCACGTCCTCAACAATCTGGGCGCAGGCCACGGCTCAGATTAGCGGAGCTGTGAGAGATCAAACGGGCGCCGTTCTAGCCGGTGTGGAAATCACGGCAACGCAAACCGAGACGGGCGTAACTCGAATGACGGTTACTAACGAGACTGGAGCCTACGTCCTGTCGAACCTGGCAGTTGGTCCCTATCGGTTGGAAGCAGCCCTGCCGGGTTTCAGAACTTTCGTGCAGACTGGAATTGTTCTGCAGGTCAATGCGAGTTCGGTGATCAATCTTGCGCTCGAAGTCGGTCAGGTCACAGAACAGATCGAGGTTCAGGCCGATGCAGCATTGGTAGAGACGCGAACGTCGAGCGTCGGCCTGGTTATCGAAAGCCAGCGTATCAGCGAGCTGCCGCTCAATGGACGCAACGTCGGCGACCTGATCACGCTGGCCGGCGCGGCTGTCCAGACAGGGATAGTTACAGGCCGATTGTTCAGCGGAGCGCAGATCGCCATTGGTGGTGGTGTTCCCACCGGAACGGATTACAGTCTGGATGGCGCGAATCACATCAATTTTCTGACCGGTGTGGGCCTGGATCTGCCCTTCCCGGATGCGACGCAGGAGTTCAAAGTGGAGACGGGCGGCCTGTCCGCCAACCGGGGGAGTTCGTCCGCAGTCACCGCAGTGACGAAGTCCGGCACGAACGATTTCCACGGCGATCTTTTTGAGTTTCTGCGCAATGACTTGTTCAACGCGCGCCAATATTTTTCAACCACCCAGAGTTCACTGAAGCGTAACCAGTACGGTGGAACAGTGGGCGGGCCGATCGTGAAGAATAAGCTGTTCTTTTTTGGCGGGTACCAGGGAACCAAACTTCGCTCGGACCCGGCCGACACACAGTCCTTCGTTCCCACCGCGGCCATGCTGGCGGGCGATTGGACGGCGTTTGCTTCACCCGCCTGCAACGCGGGCCGGCAGATCGCCTTGAGGGCGCCATTCGTCAACAATCAGATCAATCCGGCACACTCGAGAGCATTCCTGTACAGCCCAACCCGTGTGGTCTGATTACCTACGGTGGCGCGATCACGAAGCAGGACAACTGGCAACTGGTGAGCAAAGTGGACTATCAAAAAAGCGTTCAGCATTCCATTTTCGGGCGTTTTTTGGCGACGAGTCAGTACTTTCCTAATGGCTTGTCTCTCACCAAGAATCTGTTGAGGTCAGGAGCGATCGGCACGGACGCTTTGTCCACTTCTTATGCCTTGGGGGATACCTATCTGATCGGCGCCCACACCGTTCAAGCCTTTCGTCTGTCGGTCAATCGGATTCGTAACTGGCAAATCGGCAACAGCTTCTTCTCCTTGTGTGATGCGGGCGCCACGTCCTTTTACTGCGGCAACTCACCAACGTGGATTTCAGGAAGCACGATCACTGGCGGGTTCGCTTTCGGAAGTTCATTCGGAGGAGCGGACAAGGCTCATTGGCCATATTGGAACCCCTGGTCCGCCCAGGTGAACGATGATGTGAGTATTGTTAAAGGAGCGCATCAGCTGTCTTTCGGCGGCGGTGCGCTGTACGGCAGAATGATTGAGCAGGCCCGTTTCGCGGACGGCGGCCAACTCACGTTCAACGGTTCAGTGACCGGTCTGGGACTGGCGGACTTCTTGACGGGAAGATTATTTACTCTTTTCCAGGGCCAACCCAACAAACATCAGGCAAACCAACTCAACCTGAATCTCTATATGACGGACACCTGGAAGTTGACGCCACGACTGACGGCGAACCTTGGCGTGCGGTGGGATCCCTACCTTCCCCAAAGAATTCCTGATATCGTCAAGGGTACACCCGGTGCCGTTTACAACTTCAATCACGACCGATTCATCAACGGCGTCTATAGCAGCGTGTTCAAGAACGCTCCGGCCGGATTCTATTTCCCTGGCGATCCTGGTTTTCCGGGCAAGTCCGGCATCGACAATCAGTGGTGGCATTTTACGCCTCGCGTGGGATTCGCGTGGGACGTGAAAGGCGATGGCAAAACATCTCTTCGCGCCTCTTACTCCTTCGGATACGTTTTCATGACCGGTATATGGCGCGAAGACACCTCCGGCTCCAATCCGTGGGGTGGCCGCACGACACTCACCCAGCCCGGCGGTGGTTTGGATGCTCCATGGCGAGACAACGGCGGAAGTCCCTTCCCGTACCTCCTGGACAAGAATGCGCCGTTTGCGCCGCGTGGATTGTTTCTCACCCAGAAGCCGGACATGAAGACACTCAATGTTTACTCGTGGAACCTCTCGATTCAGCGGCAGTTTGGGGCCAACTGGCTGGCATCGGCAAGTTATATCGGAACCCGGACGCTCCACGTATGGGGCCAGTACCCCATCAATCCCGCTGTGTTCCTCGGGTTCGGACCGTGCGCGCTCGACGGGGTGCAGTATGCCACGTGCTCCACAACGGCAAATACCGACGCGCGCCGTCTCCTGAGTCTCGAGAGGCCGCGTGACGGAGACAAGATCGGACATTTGGCGGAGTTCGACGATGGAGGCGTGCAGAAATATAACGGCATGCTTCTTTCCCTCCAGCGCCGTGTTGCTCGCGGTGTGACCGTCAGCGGAAATTACACATGGTCTCATTGCCAGGGTAATTATGTGGACATCAACCAGAATGGTCCGCCCGCCAACGAAACCTACACGAAGCCTGGGGACCGGAACTTCGATAACGGCAATTGCCTTTCAGACCGCCGGCAGATTTTCAATGCCACGGCTGTAGCGCAAACGCCGAAATTTTCGAATCACACCATGCAAATGCTGGCATCGAGCTGGACCGTCTCGGGAATCTATCGAACGTCAAGCGGCGCCCCCCTGAACATCGTTACCGGTACAGACGTGGCGCTGAGCGGCACGAATCTTCAACGGCCCAATCAAATATCGCCGAATGTCTACAAGGACAGATCGGGTGGCCCACTGACTCAATGGGTTGATCCGGCGGCTTTTGCGGTGCCGGCATTGGGTACGTATGGCAACGTGGGCTGGAACAGTCTGGTCGGCCCCGGCACGTGGTCCTAGAGGTTTGAAATTCGAGTCGAAGCATTTAATGTGACGAATAGCTTCAGGCCCGGCTGCGTACAGGGCGCAACAGGCTGTTCGCCGTCCGGCATCTCCGGGACTCCTTCCGTAGGTGGAGGCATCACGATCGGCAATTCGACCGCCCTGAACAGCAACACTTTCGGACAGATCCGTACGGCTCTTGATCCGCGAATCCTGCAGTTCGCGTTGAAGTACGTTTTCTAGCGGATGTCCCTACGTGCGGGGAGGGACGATCCCTACTGCGGACGGCCTTCTCAATGAAACTTCGCCAAAACTCCATTGACTATGTGTATACAATAGCATACAAGTATGCATGCGGTTTGAATGGGACGAATCCAAGAACCGGACCAACTATCGCAAACATGCCGTCTGGTTTGAAGAAGCGCAGACCGTTTGGGCGGACTCTCGCTCTATAGAATTCTTCGGAGCACAGCGAAGAGGAGGATCGATTTCTCCGAATCGGATATTCAACTGGAGAGCGATTGCTGTTGATCGTTTTCTGCGAGCGAGAATCTGGCGGAGTCATTCGCCTGATCTCTGCCCGAAAGGCGACAGCCAAGGAAGCAAAAACGTATGAAGAAGGAATATGATTTGAAGAAACTCAAACGCCGGCCGGGCACTCCGAAATTCGATCCGGAGGCAGCCAAGATCCCCATTAGCATTCGCCTGGATGGATCAGTACTAGCGGCCCTCAAGACCGAGGCCGAACGTCTTGGAATTCCTTATCAGACTTATATCGGCAGTGTGCTCCACCGCTTTGCCCAAGGTGAATTGATCGATCGTAAGACGGTTGACCTTCTGAAGCATCTACAGGTGTCCTGACCTGGTAAAGAGAAGAACATTGTTCTTTCAGCGTTCCTTCGAGATCCTCCCTCGATGGTCGCCTTGACGCTGTCTAGCAACTCCATTATTCGGGCGAGCGTTCGTCGTGAAAGCTCCATCTTTGCTTCCTCGCTCCTTGTGGCAACCTATGGCAACCAAACTCCAAAAACGCGTTAGCCCGGAAATTACTCCGGGCTAACTCACTGAATCCAAATGGGACCGACCGGGCTCGAACCGATGACCTCCTGCGTGTGAAGCAGGCGCTCTTCCAACTGAGCTACGATCCCGCAGGCCTTGTTTCAATAGTTTACATCAGCAGGTTTTCCTAATCCTCGGGCAATCTGTCCAACGTCTGGCCAAGCGATCTCCGTACACAGTTTTTCGATCGCCAACTTCTTCGAATCACCCACGACTTGTGTGTACACGTTGAGTGTCGTGCTCCGAGAAAAACTCTTGGAGAGAGCGCAGTTTTGAATCAACGGTAGCCTTAGCGGAAGCGTCGAGGGCTCCAAGCAAAGTCGCGGCGGAATATCGCTGGACAGCAGTGTCATTCATCGGCGTAGGCCCATCGCACAACTCCCGTGATTTTTCGCCGCGGATTGCACGGATTACGCGGATTCAATCCGTGTAATCCGCGGCTCATTCAAAATCGCAATGCTGATAAATTCATTCGCAACGATTCTACTTAACCAGGACCAACTCAAACACAGGATACTGAGCGGCGATTTGCCGGAACGCATTCAATGGTGAACCTGCAGGAATTTGAAAGTAACGCTGCACGGTCGTTTTGAATCGATCGAGATAGGTTTTCAGGATTACTGGCTTGTCTTCATTCGCGATGGGGCGCAAGCGAAACTGTTGACGAAATCTTCCTTTCTTTAACCAAACCTGTCCGCTTACTCGCGCATTCCTCACCCATTGGGTTTCTCCCCTGGGCGCTACAAGAAACCGCTTGCTATCGAGGTCGACAATATTCACGGGAGTTGAATACATGCGCCCGCTCTTACGGCCTGGGGCTTCGAGCAGATAGTTATGCGATAAGCCCAACCCCCATCCCACCAGAAGGCCGAAGACTCGATTGATCCATCGGTCCATCAAAGTAGGTTTCAGAAATGCCGGAGCAGGTTCGCTCATGTTCTCCTTTTTAACAGATTGCCTGCTACACGAGAGGAACGTAATCGTACTCGCCGATGCCTTGCAGAACGAGGAAGGTCGCCGAGCCCTCTCCGCCATTGGCGACGAGGTGCGGCCGGCGCGGCCGAACAGAATAGGTGTCACCGGGGCCGAGATGCACCTCCTGTTGGGGTTCGCGCAGGAAGAGCTTGAGGCGTCCCTCAATGACGTAGAACGTATCCTGAATATGGGTATGGTAATGCCACGGCACCTTTTGGGTCGGCGAGATTTGGAGTTCGGCAATGCGGAAGCCGGGCCGCTCGGCATGATGAGCCCGGCGCTCGACCACATAGAGATGGCTACCGTCCTTGACTGGTTCCACGGTTTCCTCCATTTGGTCGGGTGGATTGAGCTATTAACGATAACGTAGCCATTATTCCTCCGTCACGAAATTCCCGGGCGCTAGCGCTTCCGCGCGCCGCCCAGCAGTGTGGGAAGATCGGCTGGAAATGGATCCAAAGCGATTTTTCGGGCAGCCATCCACAAAGCCTTATCGAATGAGGCGAGCGTCACGTCACGGCCGAGCGCCTGCCGCCATGCGGCCGCAGATGCAAGGTGGACCGCATCGTAGCCTCGCAATCCGAACGTCCAGGCTAATGTCGAGGCGTGACGGATCAGGCGTTCCGTCACTCGCGTTCGCACGAGATCCGGCCATCCCCGATCGAAGCTTCGTCTCAGTTTCACCGCTTCTTCCTCCCGGAGAACGCCTGCACGAACGGTCTTTCGGAATGTGGCGATGACTTCCGCGTGGCTGATGACAGAGGTTCCATTGATTTCGGATTCCGCAACAGCCTGCCGGACTTCCGCCGAGCCCGTTTCGACAACGTATTGTTTTACGATGGCGCTGGAATCCAGGTACAGAATCATGCGCGGTCTTCCAACAATAGATCCGAAACGAGAGTCCTGCCGCGAGGCTTGACGCGGGATGCCGATGGCAGCCATTTTCGTCCGTTCCACGACCAGTGCCGCGATCGAACACCCTCATGGAGGCGGTCTTCGAGAGACATCTCGATGGGGTAGATCCGTCCGATAGGCCTTCCGCGTTCGCGGATGACGATCGTGTCGCCAGCCTTGACGTAGCGGAGACAGGCGCTGAGATTCGCCTTCAACTCGCGCACTCCGACGGTCCGCTCTTTCATGTGACCTCCACTATCTTCAAGTGACTACATGGTATCACGGTAGTAGAGGACATGTTCAGCGCATCAGCTCCGCCCAGGCATCGTTTCGGGGATGAGGTGCGGCCGAAGGACGGGATTCCCCGCGGGGAGGGACTGCGACGAACGGGCCCTCGGCTCAGTCAGTAACTGGCCCTGGACTGGGCGCCCGTTCCGTTCGGGCAGTATTTTCGGGCCGGTTTCTGCCGGCGCGCTGCATACGGCGTCGGGTTTCATCAACAGGGCGAGAGGGGCGCGCACGGCGGGCTAATTCATACCGCAAAGAATCAGAGGACGAGATGCCGGTTTACGAGGACTTGAGAGTCGGAGGTTGACCGGTTGGTAGACACTGGGCGACTAGTCGTTACCCAATCCTTTGCTTGGGACGTGCTTCCTCCTCTTGGTTAGTTGTTATCGGTACGGGCGTGTCTGGTGAGCCCATATGGTGTAAATCGCCCGAGAATCGAAAACGGATGATCGAAAATCTGGACCCGATGTTAGAAGCGGACGTGCCTTCAACAAAACCAACAGCTTAGGTAGGAACAAATATTGTTTAGGCGATCGAGGTCAGGATGCGTCGCATCATGATCATGATCTGACTTTCACCGTCGTGATGCCGCACATCATAATCATGATGCGACTTTCACGGTCACGATGCCGCACATCACGACCATGATCCGATTTTTACGGTCGCGATGCCGCACATCACGATCATGATCTGATTTTCACGGTCACGATGCC
>WNGH01019718.1_pt1 | contig 11388 bp, 11 predicted proteins | sample 5400631 | NCBI WGS metagenome assembly WNGH01 (sample SAMN13153373, study PRJNA577476) | soil metagenome | isolation source: 115 cm soil or saprolite under Garry oak tree replicate 1 | place: USA:California | collected 2016-06-15 | reverse complement strand
CCTCGCAATCCGTACTGCCCCACCGTCCATCTCAATGTAAGGTTTTTTTCGACAAAAGACGAAAGCCCGGTTTGGTGGTTCGGCGGCGGCATGGACCTCACGCCGTATTACGGCTTCGAAGACGACGCCCGCCACTTCCACTCGACCTGCAAGCAGGCGCTCGCGAGCGCCGGGAAAGAGGCGGGCGCCGAGTACTACCCGAAATTCAAGCGCTGGTGCGACGAGTATTTCCATCTGAAGCATCGCGGCGAGCCGCGCGGCATCGGCGGCATCTTCTTCGACGATCTCGCGGACCGAGATTTCAATTTTTCGTTCGCTCTCGTGCGATCTGTGGGCGATCAGTTCCTCTCCGCCTACGTTCCGATTTTGGAAAAGAGAAAAGACCTTCCATTCGGAGAAAGGGAGCGAGCCTTCCAGGCCTATCGGCGAGGCCGCTACGTCGAGTTCAACCTCGTCTACGACCGCGGTACCCTCTTCGGCCTGCAATCCGGCGGCCGCGCCGAGTCGATCCTGATGTCCCTTCCGCCGCGCGCCGACTGGCGCTACGACTGGAAGCCGGATCCAGGTTCCCCGGAAGAAAAGCTCTACACCGATTTCCTCAGGCCGCGAGATTGGGTGTAACGCTAACATCAGATATATAACGGGTTTATTGCAGCCATAGATGCGCTTCACATGGGATCCCGATAAGGAACGTCGCAACAAGCGCGATCACGGCATCGGGTTTCAAGAGGCCACAACCGTGTTCGGGGACTCTTTGGCCGTCACCGTGTCCGACCCAGATCACTCGGTTGGCGAAGAGCGCCTCGTCACCATAGGGCATTCCAGTTCCGGACAACTCCTGGTCGTGTGCCATATCGAACAAGGGGATACCATTCGCATTATTTCGGCTCGCCGAGCCACAACTCATGAGCGAAAAGACTATGAAACATAAGGCCAAGGAACCGGAAATGCGTGCGGAGTATGACTTCTCTGGCGGCGTGCGAGGGAAGTACTACCAACGTTACATGGAAAGTAGCAACGTTGTCGTTCTCGAACCGGATGTCCATAAGCGGTTCAAGAATTCCAGCGCGGTGAACAAGGCGCTTCGCTCACTCATTCGAGCGGAAGGGACACAGCGCGATCTGATAAAACCGTCTACACGGACGCGCGCAAAAGTGGCGCGCACCGGTAATCGTTGACGTGGGTGTGAGGACCGGCCGGGCGGCTAAGGCAGCTCCGCTGCCTTCCGATAGTGACGCTGCGCATCCTCCGCCTGGCCGAGCCGCTCGGCGAGGCGCGCGATCTCGAGGCGCGCGGCGCGGCTCTCCTCGAACGACAGGCTCGCCTCGAGGTAGCTGCGCGCCTTGCCCCACAGCTCGGCGTGCGCGCACAGCCGGCCAAGCGCGGCGAGCAGCTGCGGGTCGCGGCTGCGGCTGCGCAGCCAGCGCTCCGCGTTCTCGATGCGCAGCAGAGCCTCGGCGAGGCGATTCGAAGAATCCGGCAGCTCGGGCAGCTCGCCGTATAGCACCACGAGCGGCGGCGACCATTCCTCGTCGAGCGCGCGCTCGATGATATCGCGCGCCAGCGCCGAGCGGCCCAGCGCGACCGCGTGCCGCGCCGCCGCCGCGGCGACGCGCGGCTTTATCTGGTCCGCGGATGGCACGCCGCGCCAGCGGCGCTCGAAGGCGCCGGCATCGTCGGCCGAGCGCTGCAGCAGCTCGACGGTCGCCTGCGCCTTGTACTCCTCGGCGAGCGCGGGCGCGATCGCGTCGCGCTTGGCGAGCAAGGTGGCGAGGCGCAGCACCTCGTCCCAGGCGCCGGCGCCGCGCTCGGCGCGCAGCAGCATGCGCAGCGTGGCGATGTGCTTCGGGCCCGCCTCGTGCAGGCCGTGCAGGGCCTCGCGTGCGACCGGGAAATCGCGCTCCGCGAGCGCCAGCTCGGCGCGCGTCACCAGGCGCGCCGTCTGCAGGTCGGGCGCCGCGCTCTCGGCCCGCTCGAGCCAGCGGTCGCGGCGCTCGAAGTCGCGCATCTGGTGCGCCGCCCGCGCCGCCAGCAGCGCGGCGAGCCCGGGCGTCGCGCCGATCTCGTACACCAGGGCCGCGTCTTTCTCCACCCGCGCGTAGCGGCCCTCGTAATACGCCTGCAGCGCCGAGGCAAAGGCCGCCTGGGCGCGATCGCGCCGCCGCCGCGCGCGAAACGCGCGTACGTATCCCGGGAGCGACAGCGCATGGCCCAGCAGGCGGGCGGCGGCGTACAGCAGCGCGAACCCCGCGACGGCGGCAACGGCGAAAAACAGCACCGACATCTCGACTCGGTACGGCGGATAGACGAACAGCACGTATCCGGCGTCGACGCGCCCCACGATCACGAGAGCGACGGCGGCGGCGAACACCGCGAGCAGCCAGAACAGCGATCGCATCAGGCGGAGCGCCCCAGGCGCGACGTCAGGCGGAGCGCTGGGCGCGACATCAAGGCTTCCGCTCGCGGCGCGACTTGAAGCCGCGCACCGCGTCGAGGCTCTCGGAGATCGTCGGCATCTCGAAGCTGATCGAGGCCGAGGAAAGCTGTTTCAGCTGAGCGAGCGCGTCGGCGGTCTGCTTCGAGCGCACGTCGAAGTAGCGCCGCAGCCAGTTCTGCGCCGCGCGCAGGTCCTCGCGAAAGCCGGCCTCGTCGCGCGCGAGGAGCGAAAGGCGGGTGTTCAGAAGCCGCAGCCGCAGGTTCTCCTTGAGGAACCAGGCCTGCGTCGGCGGCAGAAGCGGCGGCTCCGGAGAGCTCATCTGCCGCACCACCACGAGCTGCTTCAGCTCGCCCCAGATCTCGGCGCCCAGGCGCGCCCAGAAGCCGCGCTGCGCCGCCCCCGCCGCCTCCTTGGCGGCGGCGATGCGCTCGGCGCGCTCGTCGAATGCAAGCGGCAGTGAATCGACCGAGGCCACGAGAGTGTCGATGCGCATGCTCATGCCCGGGAAATCGATGGCCGGAAGCGCTTTCAGCCGGTCGATGTCGCGCGCCAGCGCGCGCCGGATCGGCATGAACTGCGGCCGGTCGGTGCGGGCGAGGCGCGCCTCGGCGAGCTGCAGCGCGAGCAGCGCGGCGCGCACGTTGCCCGCAAGCTGCAGCTGCTGCGAGGCGATCGCGAGCACCTGTTCGATCTCGGCGAGCTGCCATTCGTCGCGGTTGCGCGTCAGATCCTGATAGAGCGCCTCGAGGGCGAGCTGCTGGCTTTGCGATTCGGCGAGGCGCGCCTCGAGCTGGCCGATCCTCGCCTGGGCGTCCCAGACCGCGTCCTGCGACCGGCGGGCGATCGAGCGCGCCTCGCGCGCATCGGTCTCGATGTCGCGCAGCCGGTGCGCCAGCTCCTCCTGGGTCGAGCCGATCCGCTGCCGGGCATCGATCCAGAACAGCGCCGCGAGCGCGGCCGCCAGCGCCAGCGCGATCATCGCCAGCGCCGGCGCGCGCGAAGCGCGCGGCGGTCGCGGCGTTTCGGTCGGAGCGTCAGTCATGGTTCATCGAAGTATGCCACCAGCCGCTCGACCAGTTCATCGTCCGCGGGTCCGGCCACCACCGCGGTGCGCACGCCGAGCCGCCGCGCCTGCTCCGCGACGCGCCGATGCGGCACGAAAAAAGGCGCGCTCCCGAGCAGCCCGCGGCCCTGCTCCCCCAGCATCGCAAGCAGGTTGCCGAGCCCGGTTGCCGAGGACACCGTGACCGCGTGCACCACGCCCTGCGCCCAGGCCGCCAGCAGCGGGCCGAGGTCGGTGCGCGGCCGCGAGCGCCGATAGCAGGCGGCGTGCTCGACCCTCGCGCCACGGGCTGAGAGCGTTTCGCCGAGCAATTCGCGCCCGCCTTCGCCGCGGAAGATCACGATCCGCTTGCCGGCGACGCTCGCCAGCTCGGGCAGCGCCAGCAGGGCCTCGCTGTCGGCGCCGGATTCGGGGGCGAGTGCACCCGCAATTCCATGGCGCGTAAGCTCGTCGCGGCTTCCTCGGCCGATGGCGGCGGCGCGCAAGCCGGTGGGCCATCTGCCGTGTCGTTCTATCAATGCAAGCCCTTTTTGAACGGCGCTGGGGCTGACAAAGATCGCAAAGTCAAATCGCGCCAGCTGCTCGATCAGGTGCAGCACTGGCGCCAGGTCGGCGAGATCCTCGATCTCGATCGCCGGATAGAGAAGCGCGCGCCCGCCTGCCGCCTCGATCAGGGCGGCAAGCCCGGCCGCTTGGTCGCGCGGCCGCGTCACCACGACGCCGCGTCCCGCGAGTGGCTTATTGGCCAATCGAAGCAAGAATCTGTGCGGCGCCCCGGCGGCGCAGCTCGGCCGCGGCGCGGGCGCCGAGCGCTTCGGGGTCCGAGGCCGTGCCTTCGCATTCGGCGCGCGCGATGCGCTTGCCGTCGGGCGAGGCGACGAGCGCGCGCAGACGCAGCCCGGCGCCGGACAATTCCGCGTACGCAGCCAGCGGAATCGTGCAGCTGCCCCCCAGCGCGCGACTGACGGTCCGCTCCGCGCGCACGCAAGCCGCGGTGGCCGCGTCCGCCAATGGAGCCAAAAGCGTGGTCACGTCGGAACGCGCCGCAAGACATTCGATTCCAAGTGCGCCTTGTCCGGGCGCCGGCAGGATGTCCTCGATCGCCAGCTTGACCCGGATGCGCGATTCCAGGCCGAGCCGCGCAAGTCCCGCTACCGCGAGCACGATGGCGTCGTACTCGCCGCGGTCGAGCTTTGCGAGGCGCGTCTCGACGTTGCCGCGCAGCAGGCGGATCGCGAGCGCCGGATGGCGCGCCGCGATCTGCGCCTCCCGGCGCAAGCTCGATGTGCCGACGATCGAGCGCGGCGGCATGCTCTCGAAGTCCGCATGCTTGAGCGAAACGAGCGCATCGCGCGGGTCCTCGCGCGCGCTGATCGCACCGAGCACGAAGCCCGGCGGCAGCTCGGCCGGCACGTCCTTCATCGAGTGCACCGCGATGTCGGCGCGGCCCTCCGCCATGGCGTTTTCCAGCTCCTTGACGAACAGGCCCTTGCCGCCTGCCTCGTCGAGCCGCGCTTCCTGCAGCTCGTCGCCGCGCGTGCTCAACGGCAGCAGCGCCACTTCCAGGTCCGGATGGCGGCTCTCGAGGCGCCGCTTCACGTGCTCGGCCTGCCAGAGCGCGAGCCGGCTGCGGCGGGTGGCGATGACCAGGCGCTTCATGGCTGCTTCCAGGCCGGCTTCTCGGCCATCATTTCTCGGCGACCAGTTCCCGCAACGTCGGCCACTGCCGGCGGCTCACGGGCAGGCGTTCGGCGATTCCTTCCAGCACCACCAGCCAGCTCGCATCATCGCCCTCCCCGGTGCGCTCGAAGCCGCGGATGGCCGCGCGCGCCACCAGGCAGTTGCGGTGGATGCGCACGAAGCGCTCGGCGAATTCCCGCTCCAGCGATACCAGCGCTTCTTCGATCAGGTGTTCCCGCTCCCGGGTTCGCAAGGTGACGTATTTCTGCTCGGCCCTCAGGAAAACGATATCGCGCACCGACACGAGCACGATCCGGTTGCGCTCGGCGATCGACAGGTACTCGCGCGCGCCTACCGCCGCGCGCGCCAGCTGCTCGCGCCCCGGCGCCGCCCCGCCGGCGGCCTTGCGCAGCGCCGCCGCGAGCCGCTCGGTGCGAACCGGCTTGAGAAGATAGTCGAGCGCGTTGAGCTCGAACGCCTCCACCGCATGGCGCTCGTGGGCGGTCACGAAAATCACCGCCGGCGGCTTCTCGAGCGTCACGAGGTGGCGCGCCACCTCCAGGCCGCCGACCCCCGGCATCTGGATGTCCAGCAGGAGGACCTGGGCGCCGCTCGCCGGCGCCGCCTCGAGCGCCTCCAGGCCGTTGCGCGCCTCGCCCACGACTTCAGTCGGAATGTCCGCGGCGATGTCCCCCAGCAGCTCCTTCAAGCGCTCGCGCGCCGGGGTCTCGTCATCGACGATGAACACCCGCAGCGCCGTCATGCCGCCTCCGGGCGGGCTTCCTTGCGCGCATCCGTCCGGTACGGCATCTCGATCTCGACGCGGTAGCGGCCGCCGCGCGCGCTGGTCTCGATGCGCGCCTCGGCGTCGAAGAACAGCGCCAGGCGCTCGCGGATATTGTCCAGCGCCATGCGGTTGCCGGCATGCTGGCTCGGCTCCTCGAGGCGCGGATTCTCGATGCGCGCGAGCACCCGGTCGCCGCGACGCTCGATGTGAGGCGCAGTTGCTCGATCTCGGCGTAGCGCTCGAGCAGCGCGATCTCGTCCGCCAGGCGCACGAAGCGGCGCGCGTCCGCCATGAGCGTGCGGCACAGAACCGCCAGATCCTCGAGCGCGCGCTCGGCGCCCCTGGGATCGCGGCGGATCAACGACAGCACCGCGTTCAGGCTGTTGAACAGGAAGTGCGGCCGGATTCTCGCCTGCAGCGCCTGCAGGCGCGCCTCGGCGAGCGCCGGCGAATACGCCCGGATCAGCAGGCGGAAGTAAGCGAGCAGGCATACCGCGGCAAGCGCGCTCAGCGCCAGCGTGCGTGCGAGGTCCGCCGGGGGCTCGCCGACCAGCCAGAGCAGGGCGGCGTGGACCGCGAACGCCAGCGCGAGCACCAGCGCGATGACTGCAGCGCAGCCGGCAAGGTAGGGCAGGCGCGCGAGCAGCGCGGACAAGGCGAACAGCCCGATCATGGTGGCGATCAGCAGCGGCTCGATCACGACGGCGCTTTGCATGAAGCGCTCCGCGGCCTGCGTGAGATCGCGGGAGGAAAGCAGCGCGGCGCCGAACGCGAGCGCGTTCACGCCGACCAGCGTGCGCGCCACGACCCCCAGGTTGCGGAAATCCGGAAGAAAGTCCGCAGAGACGTCTTGCCTTATACTCGTGATGGACATTTTAGTTTACGGTCATTCTCCGGGCATGCCCAAGAAGAAGCAACTTTGGTCCGGCCGCTTCAGGGAAGCGGTGGATCCGGCGGTCAAGAAGTTCACCTCATCGCTCGCTTTCGACAAGAGGCTGGCGCTCTACGACATTCAGGGCTCGCTCGCCCACGCGCGCATGCTCGGCGCCTGCGCCATCCTCACCCGGCGCGACGTGGCGGCGATCGAGCGCGGCCTCGCGCGCGTGCGGCGCGAGATCGAGAGCGGCCGCTTCGAGTGGTCGCCCGACGACGAGGACGTGCACGTCGCCGTCGAGCGCAGGCTCACGGCGCTCGCCGGCGACGCGGGCAAGCGGCTGCACACGGCGCGCTCGCGCAACGACCAGGTGGCCACCGATCTGCGCCTTTGGCTGCGCGCCGCGATCGACGAGATCGGCAAGCTCATCGCGGCGCTCGAGCGCGCGCTGCTCGCGCAGGCGACGCGCCACGCCGCGCTGATCATGCCCGGCTACACGCACCTGCAGGTGGCGCAGCCGGTCACGTTCGGCCATCACCTGCTCGCCTACGTGGCGATGCTCGAGCGCGACCGCGAGCGCCTCGCCGACTGCCGCAGGCGCGTCAACCGGCTGCCGCTCGGCGCCGCCGCGCTGGCCGGCACCGGCTTCGCCATCGACCGCGAGCGCGTGGCGCGCGAGCTGGGGTTCGAGGGCGTCGCCGAGAATTCGCTCGACGCCGTCTCCGACCGCGACTTCGCGATCGAGTTCTGCGCCTGCGCGTCGCTTGTGATGGTTCACCTGTCGCGCCTCGCCGAGGAGCTGGTGCTCTGGGCAAGCCCGCGCTTCGGCTTCGTGCGCCTGCCGGACCGCTACTGCACCGGCTCCTCGATCATGCCGCAGAAGAAGAATCCGGATGTGCCGGAGCTGGTGCGCGGCAAGAGCGGCCGCGTGTTCGGCAGCCTCGTCGCCCTGCTCGCCGTGATGAAAGGCCAGCCGCTGGCGTACAACAAGGACAATCAGGAAGACAAGGAGCCGTTGTTCGACGCCGCGGCGACGGTGCAGGGCTCGCTCGAGGTATTCGCGGGTCTGATCGCCGATCTCGTGCCGGTGCCTCGCGCCATGCGCGCTGCGGCGCTCGAAGGCCACGCTACGGCGACCGATCTGGCGGATTACCTGGCGCGCAAAGGCGTGCCGTTTCGCGACGCCCACGAAATCGTGGCGCGCGCCGTGCGCGAGGCGGAAAGGACGGGATTGGATTTGGCACAGCTTCCTTATTCCAAGTTGAAGACCTTTTCTTCGAAAATCGGTCGCGACGTGAAAAGCGTTCTTACGCCCGAGGGCTCGGTGGCGGCGCGCAACCATCTCGGCGGCACCGCGCCGGCCCAGGTCCGCCAGGCCATCGCGCGAGCGCGATCCAAGTTGGCGCGCGCACGCAAACGTCTGGCAAGGTCGAAGTAATGGACCGCGGCATGCTGAAGCAGATCGGCAAGTACCCGGTGCTGCGCAAGCTCGGCGAAGGAGCGACCTCCGAGGTCTATCTGTGCAACGACCCCTTCGGCAGGCGCGACGTCGCGGTCAAGGTCGCGTTTCCCGAGACTTTTCAGGATCCCGAGCGCGGCAAGCTGTACCGCAAGCTCTTCCTCACCGAGGCGTCGCTCGCCGGCAAGCTGCAGCACCCGCACATCTGCCAGATCTACGACGCGGTCGCGGACGAGAAACTGCATTACATCGTGATGGAATACGTCGACGGCGGCACGCTGGAGAAGTTCTGCCGCCCCGAGATGCTGCTGCCGGTCGACCGCGTCGTCGAGATCGTATTCAAGTGCACCCGCGCGCTCGAGTTCGCGCACAAGGCGGGCGTCACGCACCGCGACATCAAGCCGGCGAATATCCTCCATACCGGCGACACCGACGTGAAGATCACGGACTTCGGCGCGGCGCTCATCAGCTCGGCGGCGACCACGCAAGTGAGCGCCATCGGCTCGCCGGCTTACATGTCGCCGGAGCAGGTGAAGGAGCACCCGCTCGACCATCAAACCGACATCTACTCCATGGGCGTGGTGATGTACCACCTGCTCACCGGGCGGCTGCCGTTCAACGCCGCAAACAACTTCAGCCTGATCTACCAGATCACCAACGTCGAGCCCGACGCGCCCACCGCGTTCCGCCCGGAGATCCCCGAAGCGGTCGAGACCATCGTGCGGCACGCCATGGCCAAGGACCTCACGGAGCGTTACCGCCAGTGGGAAGATTTCTCGCTCGACCTCGCCGAGTCGTTCCGCACCGAGCACCTGGGTGCGCACAAGGCGCAGGAGTTCGCCGACTCGGACAAGTTCGAGACCCTGCGCAAGCTGCCGTTCTTCGTGCACTTCTCCGATGCGGAGCTGTGGGAAGTGGCGCGCATGTCGTCCTGGCGGCACGCGGCGATGGGCGAGCTCCTGATGAAAGAAGGCGAGGCAGGCGATTTCTTCTGCATCCTCGCCGAAGGCCAGGTGAAGGTGACCAAGAAAGGCAAGCTCCTCAACCTGCTGCGCACCGGCGAGCCCTTCGGCGAGATGGCCTACCTCACCAAGGGCGAGCACCTGCGCGGCGCCGACGTCAGCGTGGTGCACGAGGCCAACATCATCTCGGTGCCGACCGAGAGGCTCGCGCAGGCGTCGGATTCCTGCCGCCACAAATTCGACCGCGCGTTCATGGAAATCCTGGTCGAGCGCCTGTCGATGGCGAACCTGCGCCTCTCCGGCGTCTGAGCCGCAGCACATACGTGAAGCAGGGTCCTCCAGGCCACGCCGCGATGTACGCGGCGGAAAGGCGTTCATCGAGATGGAGCGCCTGGAACTCGGCGGCCGCGCCGACTGGCCGGCGATGGGACGCATGCTCGCCGCGCTTCATCGCAAGACCTCGGATCGCTTCGGCTGGATCCGCGACAACTGGATCGGCCTCTCGCCGCATAAGAACGGCTGGCGCGAGGACTGGGCGGTGTTTTTCATTGAAAAAAGATTGGTGCCACAAGCCGAGCAAGCCGGAAAAAATGGTTTCTCGGTCGAGCTGCCCGATGTGAAGACACTTCTGGAGGGCCACAACCCGGAGCCTTCCCTGCTGCACGGCGATCTATGGAGCGGCAACGCGGGATTCACAGCCGAAGGGCCGGTGATTTTCGATCCAGCCGTGTACTACGGGGACCGTGAGGCCGACCTGGCTATGACCGAGCTGTTCGGGGGCTTCCCGGACGAGTTCTACGCGGCCTATGAAGAGGCGTATCCTCTGGCCGCGGGATACCAGACCCGCAAGCATCTCTACAACCTGTATCACCTCCTCAACCACCTGAACCTCTTCGGCGGCGGCTATCTCGGGCAGGTGAAATCGACGCTACGTTTACTCGGGCAGCAAACGTAGGGAGTTAGCGCCTGGCGCATCAAGGGTCGGAATTGCTCGCGACACCTCAAGAGCGTAACGTGCTGAAGCAATGGAACTATGCGATTTAAACCCCTGAAAACGCGCCGTGCAAACCAACCTGTCAACTAATCTTTTTAACCAGACAGTCAACTAATACTAGTTAGAGCGCACAGAGGGGACAGCCAATGAGCAAGCATCTGCGACCGCTGGCTTTACTTAACATCGTTGCAGCGGTTGTCTTCTTGATGCCTGTCGGTGTCTGGGCCATCGCAGAGAACCTTTCGAGCGGGAACTTGAAGGTTACGTTTCCGAAAATCGACCGCACTGCCGAGGCACTCGCGGAAATACAATCAACCACCGACATTGAGAAGCTGCGACATCGCGCCAAGGTGCTCACCGAAACGCGCGAGTTTGACCAAAGAACGCGCGCGATTGATGCACAAGTGATGAAGCGGCTCTTTGAGTGGTTCTGGATCTTGATGGGTTCTTGCGGCGCGGCCTTCTTGCTGAATGCAGGGGCGATATGGTGGATCAGCAAAAGGCCGTACAAGCAGGTTTAACAAGTGCGCTCTAACCACGCGATCGACAGCGACACCGTCCGGTCGCGGCTACGCGCTCCATGTGGTGCGCGTCATCGCGAACGTTCGGTGGCACATTGGGTGCACCGTCTGGGCTCAATTTCTTGAGGGCGCGTGATTGTGTGTAACTCAGGTGAAGCGACTGCCGATGGCTGCTTTCGACCCGAAGCGGTCAACGACGGATAGTAGAAACGGATGCGAGTTTAGTGGTAAAAGCGGTTGTTGGAGGTGGAAGGCAGTCACCGGAACGCTCTCGTGAATGAGCGAAAGCCGTGCCCCCTGCGGAGGCGCTTGATGCGATTTCACTCATCCCTACCTGCACGTTTGTAGTAAGTCAGCAAGGCCATGAGGACTATCGGCACGAGAATGTCCATGTAAGGTGTGGCCCCGGCGTTGTTCGGCGCGTAGTTCGCTGAGACCACTATATCCTTGATGTGAACTGCACCAGCGCCCAGCCACCAAATAGAGAACCCGATCACTGTAGCAACCCAGAAGCTCCCCCGTATCCAGTAGCAGAGGATCCCCAAAACACCGACGGACAGGTTCGCGACGGCCACGAGACTCTGGAAGGGATTGCCTGCGGGCCAGCCCAG
>WNGH01010331.1_pt1 | contig 11393 bp, 15 predicted proteins | sample 5400631 | NCBI WGS metagenome assembly WNGH01 (sample SAMN13153373, study PRJNA577476) | soil metagenome | isolation source: 115 cm soil or saprolite under Garry oak tree replicate 1 | place: USA:California | collected 2016-06-15 | reverse complement strand
AAGGTACGCGTGCTCCTATTGCCAACTCCAGTTCGCACGTTAAACGGGATGTCGATTTACAGGCCACGGGTGATCTACACCGTGCCCGTGGGACAGAACCCGAGCGGGACCGTATGTATAGCCATCCAAATGCAAACATTTTCAATTTTGATCTGATGCCGGCATCAGACGATGGGACTCGAGCGCAAAAAGGCCATTTACGATATTTGCGTTGAATACGGTGCGCTCGGTAGCCAATGGTCGTTTATCTAAGCTCAGGCTGGTGGTACAAGACATCATTATCGCCGAGGACGACCCGTACTTCTTCCTCCAGGTCGGCGAGTATGAGCCAAAGTCGCAGCGTAAAGCGGCCGAGCGCGAACCCCCCGCGGGAGAAGAGGTCTCGCGCTTCATCGATAGCCTCGTACCCAGCTACCTCAGAATCGACACGCAGGGGCGCGTCATCCGCATTGACACATTCTCCAAGGTTTGTCCGTCTTCTTTACGTCAGCCCAATCGCCACACACTAACACTGTGGGCATTATGTGATGTTAAGCCATTTTTTATGCTGATTTAATGGAAATAATATTTCAAAAGAGCTTTGAAAATAAGCATGCAATACATTGTAATCTCATTCACAATGTTGTCCACAATAAATCAAGGGTGACAATGCCCAACACATGCTAATTACATTTATAATGTATCCAGGCATGGGATTTGCATGTGCTTATCAAAGTCATTCACAATGAACACAATACATGCATTAAAAAGATACTGTAAAATTTATTCTCAATATTATTCATGTGTTTTCAAGAGTTTCATTGGAAATACATTCGACGCGACACCCGATGTCGTGATGTCATGACTCAATGACTCTTGAAGTCAAGACTCATGAGTCTGCTGGTGTTCGTACACATGACTACTCTTTCCTGTCCACTTCAGTTCCCCACCCCACCCCGCCTGCTCCTTCGTCGCTGATGATAGCATCGCCATCATTGCACTCTGTCGTCGTCGACACCGTTGCTCTCCTCGTCGATGTCACCTTGCTGTTGTCAATGTCACCTCGTCGTCTGGCCGTTGTCGCCGTTGTCATTGTCGTCGCCGCCTCCCCACTTCAACATTGCCTTTGCCTAGCCGTCGACGTCGTCGCTTGCGGCTTGCGTTAGTGCACGATCCCGCTACAGCTGGGTGTGCAGGTGGTAGCAAAGAGCTGCAAGGACTTGGATTAGTGAGGGATAGAAAAGAGAAAGAACACGTACTGTGCCCACACACCACAGGACAGATAGACTATGTGGGGAAGCGGGGTGATGACATTGTCACCGTCGTCGCATTCTGGGGGGTGCGGAGGTTGGTGATCGTGTCGCGGTCGTCGCCTTGCGGGCGTAGGTTTGGTGGCGTCGCCGCGATAGCCGTCGTCGTCGTCGTCGCCGCCGTCATCGCTTGCTTTGTCGGAACTTGCGCGCCGTGTTGAGGTAGTGCCGCGGCGGGAGTGTCGTAGCGTTGCGCGGCTCGCACACCGTGTTGGGGTGGCGTCGCAGCGATGACATGGCATCGCAGGTGGCTCCGTAACGGGCCTTGCACGCCGTGACGGGGTGGTGGTGGTGGACCCGCATTGAATGGTGGAGGCGGTGGCTATGGACTTGCGTGTGGCAAGGCGGCAGCTTATGAGACTTGAGGCCTTGAGGGGTGAAGCTGGTGAAGCGCGGGGTGCCTTCTTGCACGCGCTGGAGAGGCGTGGTTTGAGGACAGGTGGAGAGCGACGAGGGCTTTGCGGCACAGTAAGAAAAGAAGAAAAAAAAAATCTTTATTCACTGTGTGTTGCGAGGAGCGATGCCGGCGGGTGTGGGGGGGTCAAGGCACGAAGGCGGACTTGCGAGACTTGAGTGAGGCCTGGGGTGCGCTTCTTGCATGCGCCGAGGAGATGGTTTGAGGACGGGTGGAGAGAGGAGTGGTGATGGGGCTCTGCGATACAGTGGGAAATGAAATGAAAAAAAAAAAAAGAAACTTATCTTCGTTCAATGGGCCGAAGCCCGGCTCATCATCAGCAGTGGCGGATGGAGGCGGATGTGGGGGCTAGGGTAAGGTGTAGTGGGTTGTATACCCGCGAACGGGGTCACAGTCGTCACTCCTGGTGTGCAACGGTGGTGGGTGTACTGTATTGCAGGAGGTGAGGCCGGTGAGCGACAGACTTTCCCATGCCACAGATTGCACCACATCTTGACGCATCGCCCGGTTGCAGCTGAGGGAGTGAGCGTGAGCGTCAGGGTCTACTGCCAGTTTTGACTCAGAGGGTCAGCACTAGTGTTGTCAGTGTGGATGTGAAAACCAAGCATGAAATCTCACGCACATTGGTGAGGATTTTTCGACTGTTTGTTGCTGGGTCTTACTGCCAGTTGTTGTCATTCACATCCGGTTTGAGATCAGCGAGAGGACGGAAACAAAACCCAGCTAAACGATCCAAAATAACGTGGCTTGAGAGGCGACGACACGAAGTCAATCGGCAGAGGGCCAAGATACGAGTGACAAGATGAAGACAACGAAAGAGATGGAGGACGGGTGAGTGGAGGACGCATGGTACGAGTGACAAGATGAAGACAACGAAAGAGATGGAGGACGGGTGAGTGGAGGACGCATGGAACACTTGAGGTCGTCGGCGAATTCAAGATGGAGGAAAGAGGGCATGAGGCTAAGGAAGGGATGACCGAGACGATGGCCGAGATAAAACGTGACGCGTGACGCGTGACGAATCCAAAGTGGCTGAAATGTACGGAGAGCTGCCCTTACAACGAAGAACAACGAAGAGTACAAACACTGGTAATCAGAAACCGCTGAGAAATACTACAACCATCATGATATTCCATTGACATTATGGTTGCGTTCCAACAAAATATAGTCGACATGACTGCAGTAGAGTCAACATAACATATTGTAATGATCGTAGACCCCATCCTCGCACTGTTACCCTCGGTCGCTGCTCACGGCTCCGCTATGATCGACGTAACTCAAGCGGATACGTCGCATGCGAACGGACGACCCCACCTCTGTGGGGGGCCGTAGCGCGGGAATGGGCAGTTCCGTTGGCCACGAATAGTAATACAAGTCCATCACAAATTTCCCGCGGGAGTTACAGCGCAGCCATTGTAATCGGCATGAGCGAGAGTGACATAGCGCAAACGGGAAGTGAGTGAGGGAGGCGAGGCGAGAGCCCGACGCCCGACGGACTTGCTACTGAGGCCACGCCGGTTCGCCATTGCAGTTGGTTGGCACGGCAGGGTGAAAACGATGAGCAAGGTGACGAGATACCTTTTGCAAGCGACAGGAAGGGCAGCGATCGTGCAGGCGGCACCGTTAACTGAGTGCAATCAAAGTGGGACGGTGAACGTACGCCGAGCCGCAGAGCTCCATAAAATCCCCCTCGGGTAGCCGACTATAAATGCAGAAGGAGAGCGGATCGCGTCGAAGGGTGCTTGGGGACATTGGCGATGGGCCTCCGTGTACGACAATATCAATGATGTTTCAAAAAAAAACAAAGTGGCGGTTTACTTGCCGTCGTGTTGTCCAAGGTGCGGCGTAGGCTGATGGCACGAGCTTTCGGAAAGGCTGCAAACGCTTTTGTGAGAACGATGTACAGGCGAAAAATACTGTGCTGTAAGGACCGTGCCTTCCCGAACACGCGCATGCGACCCAATTGACGATGCCAGCACCAGCACAAGGGACACGAATGTGTGAGCCGACGCGGGCGCTCGATTTTCTCACGCACGTTTCGACGCTCCCTCCCACCTCGTCTATTACGCTCTCCTCATCTACTACGCCACGCCTCCGTCCCACACCAGAAACGGTGAGTCAACGTCGAGAAATACTGGAAGGTCATACACTTACGGGCAGTAGATGCTATTCCAAATCGTCCTTTACCTTTTGCGAGTGGGTCGGAGGTATTTTGAAGAGAAGGTAATCTGCCCTGCGGAAAACTTGGTGCGTTGCCTTTTTTTTACGCCGTAGATCGTCGTTGACCCTTCCTAGATGCGACGCCTAGGGGTTCGCATGGAGATTGAACTCCACGCTCAGGTCGTTGTTTCCCACCGCGGGAGGCGACTCTTCGACAACCCCCTCGGACCGTGGCTTCTCGTACTCCCTCGAGACGAACTTGCGCCAGTATCTGGAAGGGAGGTAGTATAGAAGTTGATAGGATACCGTTTGTTTAAAATCGCACCCCATCTCAGTCTTCGGCGTCTTTGACGATTACTCGCCAAGTGAACGACTTGCGAGACTCGTTCGAGTCGAGCGTCACGTGATCATAGATGAAAGCACACCCACGTCTTCGCATCTTTGCGAATGACCCGGGCTCCGCTCACTGGGTACGATCAGAGTTCCTCGAAATTTGGATAAGCTGGTGACGTTAGTGATGGGTTTTTTTGTGAATCCATTTGTATTACCGGACAACAAGAGACTATGACTGGTCGTGGTGTGTATCACTCGTAGTTTAAGTTTCTTGTTGGCCACGATCGGCGTTCTGATGGCACCCATTGAAGCAAGCCATGAACGACCGCCTGGTGCGGCGTCCTGGTGCTGGTTCACTGTTTCACGACATGAGAGTAACGCTTCGGAAGTTGTTGATGGGTGCGAAGGCAACATCGACGAAGGCCGTGCAGTGTACGGGAGTGGGGTGCTGCTGGGAATGTTTCGCACCAATTAACCCGAGTCTGTCGGTATAATGTTGAGACAAGAAAATAAATGCGTCGAGATATGCGAACTTACGCAATCATATCAGATGGATGGTCGAGATTGTATTGCTCCATTTTGGGACACAATACGTGTTTCATGTAGAGCTCTCTGCCTTCGAGCCATTTGGGGTCGTGGTTTCGGTGATGTAGTTGGCCAAGGACCTTGAGCCAGTTGTGCAGATCAGAGTGTCCCCAGTCGGGTTTGGCAACAGTATACGTCAGCTGCTGCGCGTCCGGATACAAGAGAAACATCCCATCGGGTCCCAATGTATCCAAGACGCTTGGTCAGTGGATCAAAAAAAGCTTGGCGATTTCACGACGACGTTGAAAGAACTGTACATGTGCTGAAAGAACTGTACCTTCCCGAACACGCGCATGCGACCCAATTGACGATGCCAGCGCCACTACGAAGGACACGAATGTGAGCCGACGCGGGCGCTCAATTTTCTCGCGCACGTTTTCGACGCTCCCACCTCGTCTATTACGCTCTCGCCTCCATCCAAACCAAAAACAGTGAGTCAACATCGAGGAATACTGGAAGGTCACACACTTACTGGCCGTAGATGCTATTCCAAACCGTCCTTTACCTTCTGCGAGTGAGTTGGAAATATTTTGAAGAGAAGGTCGTCTGCCCTGCAGAAAACTTGGTGCGTAGCCCTTTTTTGTGCGCTGTCGATCGTTGCTGACCCTTCCTAGATGCGACTCCTAGGCTTTCGCGTGGAGATCGAACTCCACGCTCAGGTCGTTGTTTCCCACCGCGAGAGGCGACTCTTCGACGACCCCCTCGGACCGTGGCATATCGTATTCCCTCGAGACGAACTTGCGCCAGTGTCTGGAAGGGAGGCGGTATAGAATGATAGAATATTGTTTTTAATATACTGCGCCCTATCTCAATCTTCAATATCTTTTGATGATTACTCGCTGAGTGAACGACTTCGAGACTCGTTCGAGTCGGGCATCACGTGATAATAGACGTACCAGTGGTGACAACACGACACAGCCTGCAGACACTATATTGATCTATATAAAGATTCTAATGGACGATAAGTAAGCGAGGAGCCATAAGAGGGAAATGCTCAGCTAACACAACGAAATATAATGATGCGCAGAGAGCATCACTCTAACAAGACCCTAGGCCGCTCGCGACTTCGTGAAGGACCCAATCCCTCGAGGTTCGACTAGTTCGTCATCCTGTTAACGTATCCAATAGTTCTACTCGATTGATGCCGAATCCGCCCAGAACCTCGGTAAGAGCGTCAGCTAAATTGAAGCGACTGTTGTCATTCATAATAAGGGACACCGCCTCCGCAAGGATAGGCTCAGAGGCGGCAATGCCACGTATAGTTTCGATCCCATCTCCAATCGACATGCAGACGCGCATGTGGTTAGATATCTGCTCTTGTTCCTTTTCCACCTGGTCGCTAGGTAACGGGACGTAGATCGTGCTATTGATATCCAGAGCCAACCGCTGCGACAAAACGGCGCACGTCTGGGCCTCCGTCAGGTTATTATTGTACGTTCCGCAGAGTAACTTCAAGAGAGCAAAGTGGATCAACCCGCGGCATACTTCCTCGTCCCCGTAATCATAATTTGTGCCTCACCTGACAAAAGATGAGAAAACCGGAATAATGCATTAAGATCCAGCTCACAATGTTTTCCCATATGAGCGATACAGCAACGAAGTGATATCCATCCTCGAGGGTTTTGTACTTGTCGAAGACTTTGCGGTTCCTCATGAGATGGTCAAAGCCCATATATATGAAGGAATCGGGAGTTTTGAGTTTGCCATCATCCTCATTCATGCGGTGGGAGGCACCACGATCACGAGGCAGAGAAAATTGAGAGATCTTCCCGGGGGTGGAAAGGAAGAATGTGAACAATGACGCATCTGAGAATACCCTAAGTGCCCGCCGAAGTTCAACAAAACGCCTCTGTATCCCGTCAGTCGAAGAGCACTGCCAACGGATGGGCTTCGTCGATCACAATGAAAACCTTTGGAACTGTTAGCTTTTCCGTTGAAGGGCTCTTGGAAGGGCTATCATCTTTGACCCAATTTTGAAGCTCCTTGGATGCAGCTATCAAGTCCTGGCTCTTGTCGTCCGGCTTGCTCTTGTCACTCAGGATGTCCTTCTTCAAAATAACGCCGATGAGTTAGAAAGAATTGAGAGGAGAACACAGGTACAGCGTATCTCTGCCTTCGTCAACAACCTCGCGTAAAAGTTAACTCTTTGGAGCTCGGAGGAACCCATAGTTTTCCCCTCCGACATGAATTCCCTGAATTTTTTAATTCGATACGTTCTCTTAGCTGGGGGTAAAATCTGCATCTATCTTCGTGATGATCTCCGCGGCGATGCAAGAGTGCTACAGAGTAAATTAGCGGCACACCCAGCTTAGTCACAACAGCGGGATTTAGTTCTCACCATCGCTGGACTGAGAAGTACACCGATTTCTGTGTTTCGGCTGGGTTTTGACGGGGGAGCTTCTAGATCTACAGTCCGAGAATTAATTACTGGGCAGCAAGTGTGATTTGGTGGTGCAACTCACTATCAACCTCGTCAGGACTACCAGCTCCGTCGTCTCGGCCGTCTGCATGCCAGATCAACGAGCCTGAGTCATGCGGGTGTGTTCGGTTTGTGCCGTGGCGTTGCTGCGCAGGGTAGTGAGCTGGGAAATAAGCTTCGAAAATGTCAGGGTATAGCCTCAGGACGAAAAATGAATGGAAGTAATCACCCACGCTCAAGCTCCACAAAGAAAAATAATACGGTGAGAGGAGAGAATGTACTGAGGGTGCCGTCACAGTTGTGTACGATTGAACTTTCAGGTGTACACGCTATCCCCAAAACGTTATGTTTGAGTTACGGAGTTCATCCATGGGACAATCTAGGGGACTTAGAAACAGAGAGAGAGAATCGGGACCCTCGAACCTTCATAGCTTCATTGTCAGACAATAGGCAGTATGTCCGAACAAAGTCGACTCATACAGTACGGCCGCGGATATGCTACACAGGTAACGTCAGCAAGGTATGACATGTGACATGTGACAGTAGTGATAGTCAGTTGTGTTCGGACTAGTAGGAGTCAGTTTACCCGAGAGTGGGAATCCCGGAGTCTTGAGACCATGAATACCACTCCAGTGGATCGTAAATTTCTAAGCGATCCTTGAAGAGGACACTCCTAATAAAATCTATCCATGTAGTGCAAAGAGTCTCCATTGTCCTTTTACTATTGTCACGTAAGACTCACCATTGACAAGATCATTGACTGAGTCCTTGACTGAGTCCATCTCACGATGAAAATGTCTTATTTGGGATCTTCCTAAAAGACCGACTCCTAGACCTAGGTCAGTAAGAAGAGTGCTAAAATGAAAGGAAAACATACGCGACTCGTGTCAAGTTTGGAGGCGACGTCTAGAGTTGGGAGGAGTCCGGTAGGGAGAGAAAGGCGTGTCAATGGAATTTTGCAAGGTCCTAGCTGCGACGTGACGCGTGACGTGGTAAGCGATATGATGTCGGCAAAGGACGAAAGTAGGTAGCAGAGAGTGATGGCCGTTTCGCAGAAACCGGAACGTGTGAAGGTAAAAACTATCGTAATTGAAAAAAAAAAACTCACTCATCTCGCAGAGCACCCGTCTGCGTACTCGACAATGCGGACGCGGCCGTACTCCTATATCGCAGCCGATCGATGGGCGCCGCCATGTTCAACGGCCACAATCGATACAGAAAACTTTGAGCGAGTATGACCGAAAATGCCGCATGATCATTCATAGCACAATCAAATGATCAGAGCTTTACAAGACGAAAATTTCCGCGTAGATGGCATGGACGAACAAACGCGAAAAGTAAGTATGCGAACAACATAGACAAAGATGGTTGCGCACTGATCCCTCCCACCGTTCCGTTTAGCGGATCGTTGAATTTTCCCAGTTAGAATTTTTGGTGCCGAGCAGATCGTGCAGTTGTTCAATTTGCGTGTGTGCTCGTCAGCAAGAGAGATGGAGAGCAGTAACCCTCGTTTTCATCGACGACAACACAGGCGGTGACAAGGAAGAGCCACCCCGCGACGTGGATGATCGCATGAAGGTGGATAGGCCTTCTGTGCAGCCGGAAGTTGGACCATCCCGCAGAACCCACGGAGGTAGTACTCATGGAAGGAAAGCAAACGAGAGCGAGACAGACCCACGAGACAGACACGCGATGTGAGCAGCCGGAGGCCGGACCGTCGCGTCATAGCGCACGTTCTAGTAGGGATAAGTACGTACAGTGCCAGAGACCTTGCCAGAGGCGAACATACTGTACAGTAACACAATTTTATCTCCCAACTAAATGCCAGACAGCCAAGCAGACAGCCCCCTCCGAATTTTCGAAGCAAGGGACAAAGTCGACGACTAGTGCAGGATCTGGAACTAGTGGTCCCAACAAGGGTCCCAACAGCTCACGTAAGTCATCGGTGATCGTACGCACACTCCGATTTATTTAGTACCGTACCTACAAATCTACAGGCAATTGACCTAGTTATGACTTCGCTCCCTTCTCCCTTCTAGTCTCTGTCGTGCTGATTGTTGCTCGTGTAACCCAACTTGGCTCCCCATTACTGCGAATGGAAAGGACCCGGTCATGATTGTGGGGACATTCCGCATTTTTGGTAACGCTTTCCCATTGTCCACCAACGCCGAGCATCCAATACTGATAGGTTTTGGTAAGTGCGTCAAAATGAACATATAAATGACCAGTCTTGGATTGGGGAATCACGGGTGGTGACTGAATGCTCGAATCAGACCGAGAGGAGTACCAGATAGTGTAGCCGCTCCCAGAACTGGAGCTGAATGGTCGCTGGTACATTTGATAGCCAGCGTGAGCACCCCCAGAAGATGTAGCACTTGCAACGCCAGAGTTAGAACCCAGCGGCTCGATTACAGCCTGCGGCTGAGTAACACTGGAGCCGAGACAATACAATAAGAACGCACGGGCAGAACGAATAGCCGCGTATGAGGTGCACGTACCTTCGTGCCTGTGCATGCACTTCTGTGAACTTCGCCATTCCGAGGAGTGCAGGAATGATAGCCTGCTTTGCCTGAGGCGAAATGGCCAAGGAGTCGAGATGAGCACTCAAAACCTGGTCAAGGCCACTACCACTGAAGTTCGTTGTCATCAAGCTGGCCATGGCGTGGGCAACGACGAGTAGGGATGGGGACGACGTGTGTGGTTGCAGAATGGCTGCGATTGACTGCGTTATCGTGGTGGCACTGTTCGATGCGAATGGACTGACCGCGTCAGACAAAGAGCACAATATGGCGGAAGAAAAAAATCTACCTAAAGCCAGAAGTACCCGCGTGAGTAGTACAGTTGTCAAGAGGCTGGCTAACGATAAGGTGGTTAAATGTGGACGAATGTCGTGATGAAGGCTATCCAACTCACTCCATAGCCTTCGCCAGGTTCGTTAACCTTCCATCTGCCCCCAAATTATATCGTCTCATGGTGAATCTCTGTCGGAGGATAGTCTGCGAAGCGTGAAGTCAGTATTTCTTTTGAAGCAGACAAACAGCAGACTTTTGGAGCCTTAGGAGACATGTCACTACCATCGAGCTGAACTGAGAAGCAATCATCATCATCGTCACGACCACTAGATGACGAGTTCATAGTTGATAGCGCAGTGGAAACGTTAACGGTGGACAAACAACCTTCCTATTAACTTATACGAGGCGCTTCCGTCTGAGCATTGTCCCCTCTATTTGAAATACGCACGTTGCCGTGGCGCATCTGCCAAAGCCAATGCCAAAGCCAAAAAAAAAACTTGCCCCAACGTGCGCCGGGGGCAATTTTGGCTGTTCGGTGCACGTTTCCCCGATGGGATGAGGAAGAAGTTTTTTGGGGCAGCCCTATCGAAAGGGGCTGCGTGTTGTCACCGTACGACGGCTGTACGGTAATTGTACGGGTCCCGATACTTGCTGTATCCATCGCTCACAAAATATCCGGCCGTCACAATACGGGCCGCCTGCGGGTCACTGTGACAAATTACTAGTGGTCGTTGTTGGGGAAGTGCCTTATGAAGCGAAGAGACCCATATGGAGATTCAAGGAATATGATGTGTGTAGAGTGTGTAGATACAACGATTCAAAACCTGACAATGATAATTAACGAAATACAGTAACTATGGACTTCCGCATCAAAGGCTGCATTACAGTATCTAATCTGCTGACGTTGTCCCAGAGGTACACTATCGCTCATTGATGTGACTTGCCGCTCACTGACCTAGTGCGCGAGCGGACACCAGATTATCTCCACGTTTTCTTCTTACTGTGTAGGACATAGTCTCGGGAAAGGTAATCGCGTGGAAAATATGAAGACATGTCTGTACGGCGGATCCAACTTGGTGACAAGGTCAGATACTCAAGAGTCTGTCAGCATAATGTTGAGACAAGATGATAAAATGCGTCGAGATGTACAAACTTACGCAATCACATCAGATGGATGGTCGAAATTGTATTGCTCCGTTTTGGGACACAACACGTGTTTCACGTAAAGCGACTCTCTGCCTTCAAGCCATTTGGGGTCGTAGGCATTGATTGGGAGGCGTGCTGGCGCATGAACCTTCTTATGAACCTTTTGGGACCCTGCACGAATATGAGGGAATGCGCCACGCTTGTCGAGGGACCAGCTGTTGATGTGGTTTTGGTGATGTAGTTGATCAAAGACC
>WNGH01009398.1_pt1 | contig 11396 bp, 13 predicted proteins | sample 5400631 | NCBI WGS metagenome assembly WNGH01 (sample SAMN13153373, study PRJNA577476) | soil metagenome | isolation source: 115 cm soil or saprolite under Garry oak tree replicate 1 | place: USA:California | collected 2016-06-15 | reverse complement strand
GGCGGCCATACGCCGCCGTGAGTTGCGCGATCGGTCGAGATGCGCCCAGACGACCCCATGCCGGATCGATCTCGGAGCGCATCACCATGGATCTCTCTGCTCATCTGCGTGCCCGAACGGGTGCGTTCGCCATCACCAGCGGCGCCATTCTGTGGGGCACGACAGGCGTCGTCGTGCATGCCGTGCACGCCCACACCGGACTCTCGCCTGTCTCGATCGGTTGTTACCGCCTGCTCGTCGCGGCGGTCGTACTGGCCGCGCTTCGCGGCCCGGCCTTGCTGCGGCTGGCTCGAACGGTCGGCCTGCGACGCGGTGTCCCGCTCGTCGCGTCCGGCGCCGGGCTCGGCGTCTACCAGGCGCTGTACTTCGTGGGTGTCGAGGAGGCCGGCGTCAGCCTCGCGACGCTGATCAGCATCGGCACCGCGCCTGTCGTGCTGACCCTCGGCTCGGCGGTGGCGGCCCGGCGCCGGCCGTCCGGCGCCGCGTTCGCGACCGTCGCCTGCGCGGTCGGCGGGCTGGCACTGATCTCGTCCTCGACGGGCTCCGCATCCGGGCCCCATCCGCTGATCGGAATTGCCGCATCACTCGGCTCGGGGCTGACCTACGCGGGATGCACGGCGCTGAACCGCCGGCAGTCCGATCTGGCCGACCCGTTGACGCTGACGGGTGCGGCCAGCCTGATCGGCACAATGACCCTCTTGCCGATAGCGCTCGCGTCCGGCATGGGTTTTCCGGCCGATCGTCCGACCATTTCGGCGTTGCTGTATCTCGGTGTCGTGCCGACGGCGTTGGGGTACGGGCTGTTCTTCGGCGGCCTGCGCTCGACACCGTACGAGGTCGCCGCCGTGCTTACCCTGATCGAGCCGCTGGCAGCGACGCTGCTCGCGGCCGCCCTGCTCGGCGAGACGCTCAGCTCGGCCGCGACGGTCGGCGCGGCGCTGCTGCTGCTCGCGCTGGCCGGCCTGTACGTCCGGCCCGTGCTCAGCTGACGGCGAATGCGTCGATCTCGAGCAGCAGCTCGGGCAGGACGAGCCTGGCGACCTGCACAGCGCTGCTCGCGGGCGGCCGCGCGGTGTCGACGTACTCGTCGCGCACCGCGCGGACCGCGGCCATCGTGGCCAGGTCGGTCACGTAGATGGTGAGCTTCACGACGTCCGCGAACGTCACGTCGGCGGCCGCCAGGCAGCGGCGCAGGTTCTCGAAGACCTGACGGGCCTGGGCCTCCGGGTCGCCGGGGCCGACGAGCCGACCGGATTCGTCGAGCGCGACCTGCCCGGAGATGGCGATCAGGCGTCCGGTCGCGGCGACGACATGCGAGTAGCCGAAGCCGGGCGCGACGTCTGGCGGCGTGATGTGGTCGATCACTGCTCGCTGCCGTCCTGGCCGGCGATCGCCTCGTCCAGGCGCGTGGTGGCGCCGTCGAGCCAACGCTGGCAGATGTCGGCGAGCTCCTCGCCGCGCTGCCAGAGGGCCAGGGACTCTTCGAGCGGCTGATCGCCGGTCTCGAGCTTGCGTACGACCTCGGCAAGCTCGGCCCGGGCGGCTTCGTAGCCGATGTCGTCAGTCATCGGATGCGAGCCTAGCGGCGCCGCGGTGCAGCCGTCGTGCCGCGCACGGCAAGGTGCGGGGTGAGGACGAGCTCGCGCTGCGCAACCTCGTCATGTTCGAGCCGGGCAACCGCACGTTGCACGGCGAGTGCAGCCATGTGCTCGGCGTCCTGGCTGACGGTCGTCAGGCGCAAGTACGGCAGCCGGGCGACCTGGGTGTCGTCGTAGCCGACGACGGACGTGTCGTCGGGTACGGCGATCCCGGCGCGGACGAACACGTCGAGCAGCCCGACGGCACACCGGTCGTTGTAGGTCAGCACGGCGCTCGGCGGTCCCTCGTCGGCAAGCGTTCGGGCGGCGGCGGCCCCGTCCTCCTCGGACTGCCCGCCGGAGACGATCCGCGTGTGATCGTCGAGGCCGTGCTGGCGCATCGCCCGCCGGTAGCCGTTGCGACGATCGGACGCACCGGGGCCGCGGTTGCCGTCCACATGGACGATGTCGCGATGGCCCAGCCCGGCCAGGTGATCGACCGCGAGCCGCATTCCGGCGGCGTCGGCCGTCCGGATCACGTCGACGGCCCGGCTGCGGGCGCGTTCGAGCAGCGTGTCGATTGCTTGGCGCGGCTCGCGCTGCGCGGTCACGGCGCTGAGGACGACCTCGTAGCCGAGCGGCTCGGCCGCGGCGTAGATGCCCTCGGCGAGGTCGGCGTGGAACGGGTGGTTCAGCGCGAGCGTGACGCCGATCAGCCGGGAGCGGCGTCCGGCCAGCAGGCGAGCGCGCGAGTCGGGACGGTAGCCGATCTCCGCGGCGATCTCGAGCACCCGCTGCCGCGTCGCATCGCTCGCGCCCGGGACGCCGCGTACGACGATCGAGACGAGCGCCCGCGACACTCCGGCGCGTTGGGCGACGTCCTCCAGTGTGGGCGGGCGCACCGCGTCGACGGGTGACACTCGCCCACCTCTCGTTGACACGGCTGACGAGGGCGATGATACTTCCCAGAGCTAGAGCGCTCTAGGCTTTTGGAGACGTCGATGCATTCCGTCCAGCTGGCCCGGGTTGCCGGTGCGCCGATCTCCTGGGGCGTCTGCGAGGCGCCGGACTGGGGCCATGAGATCGCCGCCGATCGCGTGCTGTCCGAGATGCGCGAACTCGGCCTGTCCGCCACCGAACTGGGTCCGACCGGCTACCTCGGCGACGATCCGGACCAGGTGCGCGATCGTCTCGCCCGCTACGAAATGCGCCTGATCGGCGGTTTCCTGCCCGTCCCGATGCACGTCGAAGGCCTTGATCTGGACGAGGCCGAGCGCGCGATCCGCACCCTTGCCGCCGCGGGATCGGACGTCGTCGTGCTGGCCGCGCGGTCGATCGACGGCAGCTACGACCGCAAGGTGGCCCTCGACGATGCCGAGTGGACGACGCTGCTCGACAACCTCAAGCGGCTGCAAGGCCTGGTGCGAGACAGCGGCATGACACCGACCCTGCACCCGCACGTCGGCACCGCGATCGAGGATCGAGCCGCGGTGCTCCGGCTGCTGGAGTCGAGCGACATCGCGCTGTGCCTCGACACCGGCCACCTCGTCATCGGCGGCACCGATCCACTCGAACTCGTGCGCGCCGCCGCGGATCGAATCGCCCACGTACACCTCAAGGACGTCCGCCTCTCGGTCGCCTCGACGGTGCGCGACACGAGCTACATCGACGCCGTCCGCCGTGGGCTCTACGCGCCGCTCGGCGACGGCGACCTCGACATTGCCGGCATGGTCGACGCCCTGGAATCCACCGGCTACAACGGCTGGTACGTGCTCGAACAGGACGCTGCCCTGCCGGGCGAGCCGACGCCGGGCGACGGTCCGGTGCGCGACGTCGCCCGCAGCATCGCGTTCCTCGGGGCAGCGCGGTGAGGGAGCCGCTCGGCGTCGCTGTTGTCGGATTCGGCTGGATGGGACGCGTCCATACCCAGGCGTATGCGCGGGTGCTGCACCACTTTCCGCAGCTAACGCTCGCCCCGCAGTTGGTGGCCGTCGCAGATCCGGAGGCCGGCCGGCTCGACGAAGCCGTCGACCAGTACGGATTCGCCCGCGCCGCGGCATCCTGGCAGGAACTGGCCGGCGACGACGACGTCCAGGCCGTCAGCATCACCGCGCCGAACTACCTGCACCGCGAGATCGCCACGGCGATGGCCCGTGCGGGCAAGCACATCTGGATCGAGAAGCCGGTCGGGCTCGACGCCGCGGACGCGCAGGCCGTGGCCGACGAGGTGTTGCGCACCGGTGTGCAGAGCAAAGTCGGGTTCAACTACCGCAACGCCCCAGCCGTCGACTACGCCCGGACGCTCATCGAGCAGGGCCGCATCGGCCGGCCGACACACGCGCGCTTCCGGCTGCTCAGCGACTACGCGGCGCACCCCGACGGGGCGCTCACCTGGCGGTTCGAGCGTGACCGGGGCGGCAACGGCGTGCTCGGCGATCTCGTCTCGCACGGCATCGACCTGGCCCGTCACCTGCTCGGCGGCATCGACTCGCTGGTGGCCGACACGGCAGTGTTCATCCCGCAGCGGCCCAAGGCAACCGGGGCGGTCAGCCATTTCGACACGGCGTCCGGCGAACTCGGTCCGGTCGAGAACGAGGACTACGCGAGTTGCCTCCTACGCCTTGCGAGCGGCGCACGCGTCACCCTCGAGGCGAGCCGCGTGAGTGTGGGCGAGCAGTGCAATTACGGCTTCGAGATCCACGGCACGAAAGGCGCCCTGTACTGGGATTTCCGGCGAATGGGCGAGCTCGGCGTCTGCGCCGGCGACGGCTACCAGGACCAGATGACGAGCACCGTGTTCGTCGGGCCGGGCCAGGGCGAGGCGTTCGCGTTCCAGCCGGGCGCTGGGATCGCGCTCGGCTTCGACGACCTGAAGGTGATCGAGGCCGCGCAATTCCTGCAGTCGGTCGCGGAGGGCAAGCCGCACGGCGCGACGATCGACGACGCTGTACGCAGCGCGCTCGCGCTGGACGCCATGGTCGAGTCGGCGCGCACCGGCGCCTGGGTCGAGGTGCCGCGATGACCGTCAACGTCGGCATCATCGGCACCGGGGTGATGGGCGCCGACCACGCTCGACTGCTCGGCGGCGTGGTCTCAGGCGCCACGGTCGGCGCCGTCTTCGACGTCGACCGGGAACGCGCGAGCGCCGCCGTCGCCAGTATCCCGACGGCGCGGGTGCTGGACGATCCGCTCGCGCTGATCAAGGACGCCGACATCGACGCCGTCCTGATCGCGTCGTCCGACGAGACGCACGAGCGGTTCGTCCTCGCCTGCCTGGGCGCCGGCAAGCCGGTGCTCTGCGAGAAGCCGCTCGCGCCCACGGCGGCCGCCTGCCTGCGCCTCGTCGACGCCGAGGTCGCGTTGGGCCGCCGGTTCGTGTCGGTCGGCTTCATGCGCCGCTACGACGACGGCTACCTCGAACTGAAGCGGATGCTCGACGGCGGGCTGATCGGCGGGGCGCTGCTGCTGCACTGCGTGCACCGCAACGTCCGGGCGCCCGACGGCTGGCCGAGCGAGATGCTGATCACCGCCTCGGCGGTGCACGAGATCGACATCAGCCGCTGGTTGCTCGGCGAGGAGATCGTCGCGGCGTCGTGCTACCGGCCGCGCCGCTCCGCGCTGGTCGCCGAGCCGACGCAGGACCCGCAGTTCCTGGTGCTCGAAACCGCTTCGGGCGTGCTGATCGACGTCGAGGTCTTCGTCAACGCGCGCTACGGCTACGAGGTGCGCTGCGAGCTCGTGTGCGAGGAAGGCGCGGCCGCTCTCGACGAGCCGGCGACGTCCGTGCTGCGCCGCCAGGGTGCCGAGTCGCGCGGCGTCGCCCGCGACTGGCGCGACCGGTTTTCCGGTGCCTACCGCGCCGAGCTGCAGGACTGGGTGGACGGCATCGTCGCCGGCGAGGCGCGCGGCGCGTCCGGCTGGGACGGGTATGCGGCAATCGCCGTCGCCGAGTCCTGCGTGGCCGCCCTCGAGTCGGGCCGGCGCACCGACGTGCAACTGGAGGCCCGTCCGCCGCTGTACGGCTGAGAAGTGCCTCACGTTGGGCCCACATCAGGGATCACGGTGCCCCCGCCATTAGTTGGACGAGGTGATGACACCAAGTGAAGGATCCAGAATGAGCACCCTGCAAGCTATCCGCGCAGAAGTGGCAAACCGACGCAATGCCCGTAACGGGCGCAAGGAACTGGAACGGCAGCTCGCGGCATACGACACACCGGCCGCCCGGCTCGAGATCGAGACCGTCCTCGACCGGCACGACCCGAACGAGACCCGAGAGATCAGATCGATCCTGCGCCGTCAGGCCGCCGATCGCATCGCCCGCTGACTGACCCCGGATCGAGGTCGATCTGCACCGAATTCGGTAGCAGATCGACCTGGATCCGTGCGGCTTCAGCCCAGGGTCTCCGTTTCCCTGAGCAGTTTCCCGGCCGACGCTCGCCGCGTCCGCACCGGGTTCGCGTTCCAGCTCGTCGGCCACTGCTTCGAGCTCGGCGCCGCCGGCCATCAGCCGGGTCAGCTCGGCCAGCGAGATCTCCGACTTGGCGAAGTCGCGGAGGCTGCGGCCGCGTTTGAGCAAGAGGAACCGATTCGTCGGCGGGTGTCACGGTGTCGGCAGTCATCGGGTGCCTCCGGCAGCGAGCTTGATGACGGCGGCGGCATTGTCCTTGGTGCTCGACATCCGCCGCGGCCAGCCGGTGATCACCATGCAGCGCACCGCGTACGACACCGACGGGCGGGCCATCGAGTTCGGCGATCACGTCTACCGGGCCGATGCGTACGCGATCGAGGTGACGGTGTTCGACCGCTGATCAGTCTGCTGTTGCCCCGAACTCGCCACGCGCCACACGGATCCGCAGTCGCCCGCTCGCATCGGTCGGGTCGCGGACGACCCGCCCGTCGGCGAGTTGCACGACGGCGTAGCCGCGATCGAGAGTGGCCTGCGGCGACAGCGTCCGCACGCGTGCCCGTACGTGGTCGAGATCGCTCGCGGCTGCGATCACCGCGCTGCGTGTCGACCGGCGCGCCCGCTCGCGCAACGCCTCGGTCTGGCCGGCCTCGCGTTCGATCCGGGCGCGGAGGACTCCTCGCAACCGCCCCGGAACGCCGGCGACCAGTTCGCGTTCCGAGCGCAGGCGGCGCCGGATCGACGACCTTGCTCGCTCGCGCAGCTCGGTCAGGCCGCGCCGTTGCTCGGCGACGTCCGGCACGATCCGCTTCGCGGCGTCGGTCGGTGTGGACGCGGCGACGTCGGCCACCAGATCCAGCAGCGGCGAGTCGGCCTCGTGGCCGATCGCGCTCACCACGGGCGTGCGGCACGCCGACACGGCTCGGATCAGTGTCTCGTTGGAGAACGGCAAGAGATCCTCGACGCTGCCGCCACCACGCGCGATGACGATCACGTCGACGTCGTCGTCCGCGTCGAGGCGTTCCAGCGCGTCTACCACTTCGTTGACGGCGGACGGTCCCTGTATCGCGACGTTCTCGATCCGGAAGGACACCCCGGCGAACCGTCGGCGGGAGTTCTCGACGATGTCACGCTCGGCCGCACTGGCCCGTCCGGTGATCAGACCGACCCGGTGCGGCAGGAATGGCAACGGGCGCTTGCGGTCGGCGGCGAACAGGCCCTCGGCGGCGAGCAGCCGCTTGAGCGCCTCGAGGCGGGCGAGCAGCTCGCCGAGGCCGAGCTGGCGGATTTCGGTCGCGCGCAGGCTCAGCGTCCCGCGCTCGATGTAGTAATCCGGTCGCGCGCGCAACACGACCCGCGATCCCTCGCCGATCGTGTCGGCGAGCACGCCGCGCGGGCAGGTCACGTTCAGCGAGATGTTCGCGTCGGTGTCGCGCAGCACGAGGAACTGCGTCGCCATGCCCGGACGCCGGGTGAGCTGGGCGATCTGCCCGTCGATCCAGATCTCGCCGAGCCGGTTGATCCACTCGGCGATCTTCTGCGCGACGACGCGCACCGGAACCGGCCGCTCCGGCGATGACTCCAGCCGGGCCATCAGCCCTCGGACGTCCCCGGGGCCGCGCTGGCGTCGCCCACGGCGTCGAAAGCCGACGGCTCGGCCGAACGCTTCGCGCGCACCGTCTTCGCGCCGGTGCGCTTGGTGGTCTTCGCCTTGGCGGCGGCGGTCTTCTTGGCCGCGGCTTTCTTCGCCGGCGCCGCCTTGCGAGCCCGCGGCTGCTTCGCCGCGCTCGTCGGCGGGGGAGCAGGCTGGGCGCTCGGCGCGGCCGGCTTGGCGCTCACCGGCTCGTCGTCGAATGTCGCCCAGTCGGGCGGCTCCTCGGGCAGCCCGTGCAGCCGGCTGAGCAGCTCGTCGCCGCGCAGCGTCAGTTCGGCATAGCGCTGCTGGGCGCGCAGTGAGAACTGCAACGCCGTGCTCACCGCCATGACGGGCAGCTCGACGGCCTTGTCGGGCAGCGTGCGCGCGCCTTCGATGGCGTTGGCCATCAGGCCGAGTGCCGCACGTAACGGTGTGGGGATCTGCGCCATGGCCTAGAGCTTGCACCAACACGGGGCGGTCCGCGCGAAGTGGGGTGGCGGGCCGGGTCGTCACTGCATCGCGCCGCGTGACCCGTCGCGCAGCGTCCGTACCATCGGAGGCATGACGGTATCTCCCGGCGGCCCGCCCGCTGCCCCGGCGGCCCGCCGGCGCGTGCTGCTGGCCAAGCCGCGCGGCTACTGCGCAGGCGTCGACCGGGCGGTCCAGACCGTCGAGCACGCACTGGATCTCTACGGCGCGCCCGTCTACGTGCGCAAGCAGATCGTGCACAACCTGCACGTCGTCCGCACGCTCGAGGCGCGGGGGGCGATCTTCGTCGAGGAGAACGACGAGGTGCCCGAGGGCTCGATCGTGGTGTTCTCGGCACACGGCGTCGCCCCGGAGGTCCACGCCGAGGCACGCCAGCGCAATCTCAAGGCCATCGACGCCACGTGCCCGCTCGTCACCAAGGTGCACAACGAGGCCAAGCGGTTCGCTGCCGGCGATTACGACATCCTGCTCATCGGCCACGACGGGCACGAGGAGGTCGTCGGCACCACCGGCGAGGCTCCCGACCGCATCCACCTCGTCGACGGCCCGGACGACGTCGCGAACGCGAACGTGCGCGACCCGGCCAAGGTGGTGTGGTTGTCGCAGACCACGCTGTCCGTCGACGAGACCATGCAGACCGTCGACGCGCTTCGCGAGCGGTTCCCGCTGCTCGAAGCGCCGCCGAGCGACGACATCTGCTACGCGACCCAGAACCGGCAGGCGGCCGTGAAGGTCATCGCCCCGCAGGTCGACCTGTTCCTGGTCGTCGGCTCGGCGAACTCCTCGAACTCGGTGCGCATGGTCGAGGTCGCACTGGCCGCCGGCGCACCAGCCGCGCACCTGGTCGAGAACGTCGCCGCGATCGACGCGAGCTGGCTCGACGGCGTGACGGCCGTCGGGCTGTCCAGTGGTGCGTCCGTGCCGGAGGTGCTGGTGCGCGACGTCGCGACGTGGCTCGCCGAACGCGGGTACGCCGACCTCGAAGAGGTGACGCACGTCGACGAACGGCTGACGTTCGCGCTGCCGCAGGAGCTGCGTCGCGACCTGCGCGCGAATCGCTGAGCCGCCGCCCGTCGTCGAATCGCGCAACTCCTGGCGGCGTGAGACCGCCAGAAGTTGCGATCTGAGTTGGTCTAGCGGCCGCTGAACATCCGGATGCCGGCGATGATCAGCACCGCCGCCGTGGCACCGGCAATCGCGGGGAAGCCGTACACGAGCCAGTTCGCGGCCGCGTCCAGAAGCACCTTGCGATCGTGCAGCCCCCCGGACCGCGCGTAGAGCATGATCGCCGACGCGGCGAAGTAGACCAGCGGGGGCGCCACGACGACCGGGAACATCGCGCGCCGCCGGACGATGATGATCGCGACGATCGATGCTACGACGATGCCGACATTGAAGCCGCCCCTGACCTGCGAGCCACTGGCGACGTCGACGGCCCCGCCGATCGCGGCGATGAGGATCAGGACGAGGACGGCGAACCAACCGGCCACTCCCCGTTCGGGGACGCCTGGTCGCGGGCCGGTCTGGTAGGCAGCGGAGACGGTGTGTGTCGGGGTGTCCCAGCCGTCCGCGTACGCGGGGCCGGGCGTGGTCGGAGGCTGGTATCCGCCCGAACCCGGCTGGTATCCGCCCGAACCCGGCTGGTATCGGCCAGACCCGGGTTGATGGCCGCCCGGCGAGTAGCCGCCGGGCCCGGACTGATAGCCGCCGGGCTGGGCCGTCGGCGGATAGGCCTGCGCCGAGGGCCGCCCGTACCGGGCGCCCTGTTGTGCGGGCACGTGGGCCAAGACGTCGCTCCTTCGCGGCGTGGGCCAGGCGGGCGCGGACCCAGTGAGTCGCGGCCTGCCTGCCGGTGTCGTTTCGAGCGGGCGGACTGCTTGACACGGTACCCGTAAGACCTCGGTGTGGCGCGTCGACGAAACGCCGGAGATCATCGCGAGCGGCGCTGCGGCCCTGCTTTTCGGGCACCTCGCCAGGTGCTGGGCACGGCGGGCTCAGGCGCCGGACGCCTCCGGCGTCACCGCTGGCAACTCGGCCTGGCCGACCGGGATGCGTTGCTTGGCGAGTGCCACTACCCGTTGTTCGGTCAGCTCAGGCGCCTGCGTGGATCGCGCGATGTCGGTCACCTGCTGCGGCGGCTCCAACTTGTCGTTGGGATCGATCACCTTGAGATCGACCATCCGCCGGGCCGTGACCAGCACCCGGCTCTCCAGCGACGAGACGGTCTGGTTGTACGAGCCGACCGCGGTGGACAGCGACCGGCCGAGCTTGTCGATGTGGCCACCCATCGTGGACAGCCGCTGGTAGAGCTCACGCCCGAGCTGGTGGACCTCGGCGGCGTTGGCGGCGAGCGCGTCCTGCCGCCAGGTGTAGGCCACGGTGCGCAGCAGCGCGACGAGTGTGGACGGCGTCGCCAGGATGACGTTGCGGCTGAACGCGTGCTCCTGCAGCGATGGCTCCTCGCGCAGTGCGGCGTCGAGGAACGCGTCGGCCGGCACGAAGCAGACGACGAACTCCGGCGTCGGCGCGAAGCGCTGCCAGTACGCCTTGGCGCCGAGGGAGTCGATGTGGTCGCGCAGATGCCGGGCGTGGGCCTTGAGACGCGCCGCCCGAGTCGTCTCATCGCGCGCCTCCATCGCCTCCAGGTAGCCGCTGAACGCGACCTTCGAGTCGACGACGACGTTCTTGCCGCCGACGAGGCGCACGATCAGGTCGGGCCGGACGCGGCCGTCCTCACCGGTGGCCGAGGCCTGGGTGACGTAGTCGACGTGCTCGGTCAGCCCGGCCGCCTCGACGGCGCGTTCGAGCTGCAGCTCGCCCCACCGTCCGCGGATCTGGGGCGCGCGCAGGGCGGTGACCAGTTGTGCTGTCTCGGTGCGCAGTTGCTCGGACGTCTGGCGCATCGTGCCGATCTGCTCGAGCAGCGCCGAGTACGAGCCTGCCCGTTCGCGCTCGACCGCGCCGAGCTGCTGCTGCACGCGCTCGAGCGAGTCGCGCAGCGGTGCCACGAGACCCTCGATCGCCTGCTGGCGCTGCGCGAGAGCACCGTCCGCGGCCGTCTCGGCGGTCGCCAGCTTGGCCTCGGCGAGCCGGACGAACGCCTCGCTGTTGCGGCGCAGCGCGTCACCGGCCAGAGAACCGAACGTCTCGCGAAGCTGGTCGTCGGTACGGGCCTGAAAATCCTGCCGCGCGAGGGCAGCCGAACGCTCGGCCTCGAGCGCCGCACCGAGCCGCGCCGCCTCGGCGCCCGAGCGCTGGGCGGCGGCCAGCCAGCCGACGGCCAGGCCGG
>WNGH01018786.1_pt1 | contig 11397 bp, 8 predicted proteins | sample 5400631 | NCBI WGS metagenome assembly WNGH01 (sample SAMN13153373, study PRJNA577476) | soil metagenome | isolation source: 115 cm soil or saprolite under Garry oak tree replicate 1 | place: USA:California | collected 2016-06-15 | reverse complement strand
TTCCACTACTCGTGTTTACCTTGGCCCCCACTGACGCGCCAGAGTACTCTTCTGCGCAGATGGCCCAGTAGGTGCTTGAGCCCCCTGTGAAGGTTATATTGTTACTTCCGCTCGACCTGGCGATTGCTGTCCAGACACCGACATCATTGTTACTCGTAGTGAGAGAATACGTATTGCCAATAGTATCAGTAACCATCGATGAAGTGAACGTTATGGGGCCATGCATAGTGCCAGCCACCACCAGAATGACATCCCCCGCACGGCTCGAATTGTTGCCCGTGGAAACAGTAGTGCCCAGGCCTTGGTTCTCTCCACACGCCGGTCCAGCAACAGCAGAGATACCCACGGAATTAAGTTCGATAGCGGCGCCGTACCAGCTTGTGCTCGCTGATAATGTTGCAGTCAAGGTGGTGCTAGCTCCTGCCGGAACGTCTCCCTCGTCAATATCAAGATTCGGGTTTACCTTGTTTTGGCGTTGAACATCAGGATTGGACATGCTTATGGACGCTGTTCTCCAAGAGACGAATCCACCGACAACCCAGCTGGTAGAAGCAGCTCCCGAAACAGTGACGGGGAGAGAAGTGCCTGTTCCATTCCACTACTCGTGTTTACCTTGGCCCCCACTGACGCGCCAGAGTACTCTTCTGCGCAGATGGCCCAGTAGGTGCTTGAGCCCCCTGTGAAGGTTATATTGTTACTTCCGCTCGACCTGGCGATTGCTGTCCAGACACCAACATCATTATTACTCGTCCTAAGAGAATACGTGTTGCCGATGGTGTCAGTAACCATCGATGAAGTGAAGGTTACGGGACCATGCATAGTACCAGCCACCACCACAGTGACATCTCCCGAACCGCTCGAGTAGCTGCCTGTGGAAATGGAAGTGCCTAGGCCCATGTTTTCCCCACACGTCGGCCCAGCAACCGCAGAAATAGAACTGGCCGCAGGGCACGAAACGTGTCCAAGACTGGTTTGCGATTCTCCAATAGTTCCAGTCGCGACAGCCTGAGGATTAGCCACGACGCATGATCCATTCTGAGTCAAAGTCATGTTCGTTTTTCCGACAGGACCATATGCACTGTATTCGACAATAACTGTGGTTGGGGCCCATGCGACCGATACTTGGCTTGGCATGGAGAGTGTGCTAAATGACAGCGTATCCCCAAAGCCGTTAATAGAGCCGAGGTTGAAGATAACTTTGCACGTGCTTCCAATATTTGGAAGCGTGCATCCCCAGGGACCGTTCACTGTGAATGTTGGTTGTACTTTGATTTGAAGATTGAGCCATTGCGTTGCGATGTAGGCCAGAGAGCCTGCAGAGATGCCTTCTGTTCCAATTGATACGCCGAACAACTTGCCAACTGGATGTGGATTAATCCCCCAAGCATCCAGTGCTCCATTGAAAAATTGAACGACGTCGTAGTTTGTAAGTGAAAACGTATCGCCAACAGTCGCGTCTTGCTGAACAACCTTTGAATAGCCAAAAGCATCACCAGCATCAAATTCGGTCGTCGAGCCTATGGCAGGATAGTTTCCGTTCTCGCGCGATCCAAGTATGATCATTGCTTCGACCCAGTCGTATTTGCAAGGACAAGTCGTTATGCCAGAACCAGATGGAGCGTTTTCCGTGTAGTTGCTCGGTAGCAAGAAGTAAAGGTCTACGATGATGTGATAGTCTCCATTCGGAATAGAGACATTGAGCAACTTGAACGTCGCATTAAGGGCAAGTGCAGATTCTGTCGTAGCGCGGAAGTATGGTCCGACTGTTGTTCGTGCGCAAGCATAGTCAGGAGCGTATTCCTGATCGAGACATCCAGTTCCTTCGCTTGTTCCCTGCCACGGAAAGTTGCCCTGATCGCCAGTTGCATCGTCAGGGTTGCTCCATTGATCTGTGTCTTGACTATACTCGTTCGTTATTAGAGCTCCGTTCTTGACCACGGCACAACTTTTCTCGGACGACCCACCCCTTGTGGTTCCGTGAACGTTCGGATGCCAGTATTGTTCGTTGCTTGAGCTCTCACTACAGACAGACGCGGTGTTCGTTTGAAAGTTAGCATCACTACTGGTGATGTATTGAAATGGAGTGTTTGGTGGATTAGTTTCAGTCAGCATTCCAATAGCGGCCGCGTCGTTAGAGGTCATCGTGGACAAGGACCAGTTGTCCTCGATCATTCGAAGGGCCGAATAGTGGTCGTAGTGAATGTTCAACGACACACGTCCTTGGTTGTCAACACCATAAAGCAGGTTTGGAAGAGATTCGACGCGAGAAGTGAGCCCGGCGTTGGACTTGTCACAGTTCCGGAACCCACCAAGAATGTCTCGAGATACTGATCACCGTGTTGCACCGGATTCAGTGTTCCACAGCCCGTAGAATCATCGTGCATGTTGTTGCAGTCTGTGGGAGTGTACCAGAGATAATTGGGCGGATTAGCGGAATTGGCGGCGGCAATGAGGTCAGAAGTTGAGACAGTGCTACCAGTGAAGACATTAGAACTTCCGTAGGTATTGCTGTACGCAAGCCAAGGAAAGTGATTCGATTGACGAGGGCACCCGGATTCGCAATACATTTGCCAGGTCAAGCCTGCTGTAGTGAAACGGTTGACGATGTTGGTAACTGTCAGACAGCCGTTGTTACATTCCGTGCTATCTTGTACACTGTATCCATCACCAGCTGTAAAATCAACGTAGCAAGCCGCAGAGCAATTGCCATCCACACTTCGACCATCAGCCCCGTTCCACTTATATCCAGTGAATGTTGTGCTGTAAGGCAGCATGCTCTTGAGAAAAGTGGCGTTCACATTACCATTGCCAATACCAAAGACGCTCTCATAACGTCTGTTCTCCATTGCAACGACAATGATGTTGTCGAATAGTTTGCCAACAGGAGCAGTCGCATGAACTGGGTGAAATGGTACGACTATTAGAAGAGAGAGAATCACCAAGAGAAAAGGTAGTATTTTCAAAGGGCTAAACTTGCTCCCAAGGAGTTCAGAGGATTCTGTCTCTTATTCCGCCTCGACAAGACCCATGCGGTTCATAACGAACCTGGTGTAGCTAGGGTGCTGATATTATAAATGGCCCAGTGAAATTGTTCTAGACCTTGTTGAGATGCCCTAGATACCAATGGCTATGTAGCACGTGCACCGATGCTCGAGACACCCCTTCAAGACGCTCAACAACGGTTGATTTGTGTTCACTTGTAAGCCTCGCCTGTACCACAGTGTACACATACTCGTTATATTTGCGAATGGCGAGATCGCAAGTTCTCGACTATTTGGGGTGGGACCTGATCCAACGAAGAGACACAACGCGCCTGATCTACCACGTTCTCTGCATTGCGAGAGATAACCCTTCAAATTATCGGATTATTTCAAAGGCGAACCTGCCATTCTCACACGCCGAGTACATTCTGCCCTTTGTTCTCAGCAAGGGCCACCTCAGACGTAGCACGGAAGGTAAGGGGACAAGACAATAAGAGCTTACCGAGAAAGGCGAGCGATTTCGCAAGAGTTGGTCGCACAGTCGATACTCGTTTACGGCCTGGGAAAGAAGGAAGCTCAACAGGGATAGTTCTGAGCCTGACAACGATCCGGACGTCGCTATGCCTTTCCTGCCGAGGCTACTTGCCCAGCCAGCGTCCGCTTGTTTGAAGATAGAAAGGCTTTGATTTCGGCCTCTGGTTGCTTCGGCAGCTTCGCCCCTATCATCTCGCCGAGCATCTTGAAAAATAGTGTCCGCGCGTCTGTAAGAGACGCTTCCATACCCTTCAGCCTATCTTCTAGGCCTGAGTTCTTGGCTTCGACTTCTTTGAGTTGTAGGTGTAGCTCGCGAGTTTCTTCTCGAACTTCCATCGCTTGCGCGATATCGCCCGCAGTCGATACGAACGGCTCCATCTGCAAGTACAGTTTCGCTAGAGCTTTCTTGTCGTCGCGGAGTTTCCTGTACGCTCCTGTCAGGTAGCCCTCGTGACCCATCATTACTTCGACGGCGTCAACTGGCACCTGGCTCTGTCCGCCTCTGGTTCTGAAAAACTTCCTTAGGGTGTGTGGATGATGGACGTGTATTCTCATCTTCGTATTGTTGTCTCGCATCGCGAAGCCTGCTTTTCGGAGCGCGTTTTCCCATGCGCGATAGAAGACCGGCGCACTCCATGGGAAGACTCTTTCGTCCTGCGGCTTCTTCTCGTGGAGATGTGATCGACCGGCGGCGGTCTTCAAGTATTGATCCTTCACCTTTAACCATTCTTCGAGGACTTGGACTGCTTCGGTGCTCAGAAAGGTGGTTCGCGCGTCTCCCGTCTTTGTGATATCCGCTCTGATTTCCACGCGCACGGGCGTCTCGTCTAGGTGGATGTCGGCGAGTGTGAGTTTGAGGGACTCGCCTATCCGCATTCCGGAGCTGGCGAGGGCGAGAGCCTGTGCTCTCGTGTTGATCGGTAGATGGGTGACTATGGCTCGCAACTGTTCGACCGTAGGGGCTTCGTCCTGTGTCGCGGCTCTTGAAGAGCGTCCGCCCTTGCGCTTGCGTTTGAGGTCCTTCCAGAAGCACTCGTCAAACCGGACACCGTTTCTGCCAAGGAAGCCCTTGACCAGAGACAGGTTCACCGCGACGGATTTGGGACTGTAGCCGTTCGGGCTGTTGAAGAACGACTCTACATCTCTGCGGGGTTCCCTGTCGGAGTCTAGATAGTCTTGGGCGAGACTGTCCAGTTCGGCGTCAGTGATTCTACCGTCCCCGGTCCTGGGCCGCTTGTAGACGGTTGCGAAATACTTCTTGAGACTGACTCGGATATGTTCGATCGTGCTCTTTGTGTTGTAGAGCGCCAGATACTCGGAAGGGTGAACAGGTCTGCGAATCTCGACGGTATCAGCTATCAAACTCGCGTCCAGGAGTAAAAACTGTAATTTCCCTACGCTTATGGTGATTGCAGAGATGGGGCTGTTGCGTTGAGGATCATTGGGGGTTGAGGAGGCCCAACCCAAGAAGAGCGGTAGCAGGCGGTATATCGAAACTTTGTTGGGCTGGCCGAGTGAAGAGTCCGCTGGAAGCACGCTATACGAGACGACTCTCTTCACTTCCATACTGGAATATGCAATCGTTCTGTTCTTTGGAGTCTGGCTCATCACAGAATACTTCTACAACATCTATGAGCAGCAATACTTCGGATCCTTCGACCCGGTTTTCCTCGTAGTCGTCCTCATGATCGCCTCAGGCTACGGCTTCACCAGGCTGATCTCGACGATCAAGTCCAAGACCAGACCGGCCAAGAAGAAGAGCAAACCGGAGGATGATTACTAATGTCCAGGGTCGGACTGGTCACGATCGTATCTATTGTCCTCAACCTATTCCTAACTTTCTGGCTCATAAACCAGTACATGAGCGATATCTACTTCCAGAACTACGTCAACAGCACTATCGGCCAGTACTATCCGTTCATAGTGCTCACCCTCGGGGTAGGCGGAGGCTCAGGCATCGGCTACCTCTTCCTCAAGAGGAAGCATGGGGACGCTGGTCTCATAGGCAAGATCCAGAAATCGAAATCATTCAAGCCAGTGGGTCCGCTATCCTCGGCAGCTTCATCCTCTTCTTCAAGGCAGACCCTTCCGACGGGCGCGCCTCCATCGCCCGTCTCCAAACATACCGTCTACGCAGTTCCGCCACTTCCAAAGAGTGCGACTCCTAGTAGCTCACGATCCACTCCGGCGACCACATGGGCCTCCGGCAGCAAGTCACCACTCGAATCGATGCTATCCCCCAAGCAAGAAACGTCGCCTAGGCCAGCCCCCAATGTTCAGCCGCCAAGGATGGAGCCTTCAAAACCGGCATCATCTGCATTCTCATCAACTGAGGTCCAGCCGCCTCAACCGCTCCGCTCAATAGGTGACCCACTGACACGGTCGGCACCTAGCTGGGGTTCTCAGCAATCCTCGATGGGCGAGAGGAAACCCGAGTCAGGGCCCATATTCCAGAAGCCAGGAATGGATGTTAGCGTACGGCAGGACCAACAATTCCCTGGATTCCCCAGCCAGCCTCAAACTTCGCAATCCACGCCGGTTCCATCCAAGTGGGCTAATCCTGAAGAGAAGACAGGGGCAGGCCAATGGCCCGAGGGCGGCGTTAAGTCGATCCCTCCACTACCAACAAAATGGAGCCCACCGGCAGGAACATCCATGCCTCAGGAGAGACCTCCGCCTCAACAGGGATTCCCTAGACCAGGCCCATTACCTGTAAGGGGCCCGCTCCCGCCCCCGCAAGGCGGACCGCGACCGTTCGTGATTCAGGGCCCAGGGGGACCGGCGAGACCCGAACAGAGGCCGATGGCCCCCCCGCGACCTATAGCCGCTCCACAACCATTCCGCCCTGACCAAAACCGTCCTCCACCGGGAATGGGTGGGATCCCCAGGCCGTTGCAACCAGTTCCACGGCCAGCCGCTCCGCTAGCTGGTCCAATGCCTCAACCTTGGACTCCCCAAAGTCAATCTCCTGAGAGGAGAGAATCGTCAGCCTTTGGCAACCCGCAACCTCCCGCTACGGGATCTGAGGTTGCGTCTGGGAAACAGGGTTCTGAGCAGAAGAACGCAGCTGAACCCGCCGGAGGCGGGGGAGAGATGGACTGGGATACTGCACTGGACACGATTCTCAAAACGCTGCGTAAGGATAGGGTAGGAGACACGAAATAGAGACCTTGCCAGTCTCAAAGCAGTTACAACAACTCTTAGGGCAGAACATTCCAGGCCCACAATGTTATCACACAAGAGGGAGAGTTGGCTAGGCTGAGAAAGCTCCTCGTTAAGCTCGTGGCTATCGAAACGGCCCTTGTAGGCTGGCTCTCATACTGGATCTTCCTCGTATACGCCAACAATCCGTCAGTCGCAGCCGAACTATCCTCAGGCCTGCAGAGGTTCCCGCAGCTCTCATTCAGCACGGTCGACATCGCTGTCCTAGTCTTGATCGCGATTCTAGCGGTCACTCTGGCTTTCAAGTTCCAGAGAGGACTCAGACCAGGTATCAGACTTGAGAGGGCTCTCCAAATGCTGGAGAATCTGATGAAACGGAACCTAGTGTTAGAAGCCCAAGTCGCAGAGCTCAAAATCGAAAAATCTCACCCCCCACCACCGGTCATCACACCAGCTCCTCTTCCTTCAGCTCCGGCCGGCGAACCGCGATCTGGCTCTTGGGAAAAGGCATTCCGGACACCCTTAGAAGCAGGGCCTCCTCTAACTTCACGAGCAACGGGAACGGGAAGCGAAGAGATCCCGTTCATCCACGAAACTGGGATTCCTCCACCGCGCATCGAAGCGAAACCTCAGCCCAGCCCTTCCATGATCAAGCCTGCGATCGTGATCAACGAGAAAAGGTATGACAGGATGCCGATGCCTCCGCTCGTAGTGCCTGAGAAGACGGCTGAGAAACAAACCTTCACGAGTCCACCAAAATCCCCTTCGACAAGCTGGGAGGACAGCCCGCCCCCGTTCATTGGGGAATCGAAGGGTATCCTCACACCGTCATCGGCACGGAAGGCTCCTACTGTCTCCGACTCTGGAGGATTAAGACAGCCTTACATTCCCGCACCAGCACCAAAAGTGATCCAACCAAGCGTAATCGCCGAGCCCATGCCGTCTTCCACACCAAAGATCACGGTATTCTCGACACCGCCCAAGATCACCGCCAGACCTGCTGCCCGTCCATCTCCACCCAAGATCCTATCCACAACAACAAGTCCACCTCCTCTCCCGATCGATTTGCATAGACCTGAAACGAATCCTCCGCTGGCAACGCCACCCTCGACCCTCCTCCCAAACACCCCATCCACGGACGCAGATGCATCCACAAAACCCCCAGAAACAAAGCCCTCTGGCGAAACTGACAAGACGAATGAAAAAGACAATACCATCTTTACTCAGCCCACAAGAAAGAAGCTCCCACTAGAATAAAATTCGTGAAAGCCTGCATCCTCAATTTACGTTCATAGATAGTTGAGCCGGGACCATCTAGCTTCTGGTCTCGGTCAATTCGAACCATCCCTTCAGCGCGCGCTGGTCCGACCTTGAATGTTCCTGCAATGTCTCCAGGCTCTTCTGGAGAGTTAACGGTCTGAACTCGAATCCCATCTTCTCCAAGACCGGCATTACACCTTTGGCAAGAGAGGGAGCGACTATCATTGGGCGTAGCTTCTTGCCGAATGGTGCCTCAAGATATTTCAGATATTCGGCGAGCTGTTTTACGGCAGAAGTCCCTGCTGGGTCTTTCTTGATCTCGATAACCACAGTGTTCCCTTTTGAGTCAACGCCGTAGACGTCGACAAAGCCTGGGGCGACCTTCTTCTCATGCTCGATGATTTGGAGACCGGGTTCGATCAGACTCGGCTGTGCGAGTATCGCCTTCTGCATCTCCTCCTCGCTTGAGTGAAGAATGAACTCCGCCTTGTCCTCCAACAGAAAGGTCCCTAAGAATTCGACTCTGCTCACAATCATCGTCAGAGTCTCGAGCGGACTGGGACGAACAGCTTTGATAATCAGTCTCCCGCTCTCAATCCGAGTTTGAAACACGCATCCGGACGGTTGCCAGTTGACAGGCTGGTAATCTCTTCGACGATGAATTAGCACACAACCGTCCTCTTTCAGAATCAACAGCCTCTCTCCTTCTCCCAGATCACTACCAGTGCGACCCGAATAGGCGATAGAGCATGACATCACCATTACAATCATCCTCCGAGCCTCCAGTCCCTTCATCAATTCCCTGCGAGCCTCCTCGAGTTCTGGAGATACCAAGACAGCCATCCAAGCCCGCCTGGAAAGACTCAATTCTCCTTACGCGATATATCAGGATGATTTGAAGGAAAGCGACGATAGAGAGGTTGGAGAGCGATACAACACCCTCTCACCTTCCTACGACGAACTATACGGTCAAGAACAGTCTCCCAAGCATAAGGCAGTCATCGAACTTATTGCAGAGGAGAAATTCCAGATTCTTGTCGACGTTGGATGTGGAACAGGCACGTTCCTCAAGAGTGCCCACGAAAAATACGAGTATGCGGTCGGCATTGATCTCTCAATGAGTATGCTCAAAGTCGCAAGGAGACAACGAACTGGGAAAACCGACCTAGTCCTGGCAACGTCGCGTTTGCTCCCAATCAAGAATGAGTCCGTCGACTGTCTAGTCTCGATCTCCACTCTGCGAGCGGATTCAAGTCTTCGAACGGCAACTGGCGAGATGAAGAGAATCTGCCGGAAAAACGCCGTCTTAGCTGTGAGCCTCTTTCAACATCCAGAGGATGATGTCCCACCCCTTCTGGCTGGTACTGAGCACTCATCGCGCATTTCTGGGAGGGAAACCGTCTATTTTCTGCGTCTGGACGACTAAAAAAAGATACTGAGTTGTAGGTCCTTGGATAGTTTAAGAACTAGACGTGTCCCATCTACGAGTGACACGGATGCCAGGATGCTCACACCAGTGGCGTGGAAGGGGACAGATGGCACGTTGCATAAGATGCGGCAAGCTGAAATCCGATTTCAGAAAGGAGCAACATAATCAGAAGATGATGCAGCGAGAAGAATCGGAACTGGCTCAAAGCTAGAACTGCTCGGAATCGACTGGGCGATTTGACAAAGAGTTTTTATGGACTCCGAAAGGGTTGGCCCCTCAAAGGGGAATAGTTGGAACCCTCAAGAAAACCACTGAACCTTCTCGTTCGCAAATTGAACGGTGATGTCTCAGTGAAACTGAAGAACGACACTGAATATCGGGGAAAGATGATCGACTGCGACAGTCACATGAACATAATACTCGACGGGGCAAGAGAGTACCGCGGCGGGGATCCCGCGACAAACTTCGGCAGTTTGATTGTCAGAGGAAGCAACGTCCTATACATCTGCGTAACCGAACCCCCCAGCTAGTCTGGCTAGCTCTTTTTCGCCGTAGGACCCTTGAGGGGTCCTAGTATTCTGGATGAGAAAGCGGTCGAGCGAATAACATGTTTGATCCCCACTGAAACTGGGATCGCGACGATGCCACCACCAACAACCTGGAATATGTTGAAGGGAACCTCGGCAGAGGCGGCGGCGATTCCTGTGAAGTCAGAAGATCCGAAGACCAGGGCAATGAAGAAGGACTCGGCTAGGAAGTAACCGAGAACCATCACGATGCTCCCGGCGGCCCAAGCTATCAACAGTATCCCTCTGCTACTGCTTCTCTGGGAGATCCAGCCGGCAACATAGCCCTCGAGTCCCTTGATCACCAGCGTAAACGGCGCGAAGGTCCCGAAACCACCCACAGCATCAGACAGTGATGAGCCAACTCCGCCTGAGAACCCACCAATAGTTGGCCCGAAGGTCAGCCCACTGATGAAGATCATTATGTCTCCCAGATTGAAGTATCCTTGGGTTGATGGAATCGGAATCTGAAACAGAAAAGTTGAGGCAGAAACGAGGGCTGTGAACACGGCTGTTACGGTTATCGTAATGACGGGGGTCCGATGCCCCTCTTCTACTCTCGGCCCTGTTTCGGCTACTGTTTCCATTCCTGTCATCTAGTGGGAGACCTGACTGCTAGCGACGACCTGGTCGGATTCCAGAGCAGGTCTCTTAGAAACCGCTGCTCGGACGAGACCAACGTATGGAGGTGAGGGTCGTCCTGGTCGCGACTTGAATTCTGCATGATACTGGGTTGCAAAGTGAAAACGCTCTTTTGGCAGTTCAAGAATCTCCATTCTACGGTTGGAATCGCTCTTTCCAGAGAATCTCAATCCTCCAGAGGTCAATTGAGCAATGTATTCTGGATTGACTTCGTACCGGTGTCTGTGTCTCTCCCAGATCTTCGTCCTCTGATAGAGAGAATATGCTAGAGTTCCTTCATTGATGAGTATCTCGTGGGCGCCGAGCCTCATTGTTCCGCCCTTCTCCAAGACATTGTTCTGCTCTGGCATAAGGTCAATGACATGATTCTTGGACCCTGGGTCGAGCTCCGAGCTTCCCGCATCCTCTATGCCTAAGCTACGGGCGTACTCTACAACGGCTAGTTGGAATCCGAAGCAGATTCCTAGGAAGGGGATGTCGTGTGTTCGAGTATACGCTATCGCCTTGATCTTGCCTTCTGACCCTCGGGACCCGAAACCACCCGGAACGAGAACTCCGTCGAATCTTGACAATGATCTGACCTTTAACGGGTCCTTCTCGAAATCGTCTGTCTCGATGAACTCTAGGTTAACCTTCGAGTCAAGAGCCGCTCCGGCGTCACGGAGAGCATCATTTACGCTGACATAACAATCTGCCAGCTCTGCGTATTTTCCACAGATCGCGATCGTTACCTGGCCCCGCGGGCTGAGGTGGCTCCTGAGCATCTTCCTCCATGAGCCCCAATCGGGGGGATTGGCTAGTAGTTGGAGCCTAGATACGAGAT
>WNGH01006163.1_pt1 | contig 11397 bp, 9 predicted proteins | sample 5400631 | NCBI WGS metagenome assembly WNGH01 (sample SAMN13153373, study PRJNA577476) | soil metagenome | isolation source: 115 cm soil or saprolite under Garry oak tree replicate 1 | place: USA:California | collected 2016-06-15 | reverse complement strand
TCCCCGCGCGCTTCCAGAGCGCGGACCAGAACTTCCGTCATGCTCCGGTGAGACACGTTGAGCCGCTCCGCCATCAGGTGAAGCACGTTGCCCAGCATGCCGATCTCGTCGCGCGCGGCGACGCGCACGTTCGTCGCAAAGTGCCCCTCGACGATGCCGCGGGCGAGTGCCGAGAGCTGAACGACGGGCCGTGTGATCTGCCGCGCCAGCAGAACGCCGGCGATGAGCGCGAGGATGGCTCCCGCCAGTGAGTGCAGGTAAAACCGCCTACGGACGGCGGCGAGCTCGCCGAGGTAGACGTCAACCCGGAAGTCCACGTCCAGCGCGGCGACGGTGTGGCCGGCTGAGTTCTTGACCGGGGCAAAGGCCGTGATCCAGGTGCCCGACGAGCTCACGTAGATGCCCGTGTAGGCTGGGACGCCTTCGGTCAGGACCCGGCGCAGAATCGGCTGGATCTCCGGGGCCAGCCGATACTCGAGACCCACCGGCACCAGGCCATTGCTGACGACCGCGAATCTGGCCGTCGCCCCCTGGACGTCGGTGAGCGTGTACACCGCGTCGCCCAGCTGATTCGTTTCCTGGATGCGCACGAGCTCACGGCGGAGCTTTGCGTATTCGGGCGTGTCGCTCCGCGCCGCCGCGACGACCGTCTGGTGCAGGTCACCATCCACCAGGAGGGCGCCGGTGCGAGCGATGTTCAGCAGAAGAGAGCCGAGCGACTGGCGCAACCACTGCTCCTGCGCTCGATACTGCAGAAAGCCGCTGAGCAGAACCGCGATCGCCGTGAGGAGGAGGAAGCTTGCGCCGAGTCGCCAGGCGAGCCGACGCCAGATCGGCAGATTCGTCATTGACGTCCTCGTGTCATGCGGCGCGTTCGCCGTCCACGGTCAGCTCGGAAACGTCCCGCTCGAAGAACAACTCGACCGTCCAGTCGAGCACCACGCGGAAGCGAGACGCGAGCGTTGGCAGCTTGAGCATGTAAACGGTCTTCCACAGGAACCACGCGGGAAAGCCGGTGAGCTTGAGCCCGCGGAGATCGGCGACGGCGGTGCGGCGGCTCAGCGGCACCATCTCGCCGAGCAGCCGGAAGTCGAACGGCCGTCGCGTGCGCCCGGTGAGTTCCGCGACGAGCTGCTCGGCGAGCGCGCGACCCTGGCGGAGCGCCACTTGCGCTGTCGCCGGGTAGAGTTCCTTCGAGTGGGGATCGATCTGAGCGGCGTTGTCGCCGAGCGCGTACACACCGGGCACGCCCTCCACCTCGAAAAACTCGTTGACCTTCAGTCGCCCGTCGCGAGTCTTGGGCAGCCCAAGATCGCTGACGACTTCGTTCACCCGGTTGCCAGCCGTCCAGATCACGCACTGGCTCGGGATAAGGCGGCCGTCGGCGAGCGACAGGCCCTCGGGCGACACCTTGGCGGCCCGCGAGGACTCGATCTCGATCCCGCGCCGCAGGAGCTGCTCCTTGGCATACGCCGCCAGATTCGTCGCCGTCTGCGGGAGGATCGCGCTTCCCACCAGGACGAGGCGGACCATGTCCGCGGCAAGCGAAGGGTAGTGGCGTATCAGGATGCCCCGCGTCAGCTCTTCGAGCGCCGCCATCAGCTCGGTGCCGGCGTGTCCGGCACCGACGACAACGAAGGTGAGCAGCTTTCGGCGCATCCATGGGTCCTCGGTCAGCGCGGCGGCTTCGAACAGGTCGATGACGTGATTCCGGATCTGGACCGCGTCGCCGGCGGCCTTGAACGTGAGCGCATGCTCGGCGACGCCTGGCACCATTGCGACGTTGGGGCGCGCGCCCAGCGCTAGAATCAGCCGATCGTACTGAACCTCCTGCCGGAGCGAGGACCGGCTGTGGCGCGCGACCAGCTTGTGACGCCCGAGATCAATGGCTTCGGCGAACATCTCTCCGAACTCGACACCCCACGCGCCGCAAAGGGGGCGGATCGGGTAGACGACGTGCCGCGCCTCGACCGCGCCTGTCGCCGCCTCGGCGAGCATCGGCGTGAAGAGGAAGAAGTTTCGGTCACTGATGAGCGTGATATGGACAGGCAGGGCGCCCGCGCACCGCTTCGCGAACTCGACGGCGGTCGTGACGCCGGCGAATCCTCCACCCACGATGAGAACCCGCGGCGCGAGCGACGTCGAGCGCCGAGCCAGGACACGGCCAATCGCGTGACGTTCCGCCATGGTGGGTGAGACACCGAAGGGGCGGGCCCGGGTTCGGGGGAGCGCGACGGGCTCAAGCAAGGCGATCGGGGCTCAGATTGCCAGACGCATCGCCCGGGCCGGTTCCGATCGCCCAGCCCGGTCGAGGTAGAGAATCGAGCTCGCGAAGTCGAGCATCGGCGCGTGGCGGGTCATCATCATTGGGTTCCTCCTGCCTCTTGGACACAGGCTTGCGGACGTGAGGATTCTCTTGGAGAGGCCGGGGACCCTGCGATGACCCGCGTGAGCTCCTCGCGCAGGACCATGCGGGCTCGATGCAACCGCGACTTCACCGACGAGACCGGCTCGTCGAGGAGGGCGGCGACCTCCTCGTTCGAGAGCTCCTCGACGTCCCGCAAGACGAGCACCACGCGGTAATGGACCGGCAGGCTGTCGATCGCCCGCTCGAGCAGGCGGCGACGCTCGCTGGAGAGAAGCTCCTCCTCGGGGTTCTGTGACCAGTCGGCGAGGATGTACGTGCGGTCGCCGGCTCGATGGCCGTCCGCCTCGAAGGTCGGCAGGAGCTCCTCGAGGGGCGTCTCGAGCTCCTGGCGCTTGCCCCGGCGCTTGTTCAGCGCCGCATTGGTGGTGACGCGATAGATCCAGCTCCCAAGGGCGGATCGCCCTTCGAACGATGCGCTCTTGCGAGCCACGGTGAGAAGCACGTCTTGCAAGACCTCCTCGGCATCGGCCTGATTCCGCGTGACGCCGAAGGCGAATCGGTAGATCGTCGGACCGTAGCGCTCCGCGAGCGCGGTGAGGGCGCCCACCTCGCCGCGGCGCAACGAGGCGAGGAGATCGAAATCCGCGGCGGCCGAGTCGAGCGCCCGGCTCATCGTCAGCCCTTGAGCTGCTCGGCCACGAACGGCGAGCAGTTGACGAGCGCCACGGCACGCGCTCTCAGCTGCTGCAGGAATTCCACGCCGTCGCGGTCGACGAACGAGACCCCACCGAGATCGACGCTCAGCGCACCGCCGACACTGAGGATCCGCTCGCAGGACCGACTCAGCTCGTCCACCCACGGGCCGACGACCCGACCGGCGAGCTCGAGTGTCGTGGTGCCGTCCTTCTGGTCCAGAAGCTCGATCCTGAGCACGAGTCTCGACATGAGCAAGCTCCGTGCTAGGCGTCTCGGCTCGTCGATGCTGGTCTAGGAAGTCCTGAAGATTCAGGTATCTTCAACGCTGCGAGCGGAAGAAGGAGAGCGGGCGCGCCACGAAAATCCGTGGGGGGCGCCACGAACGAGCGGGGGGCGACTACGAAACTCGGGGGCCCGAGCGTCTGATCCCCAGCTTCTCCATCCTGCTGCGCAGGGTGTTGGGATGCATCTCCAGGATCTTCGCCGCTCCCCTGGGTCCTTCGATGACCCCGTCGGCCTTCTCTAGCGCGGCCGCGATGTGAGCCCGCTCGGTCTTCTCCAGGGCGGCGGCGAGCCCCGAAGCGGCGGATTTGGCGACCGGTCGGCCTGGCTCCGCATGGCGCCCAACGCCAGGTCCGGACCCGAGGCGGGCCGGGCCGGGAAGGAGATCCCTGTCTAGCTCCAGCGCCGGACCCCGTGAGAGCACGACGGCCCGCTCGATGACGTTCTGCAGCTCCCGGATGTTGCCCGGCCACGGATAGCTCACAAGCCGGTCCATCGTCTCGGAGGCAATCGTGTCGACCCGGCGGCCGAATCGCTTGGCAAAGCGCGAGAGAAAGAACATCGCGAGCTGTGGGATATCCGACGCCCGCTCGCGCAACGGCGGGACCTGAATCGGGAATACGTTCAGGCGGTAGAAAAGGTCCGCGCGGAACCGCCCGGCGCGTACGGCCTCTTCCAGGTCACGATTGGTCGCGGCGATCACTCGCACGTCCACGCGGACTGTCTGGTTACTTCCGACCGGCTCGAACTCCTGTTCCTGGAGGACGCGGAGCAGCTTGACCTGCGTCTCGAGTGGGAGCTCGCCGACTTCGTCGAGGAAGATCGTGCCGTGGTCAGCGAGCGCAAAGCGACCAATGCGCTTCTCGATGGCGCCTGTGAACGCGCCTTTCACGTGACCGAAGAGCTCGCTCTCCACCAGACCGGCCGAGATCGCGCTGGAGTTCACCTTCACGAGGGGTCGCTCGCGGCGCGGGCTTCGCTTGTGGATGGCGCGCGCGATGAGCTCCTTGCCGGTGCCGGTCTCGCCGTACACGAGCACCGTCGAGTCTGTGACGGCCACCTGCTCTGTCCTGCGAAGCACTTCGATGAGCGCCGGGCTCGACCCGACCATATCGTCGACGTTGTGTTCGGAGTGGATCTCGTCCTGAAGGTACACGTTCTCGGCCTGCAGACGGTTCCTCAGCAGCTCGACCTCGGCGAGGGCCGCCCGGAGAAGCTCGTCAGCCCGCAGCCGGGCCAGCTCGGCGCCAGCCCTCGCGGCGAACACCCGCAAGATCGCGAGCGCGCGGGAAGGATCCACCATTGGCTGGTCGTCCAGGATCACCAGGTGGCCGATCAGCGGTCCCGAGGGGTCCAAAACGGGAACTCCCAGATAGCTCTCAGCGCCAAGCGCGACCAGGTCACGGTCGTCCGGGAAGAGTCGTTGCACCTCCTTCCCGTAGTGACCGACCTCGCCGTCGAGGACTCTCATGCAGGGTGTGCCGGCGACGTCGTACTCGAAATTCTCTCCGAAGCCCTCGCTCTTCCAGAACGCGCGCGTGCGGACCCGGTCGTCCCTCCCCGGGACACACTCGGCGATGAAGGCGTAACGGACGCGCAGCGCCGAGGCGAGGTGCTGGACCAGCGAGTAAAAGAAGTCGCTGCCGGTCATCGAGGCGGTGCCCTCGACGACCGCGCGGAGCGTCTCCTCGACCTCACGGCGGTGAGCGGCCTCCGCTCGAACCTCGCGGTTCAGCGTGGTGATCGCCTCGTACGCCTTCATGTTCTCGACGGCCAGGCCGATCTGGTTCGCCGCCTCCTGCAGAAGGCCGGCGTCGGCGTCGGAATACTGGCCCGGAATCGTGCTGGCGACGGCCAGAACACCCACGCTCCGGCCCCCGGCGACGAGCGGCACGACCACGTATGAGCGGACGCCATCCTGGTACGCGCGCTCTTCCATGGGATACCGCTTCTCGGTCCTCAGATCTCGGCACACCCGGTAGCGCTGCTGCTGGAAGGCCCAACCGACGTGGCTCTCCTCCTGGGGCATCTCCATGCCGACGGTGAAGTAGGACGTCGGCAGCGATGACTCGAGGATGAAGAGGCGCAGTACGTCTTTGTCGGCGTCGTGGAGAAAGATCGCGGTGCGATCGAACGCCATGATGCGCCGCAGCGCGCCGGCGATCGCGTGGAAGAGAGCTTCCCGCGTCAGGCTCGAGATCACGGCATTGTTGATCTCGAGCAGCGTCCGCAAACGTTGTGCGTCGCCGTCCTGCGCGGGCGACTGAGGCTTGTCCATGGCGGTCAGCCGGCTCCTGGGCGTCCATTCTACGACGGTCCAGCCGGCTCCACCGGTCCTCCGGGAGACCTGCCTAAGCCGCGGGCAGCTCGACGAGCCTCGGATCGGCGGCGCCGACGGATGCGAGCAGGATGGGGATCACGCGCGAGTCGACGGTCACAGTCGTGTCACGTCTTGCTGGGCTGCGAAGTCTCAGCCTCGGCAAGCTCATGCCAGGCCCGCAGCGTCTCGGCGACGGACCACGCTTGCGCGATGCACCCGCGTGGAGCAAACGGCGAATCGCCATCGAAGATCTCGGCGACCGACCCGAGCCCGTAGTCGCCGAGGTGATGCGCCACGGGCGAGAGGAAGGAGCGGGCCGCCTCGGCGTCGCGGTACACCTTGAAGTGCGCGAGCGCGAACGGGCCGAGGAGGAACGCCCACACCGTGCCCTGATGATAAGCGCCGTCGCGGTGCCATTGATCGCCGCCGTAGTGGCCCTGGTACTGCGGGTGGCCGGGCGCAAGACTCCTCAGCCCGTTGGACGTGAGGAGATGGCGGGCGCAGGCGTCGACGACCTGGCGCTGGCGTTCGAGCGAGAGCGGGCTCTCGCGGAGCGAGACCGCGAAGATCTGGTTTGGCCGGAGCGCGTCATCGTTACCGTCGGGCGAGTCGATGACGTCGTAACAACACCCGATGCGTTCATTCCAGAAGCGACCGAATCCCGCCCGCACGCGCGCGGCGAGTTCGTCCCATGGCCTGAACGGCAGCCCCAGTCGTTTCGCGAAGCCGGCCATCGAGCGGAGCGCGTTGTACCAGAGCGCGTTGATCTCGACCGCCTTGCCGGTGCGTGGCGTGACGATCCAGTCACCCACCTTCGCGTCCATCCAGGTGAGCTGGACGCCGGGCTCGCCCGACCTGAGGAGGCCGTCGGCGGGATCCTCCTGGATCCCGTACCGGGTGCCCTCACGGTGGAACCGCACGATCTCCGCGAGCACCGGGAACAGCTCTTTGAGCAGCCCGTCGTCAGCCGTCGCCGCGTGATAGGCCCGGATCGCCTCGACGTACCAGAGGGTCGCGTCCACGGTGTTGTACTCCGGTGCCTCGCCGGCGTCGGGAAATCGGTTCGGCAACATCCCACGGTCCACGAACCGGGAGAACGTCGTGAGAATCCGCCGAGCGATCTCCGCGCGTCCGGTCGCCAGCGCCAGGCCCGGCAGCGCGATCATCGTGTCGCGTCCCCAGTCGCCGAACCAGTGGTAGCCGGCGATGACGGTCATGCCGTCGGCGTCGCCGGGTGTGGGCCGTCTCGCGACGAACTGGTCGCCGGCGAGCACGAGGTGCTTGATCCAGTCGGGGGCCTTCCGCGCCTCGGGGCGGGCGCGCTTCCAGGCGGCGACTAACCGCTCTTCGTGTTGCGCCCGCCGCTCCCACGCCTGCTCGCCGTCGAGCGCGGGCGACGACTCGGTCGACAGCACGAAGGTCAGCGCCTCGGCGGGCGCGAGCGAAACGGAGAACGTCCCGGCGTGGAGATGATCCTCGATCGCGTCGAGCCCGCGCTCGCGCTCGCTGGGAAGGTCGAAGTCCCGATACCAGGCATGCGCGATCTGCGTTTCCGCGCCAGCGGTCAGCAACCACAGCGGCGTGGCCCGGTCGAACGCCGCCACGCGGAGCCCGTGCTTGACCGGCGCCACGTCCATCTGCCAGCCGTCGCCGCGTGTGGACCCGTGATAGTCGCGGTAGTTCACGAACGCCTTGAGCTTGAGCGCGAGGCGACCGCGTGCCCGCAGCACGCGATAACGGACGTACGTCGTGTTGGCGCCCTGCTCCATCCAGACACGCTTCTCGACGAGCGCGTCGGCGACCGCGTAGGTCCACACCGGGGTCGTCCCCTCGAGGGTGAACCGCTCGATCGAGCGGTACCCGTGGGGGTCGATCGCGTTCCCGGCCCAGCGGTTGGCGAATAGCGGGACTGAGAGCCCCTCATACTCCACCGTCTCATCGACCTTGGTGCAAAGCAGGGTGCGCCCGAGCGGCGGCTTGAGCGCAGCGACGAGGAGCCCGTGGTACCGCCGCGTCAGGGTACCGGCCACTGTCCCCGAGGCGAACCCGCCGATCCCATTGGTACAGAGCCACTCCCGGCGTTCAGCCGACGCCAAGTCGCCGCAGATCTCTCGCCCCCAGTCGATGATCACTCGAGGCCCTCCTGCAAAGTCCTTGAGCACTCCGTTACGCCGTTTGACACCCCGGCTCGGCATGCGGGTTCGTGGCCAAAGGGAATCGGCTCGAATCGATGCTCGCGCGCAACGTTTCCAACTGCACGATGACACCGCGCTGGTCCCGCCCGGCGGTCGCCGCCTTCTTTTTCATCAACGGCGCTGTGCTCGCGAGCTGGGTCCCCCACATCCCAGCAATCAAGAGCCGTCACATGATGAGTGACGGTCAGCTCGGGCTCGTACTCCTTTCCATGGCAGCCGGCTCGGTGCTCGCGCTTCCGGTGGCGGGCTGGCTCGTCGGCCGGCTAGGTAGCCGCGTGACGACGACGGCCGCTGGTATCGCGCTCTGTCTCGCCCTCCCCCTGCCCGTCGCGAGCCCCAGCGTGGCCTTGCTTTCGGTCTCCCTGGCCCTCCTGGGCGCGTGCAACGGTCTCCTCGACGTGTCGATGAACACCCAAGCCGCCGATGTCGAGCAGCGCGTCGGACGGCCGATCATGTCGGCGTTCCACGCGCTGTTCAGTCTGGGCGGCGTCGCCGGGGCACTGCTGGCGGGCGGCGCGATGGCCGTCGGCGTAGGCGACATGGCCCACGTTGCCGTGTCCGCCGTCGTCGCGCTGTCCGCAACGGTGGTCGCGCTCCCGGGGCTCGCACGACCGCGGCCGGCACGCGAACACGCGGGCCCATCGGTGGCACGGCCGTCCGGTACGCTCTTGACGCTCGGGATCCTGGCCCTGCTCGGGCTCCTGGCGGAAGGCGCGATGGCGGACTGGGGCGCTGTGTACCTGCACGACACGCTCGGCTCCAGCCCCTCGGTGGCCGCGCTCGGATTCGCCGCGTTCTCGCTGGCGATGGCAGCCGGACGCTTCAGCGGCGACGCCATGGTCGGGCGGCTGGGACCGCGCCGCGTCCTGCGCGGCTCGAGCGCAGTGGCGGCGGTCGGGCTCGGCGCCGCGCTGCTCGTGGGTCAGCCGGCCGTCGGCGTAGTCGGCTGCGCGCTCGTCGGGCTCGGCATCGCCAACATCATCCCGGTGCTCTTCAGCTCGGCGGCGCGAGTCCCGGGCGTGCCGCCGGGCCGGGCGCTAGCGGCGGTGGCGACGACCGGCTACCTGGGATTTCTGGCCGGGCCGCCGCTCATCGGCGTCGTGGCCGAGGCGGCGGGTCTCGTTGCGGGGCTGGGCCTGGTGAGCGTCGCCTGCGCGTTCGTCGCGCTGAAGGCGGGCGCGCTCCCGGAGGCCTCCACCCTGAGAACCTCCGTGACGGCGGGCGCGCACAGCACAGCCGGGCGGCGGTCCGCGTTCAGGACTCGTGTCTTGCCGCGCGCAGCGCGGTGGAAAGAAAGGCGTAGCCCGCGCGTACGGTACCGAGCAGCGTGCCAGAAACCTTGGAGCGACCGGCGAGTCGAGCCGAGTGCGACACCGGAACCTCGAGGATGCGCGCGCCGCGCACCGCCGCCTTGACCACCATCTCGACTGGCCACCCGAATGCCCGGTCCTGCATGTCGAGGCTCTGCAGCAGGTCCACGCGGATGGCCCGTAACGGGCCGAAGTCGGTGATCGGCACTCGCCAGCGCCAGGCCACGAACCGCGCGACAAGCCGAGTGCCAGCCGCCGCGTGCACGGGATGACGCCCCCCGAGTTGTCGCGCGCCGAGCACCAGGTCCGCGCGGCCGGCGAGAACAGGGTCGAGCACCAGCGAAATCTCCTCCGGTCGCTGGCTGCCGTCCGCGTCGAGGAACACTGCGACGGCGGCGTCCGGCGGCAGCGCGACGACGCCGGCGAAGCAGGCAGCTCCGTACCCGCGCCTCGGCTCATGCACCACGCGGGCTCCCGCATCGCGCGCCACCGTCGCCGTCGCGTCGGTCGAGCCGTTGTCCACGACGATCACCTCCGCGATGATGTCGCGCGGCGTTCGGCGAACCAGATCGCCGACGACGGCGGCCTCGTTCAGCGCGGGTACGATCAGGACCGCCTTCATCCTGCTCTGGCGCGAGCGCGCACTTTCGGGAGCCACCCGAAGGCCCCACGGAGCTTTACCGCGCCGGCGATCGCCAGCGGCGCCACTTCCACGAGCCTCGCCCACACCGGGATCGTCCACGGTTCGGACAGGAAGAAGCTGTAGGCGAAGCCCACGGTGCCGGTGAAGGCGATCAACGGGGCGGAAGGCGCCACCGCCAAGAACGGGACGAGCCACACGACATACCAGGGAAAGACATTCGCCCCGAGCAGGATGACCCCCGCCACCATTGGCACAGCCCGCACGGCAAGGCTGCCGGCGTGCCCTCGCGACGCGACCACGACCATCCAGGCAGCGGTGGCCGCCAGCGCCAGCAGCGGCTCGTTCACGAAGGTCCGCACCAGGCCCGGATTGAAATACTCGCCCGAAACGTAGCGCCACATCGGCGTGATCGGCCAACGGGCAAATCCGCCGGCGGCGATCGTGCCCGCGACGACGACCGCTCCGAACAGCGCGTACACCGAGACGCGGCGTCGACCGGGGAGCAGCAGGAGCAGCGCGGCGGGATAGAGCTTCACGAGGGTGCCGACGCCGAGCAGGATGGCGGCAACGCCGTCCCGGCGCCGGGCGGATGCCAACGCCGCGGTAGTGACCGTCGCGAGGACCAGTGCGTCCAGGTGACCACTTCCCCAGATCTCGACGAGGAGTAGCGGGTTCCACGCGTAGATCGTCAGCCGGCCGAGCGGCACGTCGAGCGTTCGAAGCAAGAGGGCGAGTGCGGCGAGCGCGATCAGCTCGGCAAGGCCGAGCGCGAGCTTCATGGCGAATACGTTGTCGGGCGCGAGCCGGTATACCGCGCGGAAGAACGCTTGCGCGACCGGAGGGTACACGGTGCGCCACGTCGGGTGGTTCAGCCGCGGGTAGATGCTGGTGTCGCGCAGTCCCGCGACCTCGGAGGCCGCGGCTGGGTATGCATAGGGATCGATCCCGGCACTGGAGACGCGGGCGTCCCAGACATACCGGTAGACGTCAGTGGACAGCGAGGGCGGAGCCGGAAGCAGGAGTATGCGGCTCAGCACACTGACCGTCAGGATCACCACGACCGTGACCCGGCCGCGGAGCTGAGCAGTCACGAGTGCGCCGCATGCGTAGGCCAGCCACGCGAGAGTAAAGAGCACCAGGAACGTGCGCGGCGCCAGGACGAGGTTCGACACCCGCGCTAGCCCCCAGCACGCGGCGCCCAGCGCCAGACCTGCGCCGATCAACAGGAGAACTGTACTTCCGCGCTCGGTCGTTGGCGCCGCGCAGACCGATCTGGCAACGTCGCGAACGGTCAGCGCGCCAGGGTAGACTCGCATCGATGGTCGGAGAGCCGAGGGCCGGGCGGAGGGAGGAACACGCCATGCCGTTCGGAGGTCGAGCGATCCGCTGGTTGATGATCGTCGCGACGTTGCTGGGTGGCATCGGCATCGGCGCGACCGGCCATCGTCTCGTCGCGGCGCCACCTTCGTTCACCGAGACCCCGCTTCTCCGCACCGACCTGGCGGGAATCGACAACTACGAGTTGATCGTCTCCAGGCTGGAGACCGCGCCGGGCTGGTCGCATGGCCGGCACTATCACGCCG
>WNGH01010329.1_pt1 | contig 11401 bp, 11 predicted proteins | sample 5400631 | NCBI WGS metagenome assembly WNGH01 (sample SAMN13153373, study PRJNA577476) | soil metagenome | isolation source: 115 cm soil or saprolite under Garry oak tree replicate 1 | place: USA:California | collected 2016-06-15 | reverse complement strand
CCGAACTAGTCCAAGACGTCCGGAGTATTCAGTGCGTTCTATTGCATTCTTCGGCCTTCAAGGCCGCCGACGGACAGTCGCTCCAGGATCGGTCTTGCGTCCACTGCTTTGGAGCTGTGCAAACCGGTTGGCCGGACAGTGGCCGGCCGACTTCCAAAGCCAGTGAGAATCGTTTCGAGGACGGGCAGCGCGTGGAGCACCTGCTTCGACCTGATCAGCAGGTCCCACAGTGGCTCGAACTTTTTCCAACCTCCCGCATACGCCAGGTGTCGCAGTCTTGGCCTAAGCCCGGGCTTGGAGGACGCTCCCCGCCAGATAGATCCCCACCGATAGAACTCCCGGTACGCCCGCCAGTAGCCAGCCTCCAACTCTTGCGCCGTAAGTCTTTGGGGCTTGAAGACCACATGACGTGTGTCAAACAAATCCCAGTCGTGGTGTAGGACCCGGTTGTCCGCGTCCATCCGTCGGTACAGGGCGGTGTCCGGGTACGGAGTCAGAATGTGGTACGTCGCGGTTTCGATGCCATTCTCGACCGCCCATTCCACGGTGCGTTCGAAAACGTCGGGCCCGTCGTGGTCCATGCCGAAAACAAAGCTGCCGTTGACCATCACGCCGAGATCGTGGAGTCGGCGGATCGCCTCGGCGTAGTCGCGACCGATGTTCTGATACTTCCGTTGATCCTGGAGGTTTGCTGAGTTGACCGTCTCAAAGCCGACGAACAGGCTGCGCAGGCCTGACCGCACCGCCTTCTCCAAGACGACCGGCTGCTCGAGCACCGATTTGACTGTCCCCGCTGCCTGCCAGAGTCGCCCCATTCCGGCCATCCCGTCGAACAACGCCGCGGCAAAGTTGGGATTCCCAAAGAGGTGATCGTCGAGAAAGTAGAGATGCCTCCCCGGTAGTCGATCGATCTCAGCGAGTGCCCGATCGACCTCCATCGTGTAGAACTGCTTGCCTCCCTGGAAGAAGGCCACCTTGTAGCAGAAGTCGCATACATGTGGGCACCCGCGAGAGACGACGATTGAATTCGGCACCAGGTACAGGTGCCGCTTGATCAGGTCGCGGCGGATGGGCGGGAGAGCCGCCAGAGTTCTGTCGCGGGACTCGTAACGGGGCAGCGGCACTCCTTGTCGCAGGTCACCTAGGAATTGGGGCCAGGTGTCCTCGCCGGGGCCCAAGAAGATGTGATCGGCGTGCGCGGCGGCTTCATCGGGAAGTGAGGTGACGTGCAGCCCGCCGAGCGCTACCCGAGCCCCACGCCGCCGGTAGTGATCGGCGATTTCGTAAGCACGCCTGGCCGATGTGATGTAGACCTGGATCACCACGAGATCGGGCACATCGTCCAGCCGAAGGCTTTCGACGTGCTCGTCACAGATCGTGACGTCATCTTCGCCGCCAAGGTAAGCGGCCAGGGTTGCAAGGCCCAGCGGAGGGAAGAGCGAGTACTTGATCGGCCGAAAGAACGGGCTCGTAGCCTCAGTCAGGGCAGGAAGGATCATCTTGACTCTCAACGAGTCAAGCCCTCCGCGCTAGGCATGCATCCTCAACGGAAATCCACGGTTCTGGGTTACAGCTCCCTCCTGGAGGCATGCGGAAAGCCGGTCTGCACCGGGATTGGCCGCCCGCCGACGCCGCGATCGGGATCAGTCCGGGTATTCGTCCTTCCGCCAGGTGCGCGGTTCGGCGGGTTGGGCTTTCGGCGTTCGCTCGAGCAGAAAGTTGTAGTACGGCGCGACGAACGGGTCGGGCGCCGACACCGTGTAGGTGTGGTAGACGCTGCCGTTCTCGCGCGCGAAGGCGATCCAGCTCGGGTTCTCGCGCAGACCGTCCTTCAGCTCTGCCCCGATCTGGCGTGACCACTCCTCGAGCCAGTCGGGCGGGCTGTCGATCATCTCCTTGACCTCGGGAATCTGCTGCGCCTGCTCCTCGGTCAGCGCAAGGCCGAAGTCGAACGCGAAGTCGCTGTTGTAGGTGGAGACGTAGGGGAACTGCCACCCCATGCGCTGCTTGTAGGCCAAGAGCCGCTCGACCGGCGCCCGCGAGAAACAGAGCAGCGTCACGTCGTGGTGGCGCAGGTGTACGAGCGAGCCGTCGAGCCCGTCGCCCAAGCTGGTGCAGCCGGGGCAGGCGCCGATCGTGTAGTCGGGGCCGAACATGATGTTGTAAGCGAGCAGCTGTGAGCGCCCGTCGAAGAGCTCGGCCAGGGTCTTCTTGCCGTTCTCGGTGTCGAACTCATACTCCTTCTCGACCCGAACCCAGGGCAGATCGCGACGCGTTCTCGTGATCTCCTCGTTTCGCTTCGCCTGCTCGGCCTCGAGCTTCGCGAGCTTGTCCCTGGCCACCTGCCATTCCTCGCGGGTTCCAATCCTGTGTTCGGGCATCTCATATCCCTCCAAATAAAGGCTGCGGTCTCGAGTCTCGGCCGAACTATCCAGGACCCTGTCCCACCCGTCGTCGGCCCTTTCCTAACGGTAGGCTGTCAGCTGCGGTCCACGGTGCCGAGCGAGCGGCACCTCGACGGTACGGAGCAATCACACACGGACCGGAAGATTGGGATGGCCATGTCTGTCGAACAATTCTTCGAGAGTTACGCCCAGGTTCTGAACCGCTCCGTTGGCGAGCCCGAAATCCTTGACGCAGTCCGAGCGCATCTCGCCGACTCATTCGTCGTCGCGACTCCGGACGGCCTGCGGTGCGGCCAGGACGGCGAGTTCACCGAAACCCTGCGACAGATGCTCGAACAGTGCGGATTCAGGTTGGGCGTCAAATGGCCGGCAGGTCCGCGAGCTGCACGCCGAGTAGGTAGGCACGTCGCCTCGTCGGTGCTGGATCGATCTTTACATCTCTGTACACAGTTCCGGGTAGCGGGCCATCAGCCTGCGTTTTAGCTGCGAAAGGAGGCCTGATACATATGGTCCTCAACCTCGATTTCGACACAATTCTGGTCTGGGTCCTCGTCGGTTTGGTGGCCGGATTCTTCGCCAGCCACTTGGCACTGGGCCATGGCTTGGGAATTGTGGGTGATGTGATGGCAGGCGTTGCGGGTGCACTGGTGGGCGGTTTTCTGGCCGGCGTCTTCCACTGGAGCATCACGATCGTCGGGCATCCGATTCTCAGCGCGATGCTGATCGCGTTCATCGGTGCCGTGATCGTTCTCATGGTTCTTAGGCTCTTCAACGCAAGCGGCACTAGGCGACACGCTTCCTGGAGCTGAGCGGGAGCTCCAGATCGTCGGCGGCATAACGCGGCGCCTGGTCTCCAGGCGCCCGTCGCCGTTGACCTTGCAGGTTATCCGCGAAAAAGCAGTGACCCCAACGAACCCGTCCGGCTTGCGCCTTTCGAGTCCACCGGGGCCGCGAAGATCATCGCACCTACCGTTCGCCTGTCAAGGGAGGAATTGTCGCTAGGCGACGATTTGTAGCCGCAAGCGTCCATTGCAACCAGGTTTTCGCCCACGCTGTTGATCCGGTACTGCACGCGATCCACCGATTGATCGAGTGTCGAAGGTGCCGTCCAGGGGCAACATTCGACGGAAAGATCAGGGGCCGGCCGCCACGCTCCGGCGGTGGAACATGCCCGACACGATGAGTCCGAGCAGGGCTCCTCCTACCGGCAGAAGCAGCCCGAGCACGTTCGCAGGATCGAGGATTGCGCCCTGCTGGAGCAGGAGCCCGAGGCCGAGGCCTGCGAGCAGGCCCACGACCATGCCGACCACGCGGGCGGAGCCGCTCGGGAACTGACGCGAGCTCGCCACCAGCCCGATGAGGCCGAGCAGCAGAGCGATCAACCCCAGGATCCCGGCCCAGGTCCGCAGCGGGGCGACGTCATCGACGATGATCAGGATCGATCCGTCGCAGGTGGTGCTCGTCCCCGCCACCGACAGCACTCGTGTGTATCGGTCGTAATCTCCGATCAGGTACGGGCCTGCCGCTCCGCTTAGGCTGTTGCCCTGCCGATCCAGGAGCGGCAGGCCGATACCGAACATGAGCACCTTGAGCTGCGCGGACTTCTGCGCGGTCGGCGCGTTGCCCAACCCGTTGAGCACGTCTGCATCCTTTACATGCCAGACAGTTGCCCTTGTCAGGTCGATCGCTCCCGATCTGGAGGCAGTGGCCGTCGCCGTGCAGCCGCCGCTCACATTCGCATCAGCCGATGCCGGCAGGACCAAGAGACCGATCGACACCAGCAGTGGGATGCATGACCTACGAACCAGCGCGGGTGTTTTCATCGCCGGCTAGGAGTCGGTGGGCGAGCCGCCCGGCGCCGCTCCCACACAAGCATTGCGCCCAGCACCAGCAGCGCGAATAGAACGAGAACCAGGATCGCGATTGGCATCGCCTCCAGTCAAATCTTATGTTGAATAGCGTGGATGACACAAGTTCGCAAGAGAGGCTGGCTTTCCTTGTCCACATAGCATTTCGTTGCCGGTTTTTCCCGATGACAATCCAGCTTCTTTCTGATCAAGAGTGCGGAGGACGTGCACGAATTCCTCGACTACCGACCGTCATCGGTCTTTACGCGTGGCGGCTCGGTAGGGCCTCATGACCGCGGGAATGATCCGGTAGTCCGACTGGAACACCAGATTGTGCAGATCACTGGTCGCGATGGCGCGCAGGATCGGAAGCTGATCGGTGGCGTCCCGAACACTGAATACGTTCAAGGGCCAATCGCCAACGGTTGCTCCGCGCAGGTGCGGATGGTGGAACCCGGCGCCGAAATACGCGTGAAGCATGATCGGAGGCACTCGCACATTGCGCTGCTCAGGCCAGCTCAGCTCCCACGCTGCACTCATCCCACCATCTGCTGAGCGCTGAACACCCGTCTCGCTGACCGTTCCCGAATCGAGGAGCAGGTACGTGTTCACTTCGCTGAGCGCTTGACGTGCGACAGGGGCCAACAGATCGACCTCGTCTTCGAAACGCGCTTCTTTGTCGTGGCGACTTGCCGCGCCGCCGTGCACGCCATCCCTGAGATCGCTGAAGTGACGGATGAGGCTGGTCAGATGCGCGGGGATGGATGAATCGCTCATCACGCACTCCGAGTCGCCACCAGCGAGCGACCCGACACCGACGTCTGCAGGAGCCGGTTGATGTCACTCGGGGAGATGATTCCAACCAACCGGCCGCCATCGACAACCAGGGTGCGGCCTTCGCTGCAACCATCGGACACAGCGAGCAGGTTGCTGATCGGGTCCGCCGGGCCGGCCGTGGGCACCTTGTCGAGCGGACAGATGATCTGCTTGATCAGCGTGGTCGGACGAACACCCGGCGCGACGTTCTTCAGAGCTGTCAGGGTCAGGAGTCCACTGAGCCGGCCGGCCGCGTCGTGGGTTGGAAAAGTCGAGTGCCTTGAAGCCAGGATGTATCCATGCAGCGCATCCTCGACGCTGATGTCGTCGGGAGCTTGTGCAGGGTTCGGCGTCATGACCTGGGCGACGGTCATCCCGGCGAGCGCCTGGCGGATCAGGCCGCCGACCTCTTCAGAGCGGGCGGCGCTGAGTAGGAACCAGCCCAGGAAGACCGACCAGACTCCGCCGATCAGGCTGCCCGCAAACACGAAGGTGGCCAGCCCATATGCAATCAAGAGGTAGGCGAAGCCCATACCGATGCGGGCGGCGATTCGGGTGGCTCGCAGCCGATCGCCAGTGCGAAGCCAGATGAGCGATTGCAGCAACCGGCCTCCATCCAGGGGGAAGGCCGGGACCAGGTTGAAGACTCCAAGTGAGATGTTGATGTAGCCCAGCCACGACAGCGTTACCGCCACCAGGCTTGGGTGTGCGCCTCCGCCAATCGCCACGGCAACCAGATAGAACACAACGCCCAGCACCAGGCTCGTAAGGGGGCCGACAAAGGTGATCAGGGCTTGCGAACCGGGTGAGTTGGTTTCGCTGCTGAAGCGCGAAACGCCGCCAAACAGCCAGAGCGTGATCCCCTCGACTTTGACGCCGCGTCGCACGGCAACTACGGAATGCGCGAGCTCGTGAGCCAGCAAGGAGGCCAGGAACACGAAGGCCGACACCACGCCGGCAGTCCAGTAAGCGCTGGAAGTCTCGCCGGGCGCGGCCGACGGCAGGATTCCGGTGGCGAGACTCCACGCGATCAGGGCAGCCACGACCAGGAGGCTCCAGTTGAACCCAACGTGTATGCCGAAGATGCGGCCGAGGCTGATGTTCTCGTTCATGTTGCGTCTCAGGATGAGCCAAGCGCGGGTTGGGTGCATCTGTCGCTTGACTGGTTCGGATGTCCAGTCGTTTGACAGAAGATGCGGTGCCGGCCCGCGCACCAGGCTGGGCTGGTCGCAAGTCACCTCTTACACAAGGAGCGTTGGGCATGATCTCGTCGCGCACGCAAAAGAAGGATTCGGGTGACAGTGCGGTCGATGCGGTATCTCGGACCACCGCCGAGCAGGTCGCCAAGGCAAACGCGACCGGTCGGACTCCGGTCGTTTTCGTTCACGGCCTATGGCTGCTCCCGAGCAGCTGGGATCGTTGGGCCGCCCTCTTCGAGCAGGCCGGCTACCCGCCAGTTTCTCCAGGATGGCCCGATGACCCCGAGACCGTCGACGAGGCCAAGGCGCACCCTGAGGTGTTCGCCCGCAAGTCGGTCGGACAGATCGCCGACCACTACGCCGAGGTAATCGGCCGGCTCAACAAGAAGCCCGCGGTGATCGGGCACTCATTTGGAGGACTGGTCACCCAGATCCTCGCCGGACGCGGCCTCAACTCGGTCACGGTAGCCATCGATCCCGCACCGTTCCGCGGGGTGCTGCCGCTGCCGATTTCCGCGCTGAAGGCGGCTTCACCAGTGCTTGGCAACCCGGCCAACCGCAACCGCGCCGTCCCCCTCACCTTCGAACAGTTCCGCTACGGCTTCGCCAACGTAGTGACCGAGGACGAGGCTAAGAAGCTGTACGAAACGTTCGCGGTCCCGGGTTCAGGCGAGACTGTTTTTCAGGCCGCTGCCGAGAACCTCAACCCTTGGACCGAGGCCAAAGTCGACACCAAGAACCCCGACCGCGGACCACTCCTGATCATCGAAGGCGCCGAGGACCACACCGTCCCCCGCGCGGTTGCGGATGCCGCCTTCAAGAAGCAGAAGCGCAACCAGGGCGTTACCGAGATAGTCGAGCTTCCCAATCGTGGTCACTCGCTCGTCATCGACAACGGCTGGCGCGAGGTGGCCGACACGGCCCTCGCATTCGTCAAGCGACACACGAAGTAGTTCCCACGCCGGCACCCGGGTCTCCGGGTGCCGCATCCCTGCAGTGGCTGCGCGACATAGACTTGCAGCCGGGTGGTCCAGGGGAACTCCGCGACTCGCCTGTACGGGCGCGAGCGCGAGATCGCGCTCGTCGAGGATCTGATCAATCGCGCCGGATCGAAGGGAAGCGCGATCGTGGTGCGCGGCGAGGCCGGCATAGGTAAATCGTCGCTGCTGGCAGAGGTCGCGGCGCGGGCCCGTGAGCATGGAATGTTGGTGTTGACCACGGCAGGCGCGCAGTCAGAAACGCATCTGCCATTTGCCGCACTCCACCAGCTGCTTCGCCCCGTCCTGGGTGGATTGCCACAGCTGGAACCTTCGCAGCGCGCCGCGCTGCGTGCTGCATTTGGACTGGCCGAACCGGTGGCCCCCAACGCGTTCATGATCGGCCTCGCAGTGCTGGAGCTCATCGCAGAAGCAGCCACGCGGTCGCCAGTTTTGGTCGTCGCCGATGAGGCCCAGTGGCTCGATCCTTCGTCCTGCGAGACGCTCGCCTTCGTCGCGCGGCGAGTCGAGGCCGAGCCGATCGTCATTGCGTTCGGGGTCAGGGACGGGCTCGACAACCACATCGATGGAACAGGAATCCCCCAGCTCCACCTCAACGGCCTTGACGCTTCGTCTTCGACGGCGCTGCTCGACGCAAATACTCCAGGACTCTCACCTCACGTCCGGGCCCTGGTGCTCGATTATGCGGAAGGTAACCCTCTGGCTTTGCTCGAGCTGCCGACCGCACTTGACAGAGACGTCACACATGTGGCGACGCCGCTTCACCTGAGCCAGCGTCTCGAGCGTGCTTTCGGCGCGCAAGTATCCGACCTTGGCGCGCCAGTCAGCACGCTGTTGCTTCTCGCGGCCATTGACCCCGCAGGAATTCTGGTCGAGTTCCTGCGAGCAGGTCAGTCGATCGCACAAACACCCCTCTCCATTGACTCGTTTGCTCCGGCCCAGAGACTGCGGCTTGTCACGATCGAGGACGAGCGGGTTCGTTTTCGGCATCCATTGCTCCGTTCGGCTGTCTATCAAGCGGCCAGCGAGGGCGAGCGAAGGCAAGCTCATGCCGCGCTTGGGGACGTTCTGGACAACGACCCGGATCGGCGCGCGTGGCACAGGGCAGCAGCCGCCGTGGGTCCAGACGAAAGTCGTGCTCAGGATCTCATCACCGCAGCAGCAAACGCGGAAAGGCGAGGGGCGCTTGACGTGGCAGTGGCGGCGTTGGATCGGGCGGCAGCGCTGTCGGTAGATCCGCGCAGGCGAGCCACGCGGCTGACGAGGCCAGATCGTCGGGAGATTCACTCCTCGCGCTGAGGCTGTTCTCGCAGGTCGCACTCCGCATCTGGTGGGGTAATCTCGACCGCCAAACTCGAGAGCTCGTGGTGGGCGCTCTGGACCGACTAAAGGTCGAGCCCGACGACCCACATCTGCTCATGTCTCTCGCGATGGCAGCACCTGTCGAGCGCGGGGCGATTCTGCTGGAGCCGGTCAGGCGTCTGACGGCTGCGCCCGTGACGGACGCTATGACTGCTGTTGTACTCGGGCAGGCGGCGCAAGCCCTCGGGATCTTCGATGTCAGCCATCGAATGTTCTCCTCAGCCATACCAATTCTGCGCCGGCAGGTGCGGCCTCTCTTGCTGGCCCAGGCACTTGCCGAGCAAGCCTGGGCCGCGGTACACCTCGGGAATATTGCCTCCGGTTTGCCCGTCGCCCATGAGGCGGTTGACCTTGCCACTGAAATTGGGCTGCACCGTTGGGCACCGGCGGCACGCCTTGCTGAGGCAACTCTCACGGCCTTGCGCGGCGACTTCGACCGCGCCGAGTCGCAGGCCGCGGAAGCCGAAAGCGTGCTGCTGCCCATGGGCGCCAGACCGTTGCTCGCCATGGTCGAGCTTGCCCGCGGACGCAGTGCACTCCTTCGTGGTGATCACTCAGTCGCCTATGAGCACCTGAAGCGCATCTCCAATCCCAAAGACATCGCGTATCACACGTATGTCCGGTTTTGGGTGGCGGCGGATCTTGTCGAAGCTGCAATTCAAAGCGGCCACGAGCAGGAAGCCCGAGATGCAATCGCGACCCTGGAGCCGGTGGCTGCAGAATCGCGGTCTCCGGTGCTCGAGATCGGTTTGAGGTTTGGGCGCGCACTGGTCGCCTCCGACGCAGAAGCCGAGGGGTTGTTCCAGGCCGCGATCACTGACGACACCAGCCTCCCCCTCATGGTGGCGCGCAGTCAGCTGTCGTACGGTCTGTGGCTACGACGGCAACGGCGCATCGCCGAGTCACGCGGGCCGCTGCGCGACGCGCGTGATGCATTCCAGGCGATGGGCGCCACCCCGTTGGTCGAGCGCGCAAGCCGGGAGCTGCGCGCCTCTGGCGAGAGCAGCCCTAAACGTTTGCCGCGAGCTTCCGATCGGCTGACTCCCCAGGAGCTTCAGATCGCCCAGATGGCCGCCGCCGGGATGTCCAACCGCGAGATCGGGCAGAGCCTCTTTCTGTCGCACCGAACCGTCGGTTTTCACCTTTATCGGCTCTTCCCCAAGCTCGGCATCACCTCGCGCAATCAACTGCGCGGGGCGCTCGACGTCGAGGAGCTGACCGCTTAGCTCAGACGTCGATCACGCGGCCGGGCTTGGGGCCATCGGCTTCGTCACGTGCGCCGCCGATCGGAGCCCAAACCCTCTGACGATCAGCGTCACACCGAAGATGACAAGCCAGAAACCGAGAAAGATCGTGAGGAAGAAGAGAGACGAGACCGGGAAAATCACCACCACCACGCCGGCGACGATGCTGAGGATGCCTGTGATCCCGATCCAGGGCCGCCACCGGACCTCCGAATGTCCGATTGCGAGGAACAGCTCGATGATCCCGAGCGCAATCCAGTAGATGCCGATCACGGTCGCCAGCACCAAAAGCGTCAGACCCACGTGAGCAAACAAATAGATCGCAACTACGAAAGAAAAGACAGACAGCAGCGCGAAGAGGGCTCTGAGCCATCCGCTCTCGTTCGGAACGGCAAACGCGAAGACAAATTGGTAGACCGCACCCACGAGGAGCTGAACCGCAAAGATGATCGCGATGACCACCAGGGTGGAGCTCGGCCACAAAAGCGCCACGACGCCGGCCAGCGCGGTGGCTACGCCGTAGGCCACGATCCAACTCCACGCACCTCCGAGCCGCGCAAGCATTGCGCTCATTTCGCCACCCCGAGTCGTATCCACCTTTTTCTCCTTGGTTGCAACTTGATGCAGGAACCTGACCCATTGTTCCCAGCGAGCGACGCAATCGCTTCAGTCAGATGACTGGTTTTCAACCAGCTAGAGATGGCAAACGCCCAAAACCGCAGGGTCGGCTGTCGGCAGTCGCGGGTCGAGACGATATTGATCACCGTTCTGCAGCCGGTACTGGGCGACGAGTCCGGGCGGCTGCGGCGAGCTCGGCCGTACGACGATCCCACCACGCTTGCGGCAGGACACGCAGCGCCAGGTCCCAGGTTGCGTCTTCGAGGCTGGCGCTGATGTTGATGGTCCCGATGAGGTTGTCGACGAACCACTCGTCGTCGGCCTCTCCGCCCGGCGACGAGTACTCCCGCCGTGCCCTGCCTCGAAATCCGCGCGGATCGGTTTGCCTATACCCCTCGCGCAGGAACTGCAGGAGGCCACCGACCCGGCCATACAGCTCGACGTGCTGATCGAAGATCCCGGCGTACGTCTCGGAAGAGGTCAGGGCCACCGCCCAGCGTCCCACGATCTGGTGGCCTTCGGCAAGCCTCTCGCCCAGCTGCCCGCCCAGCTTTTCTCGCAGCGGGGTATTCATCAGGCCGGCTTCAACTTGCCGCCTCACCTTCGGACCCGTGGCATCCGACGCCAGCGCCGCTCGCACCCGGCCTGGCGGCATCTCGGAAGCCCCCGGCAACTCAAGTACTTCGGCAAGGGTGCTCCATGTCGTGTTGGCCGCTTCGGCAAGTTCCATGAGTGCGGTCTGGGCCAGGACTCGCCAGCGCCGCTCAGCGCGGCGGCTTAGAACGACCTCAATCACGGCCACCGAGAGGACGACTACCACGAGGGCGGAGACGATCGCGGTAAGCATCGGGTGGCTCAGCCAGAACCCCGCGATCAAGAGGTCGGAGCCGGCTACGGCAAGCAGGAGCAGGA
>WNGH01031787.1_pt1 | contig 11403 bp, 7 predicted proteins | sample 5400631 | NCBI WGS metagenome assembly WNGH01 (sample SAMN13153373, study PRJNA577476) | soil metagenome | isolation source: 115 cm soil or saprolite under Garry oak tree replicate 1 | place: USA:California | collected 2016-06-15 | reverse complement strand
TGGAGATCGGCGTGCGCCCGCCCTACGAGGCCGAGCCCGAGGCGGGCCAGCTGCCCGAGGTCGTCGATCTCGTCTCGGTGCTGCCGCCCAACGACGTCGCGGCCGTGCGCGAGCGCCTCGCGCGCGGCGACGTGGCCGCCGTGATCCTCGAGCCCACCGGCGGCCATTTCGGCTCCGTGCCGACGCCCGCCGCGTTCGTGCACGCGCTGCGCGACGAGACGCGCCGGACGGGCGCGCTGCTGATCTTCGACGAGGTCGTGACCGGCTTCCGGGTGGCGCCGGGCGGCGCGCAGGAGCTGCTGGGCGTGACGCCGGACCTCACCACGCTCGCCAAGATCCTCGCCGGCGGACTGCCGGGAGGCGCGGTGGCCGGGCGCGAGGACGTGCTCGCGTACCTGGCCACCAAGCCCAACGCGAAGAAGATCGCCCATCACGGCACCTTCAACGCCAACCCGCTCACGGCGGCGGCCGGCGTGGCCATGCTCGCGGCGGTCGCCGACGGCCAGGCCATCCGCGTCGCCAACGCGCAGGCGGCGAAGCTGCGCCACGGGCTGAACGAGATCCTGGCCCGCGAGAACGTCGGCTGGAAGATCTACGGCGAGCACAGCGACTGGAAGATCTTCTTCGGCGCCGGCGCCCCGCCGCGCGACGGAGCCGATCAGTCGGTCGCCGACGTGGACTGGCGCCGCCTCGACGCCAAGGATGCCGAGCGGAGCCGCGCGCTGCGGCAGGCGCTCATCCTGAACGGCGTAGACTTCAACGGGGCGCGCGCCCTGGTCAGCACTTGCCACACGGACGCGATCCTGGAGGAGACGTTCGCCGCGTTCGCGACCGCGATCCGAGCCATGCGAGAGGAGGGCCTGGCGTGATCCCGTCGAAGCCCGTTCCCGAGATTTACCGACGCCTCGGCGTGCGACCCATCATCCACGCCTCCGGCACGACCACCCGCTACGGCGGCTCCATCTTACGAACGGAGGCGCTGGAGGCGATGCGCGAGGCGTCGACGACGCTCGTCAACATGGACGAGCTCAACGAGGCCGCCGGCGCGGCCATCGCCCGGATGCTGGGCGCCGAGGCGGCGTTCGTCACGGCGGGGGCCAGCTCGGGCCTCATCTTGCAGGCCGCGGCCTGCATCGCCGGCAGCGACCCGGCGAAGATCACGCGGCTGCCCGACACCCGCGGCCTGCGCAACGAGATCATCATCCAGCGCGCCCACCGCTTCGCCTACGACCAGGCCTATCGGGTCGCCGGCGGCGTGCTCGTCGAGATCGGGCTGGCCCGCCGGACGCAGCCGTTCGAGCTGGAGGAGGCGATCACCGAGCGGACGGCGGCCGTCGCCTATCTCGTCTCGCCCTTCACGAGCCCGCCGGGCATCCTCTCGCTCGAGCAGGTGCTGGCCATCGCCCACGCGCGCGCCGTGCCCGTCATCGTCGACGCCGCCTCGATGCTGCCGCCGCGCGAGAACCTGACGAAATTTCTGCGTCTCGGCGCGGACCTCGTGAGCTTCAGCGGCGGCAAGGGCATCCGGGGACCGCAGTCGAGCGGTATCCTCGCCGGCCGGCGGGATCTCGTGCGCGCGGCCGCCCTCAACGCGAGCCCGAACCAGGCGCTGGGGCGCGCGGCGAAGACGTCGAAGGAGGAGATCGCGGGGCTGGTGACGGCGCTCGAGTGCTTCATGGCGGAGGACGAGAAGGCCGAGATGAAGCGCTACCACGACGTCTGCGCGAGCATCGCCGAGGCGCTGGCCGACATTCCCGGCCTGCGCGTCGTCGTCGAGCAGGACGCCGTCAATCGCGTGCTGCCCCACGCCGTCGTGTACTTCACGCCGGACTGGGTCGGTCCCTCGGGCCACGCCGTGCAGGTGGCGCTGGCCCAGGGCGAGCCGCACATCTACGTCCAGCAGGGCGCGCACCAGGGCGGCTACTTCGACGAGATCGCCGTCGACCCGATCAACCTGCAGCCGGGCGACGAGGCGATCGTCGCCGCGCGGCTGCGGGAAGAGCTCATCCGGCGCCCCCGCGCTTCTTGACGAGGTGACCTCCGACCGCAGCCGGGCCGACGTCCCGCGGATGGCGGTGCGCCGTCGCGGCAGCGGCCCCGACGTCGTCCTCTTTCACGGGGGCATGGGGTCGTGGCAGCACTGGATCCGCAACATCGAGCCGCTGGCGGCGCGCTTCACGGTGCACGCGCTCGATCACCCCTCCTACGGCGACTCGGCGCCCGTCCCGCGCGAGACGACCGGGCCGGCCTACCTCGACCTCGTGCACGCGCTGTTCGTCGAGATGTTCGCGGGCGGCGCCCCGCTGCGGCTCGCGGGATTCTCCTTCGGCGGGGCCATCGCCGCGAACCTCGCGAGGCGGCTCGGCCCGCGGGTCACGCACCTGTGCCTGGTCTCACCCGGCGGCTTTCCGTTGCGCCGCTTCGGCGAGCGTCCGATCCGGAGCTACAAGGAGGCGGGTGACGACGAGACGCGCTTCCGCGAGATCTGCCGCCACAACCTGCTCGTCAACATGCTCAGGGACCCGACGAGCGTGACCGAGGAGGCCGTGGACATCCAGGCCCGCGGCGTTCGTCGCACCCGCTTCGACAGCCGCAAGGTCAGCGCCGGCGGGACGCTCCTCGGCGACCTCGCTCAGCTCCGCTGTCGAATCCGGCTCCTCTGGGGCGAGGGCGACGATTCCGCGTTTCGGCCCGCCCATCTGCTGATCGGCGAGATCCGCGAGGCCGTCGGCACGCTCGACGTGCACCGGATCCCCAGGGCCGGGCACTGGTCCGCCTACGAGAACGCGCCCGAGGTGAACCGCCTGATGCTGGAGTTCTTCTCGAGCTAGTCAGGAGCCTGTCGGAGTATCGAGGGGTGCCACGGCTTCGCCGGGGCGCCCCGAGTGTTTGGGGGGTATGGGGGGCCATCTCGGGGCCCCCCATCTTCTAGTCGGCGCTCAGGGTCGCGGGATCGACAGGAACGCGGTCACGGATCAGGCTCACGGCGGCCTTCAGCTCACCATCCACCTTCGGATCCTCCGGATCGCCGCCCCGGTTGAGACCGACCACCGCACGCACGATCCCATCCTCGAGGTAGAAGCCGAGGAAGCTGCGACTCTCGGGCCGACCACGAAACACGAGGCGGTCCCAGCTCGTCGCGAACCCGACGTACTGCAGGGAGTGCTCGTACTGATCCGACCAGAAGGAATGGACGTAGTCGTAGGGCCGCTCGTCGCCCAGCAGTGACCGGGCCGCGGCACGTCCCTGCTGGTATCCGTTGTTCCAGTGCTCGACGCGCAGGCGGCCGAAGATCGGATGCAGGTGATTCGTCACGTCGCCCGCGGCGAACACGTCGGGCAGGGACGTCCGGCAACGCTCGTCGACGAGCACGCCGTTGTCGACCCGGGCGCCCGCCGCCGCCAGCAGCTCGATGTTGGGAACGATCCCGATGCCGGCCACCACCATGTCGCACTCGAGAACGCGCCCCTTCTTGGTTCGCACGCGTTCGACACGGCCGGAGCCTTCGAAGGCCGACACGGAATCTTCCAGCACCAGCTCCACACCCTTCTCGCGATGGATGGCCGTGAGCACCTGGCCCACCTCTTCGCCGACGACACGGGCCAGCGGCACGCGGGCGCCCTCGACGGCGGTCACCTCGATCCCGAGCTGGCGCAGCGAGGCCGACACCTCGGAGCCGATGAAGCCGAGCCCCATCACCACCGCGCGGCGGGCCCGCCGGGTGGCCGCACGAATGCGGTCACAATCCGCGACGGTGCGGAGCTGGAAGACGCCCTCCAGCGTCGCGCCGGGCACGGACAGCGTTCGATTGCGCCCGCCGGTGGTCACCAGCAGCCGGTCGTAGGCCACCCGCTCGCCGCCCTCCAGGTCCACGAGCTTTTGCTTGGCGAAGACCGCCGTCGCCCGCACCCCGAGCGTGAGCTGGATGCGCTGCTCGGCGTAGTAGCCGGCGGGTTTGACGAGCTGATCCTCGAAGCGTTCCTGCTGGCGGAGATAGCCCTTCGACAACGGCGGGCGGTTGTAGGGCAGCTGGGCCTCGGCGCCGATCAGCCGGACGTCACCGTCGAAGCCCTCGTCGCGCAGCGTGGCTGCCGCGGTGGCCCCGGCCAGCGACGCACCGACGATCACGATACGCTGTCGCGCCATTTCACGGTCATCATATAGGAGCGGTCCACCTCGCCCGGCCTCGACTGGGGATATATAGTGCCCACGTGAGCCCATGAGCAATCGATCGATCTTCTACGGCTGGTGGGTCGTCGCCGCGTTCTCCGTCACGACGTTCATCTCCACGGGCATCCGTCACGCGGTCGGGCCGTTCCTCAAGCCGATGGTGGCCGATCTCCACCTCGATCGCGCGAGCTTCTCGCTGGTGATCGCGGTGAGCCTGTTCCTCTACGGCGTCTTCATGCCGATCGCCGGCATGCTGCTCGACCGCTTCAGCGTGCGCGTGGTTGCCTCCGTCGGCACCGTGCTGCTGGCGATCTCGCTGGTGATGACGGCGATGGTCCGCGACTTCTGGGAGTTCGCCGCCGTCTACGGCGTGCTGGTGCCGCTCGGGCTCGCCGGCACCGGGCCCGTCATCGCCTCCGGCGTCGTCGCGCGCTGGTTCAGCAAGCGCCGCGGCACCGCACTGTCCGTGCTCGGCAGCGCGTCGATGACGGGGATGAGCCTGCTCGTGCCGGCGGTGACGTGGCTGATCCTCACCACGGGCTGGCGCCTCACGTACGTGGTCATCGCGGCCGGCGTCCTGCTCCTCGTGCTGCCGCTCTGTCTGCTGGTCGTTCGTGACTCGCCGGAGTCGATCACCGCCGGCGAGGCGCTGCAGACGCTGGCGTTCTGGCAGCTCGCGGGCTCGTTCTTCACCTGCGGCTTCTCGATGAGCCTGCTCTCGGCGCACGGCATGCCGATGCTCACCGATCACGGTTACTCGCCCATGTTCGCGTCGTGGGCGCTCGGCGTGCTGGGCGGCTCGAGCATCGGGTTCACGGTGATGCTCGGCGCGCTCTCCGACCGGTTCGGGCGCCGGCCCGTGCTCGCCGCCATCTACGCCGGCCGGATCCTCATCTTCGCCGGCTTCTTCCTCATCCGCGACAACCCGATGGCGATCCTCGTGGTGGCCGTCCTCGGCGGCATCACGATGGCGGGCACCGGCTCGATGACCTCGGCGCTGACGGCCGACATCTACGGACGCTTTTCCGTCAGCTCCGTCTTCGGCCTGATCTTCCTCGTGCACCAGACGGGCTCCGCCCTCGGCTCCTGGCTCGCCGGCGCCCTGTTCGAGACGACCGGCGGCTACGGCGCCGCCTTCGCGCTGGCGTGCCTCTTCCTCGCGGGCGCCGCGATCGTCGCGCTCAAGATCGACAGGGGCGCGCGCCGGATCTGGCGTGCTGCCGTCGTTTCCGCGGCGGACTGACGGCTCGGCCCTCGCCCGCCGGGCCGTCGTCTGGCCCGTCGTACCGCGCTGGGCGGCCTCCGGTACACCGCACGAAACGCGGCGTTGAATCGCCGGATGCTGGTGAACCCCGCCGCGAACGCGATGGCCGACATCGGCATGGCCGTCTCGTCGATCAGGGCCTTCGCGCGCTGTACGCGCCGTGTCGTCGCGACGGCGGTCGGCGAGGCGCCCGCGTGGCGCAGGAACAGCCGGCGCAGGTGGCGCGCCGTCATGCCGAGCGTGTCCGCGAGGCCGTCGACCGTGCCGGCGTCGTCGAGGAATCCACGCTCGATGAGTCGTAGCGCGCGCGAGACGCTCGCCGCCGCCCCGTGCCACGCCGGTGTCCCGGGCGCAGTCTCGGGTCGGCAGCGCAGACAGGGGCGGAAGCCCGCGCGCTCGGCGGCGGCCGCGGTGGGGAAGAAGACGACGTTGCGTGACCGGGCCGGCTTCACCGGGCAGGTCGGCCGGCAGTAGATCCGCGTCGTCAGCACGCCGGTGAAGAACCGTCCGTCGAACCGCGCGTCTCGCGCGATTCTCGCGCGATCGCACGTGCGCCGATCGAGGAGGCCATGGCTCACGACAGCGTGAGCCTAGCATGCCGGCTCTCGCGCTGAGCGCCGCGCGACGATCACGTCCGAAAACGGCGAGACGGTGCCCGGCGCGGCCGGTAGCGTCGTGGCCGGGCATGAGCGCTCGATACTTCTACGGCTGGAACGTCGTGGCCGCCACCTTCGTCATGGCGCTGTTCACGTTCGGTCTCGGCTTCTACGGTCTGACCGTCTATGTCGCGACGCTCCAGCGGCTGCACGGATGGTCGGCTTCCACGGTGTCGGCACCGGTCACCGTGTACTACGTGGCCGGCGCGCTGTTGACGACGGCGATCGGCAGCGTGTACGAGCGCTTCGGGCCGCGCCTGGTCGTCGTCGGCGCGAGCGTCGTGATGGCGGGCGGCATCATGGCGCTGGGCCTGGTCACGCGGCCGTGGCAGCTCTATCCCGTCTTTCTCGTGATGGCCGTGGGCTGGGGATCGATGAGCGGCGCCGCGATCAACATCATCCTCGCCCCGTGGTTCGAGCGACGCCGCGGGCTCGCCGTCAGCGTCGCGTTCAACGGCGCGACGCTCGGCGGGGTGACGGTCGCGCCCCTGCTCATTCCACTCATCGCCGTGCTCGGCTTCACGCGGGCGCTCGTCATCGCCGGCCTCGTGTCGTTCGGGGCGGTCATCGCCGTCGCGGCCGCCGTGATGCGGCGCGGTCCGGAAGCGCTCGGGCTGGGGCCCGACGGTGAGGCCGCCCCGTCCGCCGTCGCCGCGCCCGGCGTCGCGGCCGCGCGACGGTGGCGCGGTGATGCACTTCGCACGTGGCGCTTCTGGAGCGTGTCCGCGCCCTTCGCGCTCGGTCTGGCGGCGCAGGTCGGCGTGCTCACGCATCTCGTCGCGCTCGTGACCCCGGCCGTTGACGCGGGCGGGGCCGCGCGGGCCGTCGGCACGACGACGGCGGCGGCGCTGATCGGGCGTCTGCTGACGGGGATCGTCGTGGACCGGTTGAATCGCCGCGCCGTGGCGAGCGCGACCCTCGTCATCCAGATGCTCGGCCTGGCCGTGCTCACGGGGCTGCCGTCGGCGACCGCCGTGTACGTCGGGTGCGCCCTCTTCGGCCTGGGCGTCGGCAACCTGACGACGCTCCCCGGGCTCATTCTCGCGGTGGAGTGGCCGCGCGAGCGCTTCAGCGCGCTCGTCGGTCTCGCCGTCGGCATCAATCAGTTCACCTTTGCTTTCGGGCCCTCGCTCGTCGGCGTCATCCGCGACCGCGTCGGTGGTGACGCGCTCGCGCTCGCCGCCTGCGCGACGCTGCAAGCGCTGGCCGCCGTGATGATCCTGCTGGGCCCGGGGCGCCCGCCGCCGTCCCGTTCTTGAAGTACGAGCTCTTCACGACGATCTCGTCGCGTCGGTCGTTCCGAAACTCGGCGCACCGGGCACTTCGCCTGATCCGGACCGTCATCCCGCCGACGTTCCATGCCCACGCCGTGACCATCTCCACGCTCGCGCGTCCTCCGGCGAATCGCGCCGGGGCCCATGCGCATCCACAGAGCAGGGAGAACGCCAGGCTCAATGTGGATCGTTCGTCTCGCGCTCCGCCGCCCCTACACCTTCGTCGTGATGGGGCTGACCATCCTCCTGCTGGGTGTGTTCGCGATCGTGACCACGCCGACGGATATCTTTCCGGAGATCGAGATTCCGGTCGTGTCGGTGATCTGGAACTACGATGGTCTGACCAGCGAGGACATGGCGTCGCGTATCACGACCTTCTCCGAATACACGATCTCCTCCGCGGTCAGCGACGTGCGGACGATCGAGTCGCAGACGTACCCCGGCGTCGCCGTCATCAAGATCTACTTCCAGCCCAACGTGAACGTGGAGGCGGCGCTGGCGCAGGTGACCGCCGTGTCGCAGACGATCCTTCGCCGGATGCCGCCGGGCGCCGTCCCGCCGCTCATCATCCAGTACAACGCCTCGAGCGTGCCGATCATCCAGCTCGCGCTCAGCGGCAAGACGCTCTCGGAGGCCGAGCTCTACGACTACGGCATCTATCGCATCCGCCAGCAGATCGCCCCCATCCAGGGCATCACGCTGCCGCTGCCGTACGGCGGCAAGCCGCGCCAGATCATGGTGGACCTCGATCCGCAGGCGCTGCTGTCGAAGGGGATCTCGGCGGCCGACGTCAGCAACGCCGTGAATCTACAGAACCTGACCCTGCCGTCCGGCAGCGTGAAGCTCGGGCCGCGCGAGTACCGCGTGAGCCTCAACAGCAGCCCGGACGCGGTGGCCGCCCTCAACGACCTGCCCGTGAAATACGTCAACGGCGCCGTGGTGTACGTGCGCGACGTGGCCCACGTGCGCGACGGCTTCGCGGTGCAGACGAACATCGTCCGCCAGGACGGCCGGCGCTCGGCGCTGCTCACGGTGATCAAGAAGGGCGGCGCCTCGACGCTCACGATCGTCAAGCAGCTGAGGGAGCTGCTCCCGACGATCCGCGCGGCGGCGCCGCCCGGCATGGAGATCAAGGAGCTGTTCGATCAGTCGCTCTTCGTGCGCGCCGCCATCGCCGGCGTGCTGACCGAAGGCGCCATCGCGGCCTTCCTGACGGGTCTCATGATCCTGCTCTTCCTCGGCAGCTGGCGCAGCACGCTCGTGGTCATCACGTCGATCCCGCTCTCGATCCTCACCTCGACGCCGGCCTTCGTCTCGACCCTGTCGATCTGCATCGTCTTCGTGCCGGTCGTGTTCCTCGTGGGGCCCGCGAAATATCTGTTCACCCCGCTCGCCATGGCGGTCGTGTTCGCGATGCTCGCGTCGTATCTGCTCTCGCGCACGATCGTCCCGACGCTCGTGCGCTACCTGCTCGCGAGCGAGACGCACGACGAAGCCGGCGCCGCCCCGGGATTCTTCGGCCGCGTCCACGACGCGTTCCAGCGGCGGTTCGAGCGGCTCCGCGCCGCGTACGTCCGCGCGCTCGAGCTCGCGCTGTCGCGCCGGGGGAGGGTGCTGGCGACGTTTGCCGTGGTCGTCGTGAGCGGGCTGGTGCTGCTGCCGTTCGTGGGACGCGACTTCTTCCCCACGGTGGACACGGGGCAGTTCCGGCTTCACGTGCGGGCGCCGGCCGGCACCCGCATCGAGGAGACCGAGCAGGTCTTCGCCGCCGTCGAGGCGGCCATCCGCCGCATCATCCCCGGGGACGAGATCGTGTCGGTGATCGACAACATCGGCCAGCCGCAACCGATCAACCTGGCCTTCACCGACAGCGTGACCCTCGGCTCCTCGGACGGCGAGATCCTCGTCTCGCTGAATCCGGAGCGTCACCAGCCGACCGCCCGCTGGACGAAGACGCTGCGGGAAACGCTGCCGCGGGAGTTTCCGGGCGTGACCTTCTTCTTCCAGCCTCCGGACATCGTGAGCCAGATCCTGAACTTCGGGCTGCCGGCGCCCATCGACGTGCAGGTCACCGGCTACAACCAGCAGGCGACGCACGAGATCGCGCTGGAGGTCGCCGCCCGGATGGGACGCATTCCGGGCGCCGTCGACGTGCACCTGCACCAGGTGGTCAACACGCCGTCGCTGCAGGTCAACGTCGATCGCTCGCGCGCCGCCGAGCTCGGCCTCACGCAGCGGGATGTGGCCAACAGCATGCTCGTCTCGCTCAGCTCGAGCGCGGTGGTGAGCCCGAACTACTGGTCCGATCCCCGCAGCGGCATCAACTATATCGTCGCGGTGCAGACGCCCCAGAGCCGCGTCGACTCCGTCAACACGCTGATGAACACGGCCATCACGCCGAGCGCGGCCGGCCAGTCGCAGCTGCTCAGCAATCTGGCCACGCTCGAGCGCCGCGAGGTGCCCGCGGTCATCAGCCATTCGAACGTGCAGCCCGTCTTCGACGTCTACGCCGACGTGCAGGGGCGCGACCTCGGGAGCGTGGCCGCCGAGGTGCAGAAGATCGTGGCCGAGTACCGCGGGAAGCTCCCGCCCGGCCACAGGATCGCGGTGCGCGGCCAGGTGGAGAGCATGAACTCCGCCTTCTTCCGGCTCGGCCTCGGGCTGATCTTCGCCGTCCTGCTCGTCTACCTGCTCATGGTCGTGAACTTCCAGTCCTGGCTCGACCCGTTCATCATCATCACCGCGCTGCCCGCCGGGTTCGCCGGCATCGTGTGGATGCTGTTCGTGACGCACACGACCTTCAGCGTGCCCGCGTTGATGGGCGCCATCATGAGCGTCGGCGTCGCCACCGCCAACAGCATCCTCATGGTCACGTTCGCCAATGACTACATGGGGGGCCTCGAAGGGCCCCCCAAGCCCCCCATTGGTGACTCGGAGACGGCCCGGGACACCCGGGCCGCCCCTCGGGACGGCGAAGGGCCCCCCAAGCCCCCCATGGCTGGCTCGGAGGCGGCCCGGGGGACCCGGGCCGCCCCTCGGGATCGCGACACGCGCGACGCCCGCGCCGCCGCGCTGGCGGCCGGCGCCACGCGGCTGCGCCCGGTGCTGATGACGGCGCTGGCCATGATCATCGGCATGCTGCCGATGTCGCTCGGGCTCGGCGAGGGCGGCGAGCAGAATGCGCCGCTGGGGCGGGCCGTGATCGGCGGGCTGTCGGTGGCCACCTTCGCCACGCTGTTCCTCGTCCCGATCATCTACAGCGTCCTGCGCCGGCGACCGCCGCGCGAGGACTTTCTCACCGAGGAGGAGTCGAGTCATGCCTGAGTCGAAAACGGGCTGGGGTGCTCTCATCGGCGTGACGCTGCTCGTCGCGCTGCTCGTCATCGGCATCGTGCCGCGCCTGCGCGATCAGTCGGAGCGCGTGGCGGCCGCCACCGCGCCGGACGCCGGTCTCGTGACCGTGAGTGTCGCGACGCCACGCCGCGCCGATGGGCCGAGCGACCTCCTGCTGCCGAGCAACATCCAGGCGATCGAAGAGGCGGCGCTCTATGCGCGCACGAGCGGCTACGTCCGCGAGCGCTACGTGGACATCGGCGATCGCGTCACGGCCGGCAAGGTGCTGGCCCAGATCGACACGCCGGAGCTGGACCAGGAGCTGAGCCAGGCCCGCGCCGCGCTCGCCCAGACACGCTCGGCGCTGGCGCAGGCCCAGGCCAGCTTCACGCAGGCGCAGGCGAATCTGCAGCAGGCCCGCGCGAGCCTGGAGCAATCGAAGGCGAACGAGGGCTTCGCCTCCGCGACGTCGGACCGCTTCAGCCGGCTGGAGCAGGCGGAGCTCATCGCGCACCAGGATGCGGACGAAAAGCGCACGGCATTCGCCGCCGCCCGCGCCACCACCGCCGCCGCCCAGGCCAACGTCGAGGCGATGCAGGCCAACGTGGGCGCGCTGGAGGCCAGCGTCGGCGCCGCACGGGCCAACGTGGCCGCGAGCGAGGCCAACGTCCAGCGCCTGACCGCGCTGCAGTCGTTCCAGCGGCTG
>WNGH01006160.1_pt1 | contig 11403 bp, 7 predicted proteins | sample 5400631 | NCBI WGS metagenome assembly WNGH01 (sample SAMN13153373, study PRJNA577476) | soil metagenome | isolation source: 115 cm soil or saprolite under Garry oak tree replicate 1 | place: USA:California | collected 2016-06-15 | reverse complement strand
TCCAGCTTCCGGGGGTACGCCGCCCCGTCCACGGCCGCCTCCAGCCGGCTGTGGCAGGGCGTGGCCGGCGGCGGTGTCGCCGTGTCCTACACCATGGGCACCCTGGACCGGCTATCCCTCGGCGGTCAGGTCACCGTGTCCGGCCGCGGGCCGGAACGGCTGCCGGTGGTGGCGTTCGGCACGGTCGGGATCGGCGGGATCGACGCCGTGGTCTCGGATTCGGTCGCCCGCTCGCTCGGGGTGCCCGCGCGGAACGCCCTCGTGGTCAGCGCGCCGCCGGCCAGCGTGGCCGCGCTGACGGCGCGGATCAAGGCCCTCCTGCCGCCGGGAGCTGCCGTCGAGCCGCTGGTCACGGAGGTCACGCGGCCGGGCACGCCCGCGGTCGGGACCCTCCCGGGCGCCGCGGCCAGCGGCGGTGCCGTGACGGCGGCGCAGCTGACCGCGGCGCTGCGGGCCGCGGAGAGCAGGCGCGGCCTGCCCTACGTGTGGGGCGCCTCAGGCCCGGCCTCGTTCGACTGCTCCGGCCTGGTCCAGTGGTCGTTCGCCCGGGCCGGCATCAGCATGCCCCGGGTGGCCGCCGACCAGGCCCGGGCCGGCCCATCCGTCCCTGTCAGCCAGCTGCAGCCCGGCGACCTGCTCTTTTACCACACCGACCCCACCGATCCCGGCTACATCTCGCACGTGGCCATCTACCTGGGCAACGGCTGGATGATCCAGGCCCCCCAGCCCGGCATGGACGTCGAGGTGGTGCCGGCCAGCTTCGGCTCGCAGTTCGCGGGCGCCGTCCGCGTCTACCCCCGCACCGCCGTCGGCCTCGCCGCAGGCCTGGCCTGAGCTCCCGCCTCGCGAGCGGCCAGAGGTAGCCGGTTCAGCCGTCCCCAGGGACGCCCCGCCCCTTTGCCCCGGGCCAGCAGGGCATGAAACTGGTCCGCGGCCGGGGCATGGGCGGCCGGCCGGATGTCCGGTATGGGACTCCCCGTTCCGCCGACGGCGTACGTGATTCTGCTCGCCGGTGTTTGATCGGCCCATCCAGGCGTGTAATCATAATTACATGAATACACCGCAAGAAGATTCCGCGGCCGCGGGCGACGCGGCCGGGACGGATAACGACACGAACGCTAGTAGCCAGGGCGCCGGGGCGGGCCAGGGCGGAACGGGCCAGGGGAACGGCGCCACCGAGGAGGTGCGCGGCTGGTTCAGCGGCCGGCTGCCCGGTGACTGGTTCACGGCCACCCCGCAGATCCAGGCGGACCGCGAGGAGATCACCGTCGTCGGCGTGCTACCGGCCCCGGAGACCGCCGGGGGGTCGGACGCCGAGCGGGCCGCGGCGGCCGAGGGCCGGATCCGCCGGTTCCGGGAGGAGACCAGGGGCCGCCGGATCGAGATCGCGCGGGAGGCCGAGCACAAGTTCCGGCGCAAGGTGTCCTGGGGAGTCACCTGCGCGGAGGTGACCGAGATGTTCACCACGCTGTCGGTCCCCGTCATGACCAGGCTGCGCCAGCCCGAGCGCCGGGTCCTTGACACCCTCGTCGACGCGGGCGTGGCCCGCAGCCGCAGCGACGCGCTGGCCTGGTGCGTGCGGCTGACCGGAGAGAACGCGGACGCCTGGCTGTCCCGGCTGCGCGCGGCCCTGCGCCACGTCGAGGAAGTGCGGGACCAGGGCCCTGGCGCTGCCTGATTTTTATCCGCATATTGGTCCAGGCCATTGGTCTATACCAAGTTACCGACGTATTAATGGGCGATCAGGAAAGCCGTAAGGTCTATACCATATAGCCCGGCGCCGCCTCGCCTGCCGGAAACCGAACGCAATAATCGTGCCGATTCCGGGTACAGTCCACGAAATAGCGCTGGCCTTGGATGCGCGCCGCCAGGCGCGCATCGCCAGCGTGCCCGCAAGGGCGTGACGTGCCTGCCCAGGAGGAGGAACGACGGTGGCGTACCAGGTAGAAGGCTCGCAGGTAGAGTGGAATCCCACCGCGGCACGGTTGCGCGAGCTGACCGAGAAAATGCCCAATGCCTCGGTAACCGAGTTCGGGAACGTGGCGGTCAAGGCGCGCGTCGACGCCCGCAGCACCCGGTCCACGTATATCGTCGAAGACTCCACCAACTCTCGCGGGCAGACCATTACCCGGGCCGAATACGATCGCGTGGCGGCACTCCAGGACGCGCATATCGCACGGTCCCGCATGGTCGTCGTGGACGGATATATCGGATCTGATCCGCAGTTCCGCACCCGGGCGCGGCTGATCATGGAGGCGGCCAACGCCAACGTGGCGGGCATGCAGCAGCAGCTGTACTACCCGGTCGGCGCGGGCTACGACCCGGCCGCCTGGGAGCCGGACACCACCGTGATCTACACGCCGAACCTCGTGGCTCCCGGCTACCCCGACGACCGCCTCATCGCCGTGGACCTCAACAGCAACATCACCCGCGTGCTCAACTCGGACTACTTCGGTGAGTCCAAGAAGGGCGGCCTGCGGATGTGGAACAGCATCGTCTACGACCGCGGCGGCCTGGCCCTGCACGCCGGCTGCAAGGTCATCGGTGTCCGCGGGACGAACGAGACGCTGCTGATCGTCGGCCTGTCCGGCACCGGCAAGACCACGACTACCTTCACCGCCCAGCCGGGCAGCAAGCCGGCCCAGGACGACTTCGTGGCGCTGATGCCGGGCGGACGCGTATACACCACCGAGAACGGGTGTTTCGCCAAGACGTTCGGCCTGGACCCGAAGTACGAGCCGGTCATCTACCACGCCACCACCCAGCCCGACGCCTACCTGGAGAACGTCTCGGTCGACGACGCGGGGCGGGTGGACTTCTTCGACACCTCCTACACCAAGAATGGCAGGACCACCTGGCCGTTCTCCTACGCCGACCCGTGGCCGGCGGACCAGATCGCCCCGGCCCGGTTCCTGCTCATCCTCAACCGCAACGAGAACATCGTGCCCGGGGTGGCCCGGCTGGACCGGACCCAGGCCGCGGCCTACTTCATGCTCGGCGAGACCACCGGCACCTCGGCCGGCGGCCAGGACGAGGAGGGCAAGTTCCTGCGCGTCCCCGGCACCAACCCGTTCTTCCCGCGCGACATGGCCGACATGGGCAACCGGATGCTCGAGCTGCTTGACGGCCACGAGGTCCAGGCGTTCGTGCTGAACACCGGGCGCGTCGGCGGCGGCGACGACCACCCCGGTTCCAAGAAGGTAACGATTCCCTGCTCCTCCGCGATCGTGCAGGGCATCGTCGAGGGCAGCATCGAGTGGGCCGAGGACCCCGATTTCGGCTACGAGGTGGCGGCCGCGATCCCCGGCGCTGACGACATCGAGATCCTCCAGCCTCGGCGGCTCTACGCCAGGCAGGGCCGGACGAGCGAGCATGAGGCCATGGTGGCCAGGCTCAAGCGGGAACGCCGGGAGTTTCTCGGCTCCTTCCCCGGCCTGGACGAGTCCCTGGTCAAGTCGCTCGGCTGATCGCTGGCACATGCTGATCGCCGGCAAATGCTGATCGCCCGCGAACAGTGCCGCGCGGCCGGCCAACTCAGGGGTTAACCGGAGCGTCTTCCTGGTTGGGTACGTTTCTTGTAGATCATCACGGTGATGAGAGAAGGCCGCCAGCATGAGAGTTCGTGACCTGGTCTACCGGCTTTACGAGCGCCGGGTGCAGGCTTCCCTGTCGCCCGACGCCATCCCGCGCCACGTCGGGGTGATGTGCGACGGGAACCGCCGGTGGGCCAGGTCGGCGGGTTTCCGTGACGTCAGCAAGGGCCACCGCAAGGGCGCCGACAAGATATTCGAGCTGCTCGAGTGGTGCCGGGAGAGCGGCGTCGAGGTGGTCACCCTGTGGCTGCTGTCCACCGACAACCTGACCCGCGAGTCCAGCGAGCTGGTGCCGCTGCTGAAGATCATCGAGGACACCGTGCAGGGCCTGGTGGCCGAGCGGTGGCACGTGAACCCGGTCGGCGCGCTCGACCTGCTCCCCGGCGACACGGTCCGGGTGCTCAAGGACGCGGCCGAGGCGACCGCGCACTATCCCGGGCTGCTGGTCAACGTCGCGGTCGGGTACGGCGGGCGGCGGGAGATCGCCGACGCGGTCCGGTCGCTGCTGCAGGACCACGCGACCCGGGGCACCACGATCGAGGAACTGGCCGAGGTACTGGACGTGGAGCACATCGCCGAGCACCTCTACACGGCCGGCCAGCCGGACCCGGACCTGGTCATCCGCACCTCGGGCGCGCAGCGGCTCGGCGGGTTCCTGCTGTGGCAGAGCACGCACTCGGAGTTCTACTTCTGCGACGCCTACTGGCCCGCCTTCCGCAAGGTCGACTTCTTGCGTGCGCTGCGCTCCTACGCGGCCAGGAACCGCCGCTTCGGCACATAACCGCAGATTACAGGGGGAAACACCGGCTAGTAACCTGCTGGTGCTTTTGCCGTAACGCGAACGCGGGTACCTTCGGTAGTGGTGGACGGCGCGGCGCCGTTCCCGGGAGGGCCCTCAGATCTCTGAGCTTCGCGCAGTGCGCGCAGGCGAGATGACAGAAGGGCCGGCCTGGTCCTTCGAGGGCCAGGCCCGGCCCATCCGACACGTCTGTGTCCTGTCTTGGCGCCGGGCTCGCCCTGGCGCCCAGGGGAGTCTGCGTGGTCAATTCTCAAGGTCGCCGTACGTATGTACTCGACACCAGCGTCCTGCTCGCCGACCCGGCAGCCATCACCCGCTTCGATGAGCACAAGGTGGTCCTGCCGGTGGTCGTGATCACGGAGCTGGAAGCCAAGCGGCACCATCCCGAACTGGGCTACTTCGCCCGCCAGGCCCTGCGGCACCTCGATGACCTGCGCATCGAGCACGGCAGGCTGGACGCGGAACTGCCGGTCGGGACGCTCGGCGGCACGGTCAGGGTCGAACTCAACCATTCCGACCCGCAGGTGCTGCCTGCCGGGTTCCGGCTGGGGGACAACGACTCGCGCATCTTGTCGGTGGCATGCAGCCTCGCGGCCGACGGCGACGATGTCGTCCTGGTCAGCAAGGACCTGCCGCTGCGGGTCAAGGCGGCCGCGGTCGGGCTGGCGGCTCAGGAGTACCGCGCCGAGCTGCCGGTGGATTCCGGCTGGACCGGGATGACCGAGCTGGACATTGGCAGCGCTGACGTCGAGCAGCTATACGAAACCGGCACCTTGGACTGCGAACCGGCCCGCGACCTTCCCTGCCACACCGGCCTCGTCCTCACCTCGTCCAACGGCAGCGCGCTCGGCCGGGTCAAGCCGGACAAGTCGGTGCAGCTGGTGCGCGGCGACCGGGAGGCGTTCGGCCTGCGCGGCCGCAGCGCCGAGCAGCGCGTCGCGCTGGACCTGCTGCTGGACCCGGAGATCGGCATCGTGTCGCTCGGCGGCCGGGCCGGCACCGGCAAGTCGGCGCTGGCGCTGTGCGCCGGGCTCGAGGCGGTGATGGAGCGGCGGCAGCACCGCAAGGTCATCGTGTTCCGGCCGCTCTACGCGGTCGGCGGCCAGGAGCTCGGCTACCTGCCCGGGTCCGAGGCCGACAAGATGGGCCCGTGGGCGCAGGCCGTCTACGACACCCTGTCCGCCGTCACCACGCAGGATGTCATCGACGAGGTCATCGCCAGGGACATGTTCGAGGTCCTGCCGCTGACCCACATCAGGGGCCGGTCGCTGCACGACGCGTTCGTGATCGTGGACGAGGCGCAGTCGCTGGAACGCGGCGTGCTGCTCACCGTGCTGTCCAGGATCGGCTCGGGGTCCCGGGTGGTGCTCACCCACGACATCGCGCAGCGGGACAACCTGCGGGTCGGCCGGCACGACGGGGTGATCGCGGTGATCGAGAAGCTCAAGGGCCACCCGCTGTTCGCGCACGTCACCCTGGTCAGGTCCGAACGGTCCCAGATCGCCGCCCTGGTCACCGAGATGCTGGAGGACTCCGGTCTGTGAGCTAACCCGCTAGACAGCGAGTAACGCGCCCGCTGGCTGCGGTACCGTGACCAGCGTGGAATTCCCGCCTATTTCCGTGGTGATGCCGGTCAGGAACGAGGAGCGGCACCTCGCGGAGTCCGTGCGGCATGTGCTCAGCCAGGACTACCCGGGCGAGCTCGAGCTCGTGCTCGCGGTCGGGCCGTCAGCCGACCGCACCGAGCAGATCGCGCGGGACCTGGCCGCCGCCGAGCCGCGGCTCACGGTCGTCGCCAACCCCGGCGGCCACATCCCGGCGGCCCTCAACGCCGCCATCGGCGCGGCCAGGCACGCCGTGATCGCCCGGGTGGACGGGCACGCGCTGCTGCCGCCCGGGTACCTGCGGGCCGCGCTGCCGATCCTGGCCGAGACCGGCGCCGCCGACGTGGGCGGGGTCATGGCGGCCGAGGGCGTGACCACCTTCCAGCGGGCCGTGGCCTGGGCGATGACCTCCAAGGTCGGGGTCGGCTCGGCCGCGTTCCACACCGGCGGCGGCGCCGGCCCGGTGGACAGCGTCTACCTCGGCGTCTATCACCGCGAGGCGATCGAGCAGGCCGGCGGCTACGACGAGGGGATGCTCCGGGCCGAGGACTGGGACCTGAACTACCGCATCCGGACGCGCGGCGGCCAGATCTGGTTCACCCCCGAGCTGCGTGTCACCTACCGGCCGCGGGCGAGCGCCCGGGCCCTCGGCTCGCAGTACTTCCACTACGGCCGCTGGCGGCGGGTGATCGTCCGCGAGCACCCGGAGACGGCGAACTTCCGGTACCTGGCCCCGCCGGCCGCGGCCGCGCTGGTCGTGCTCGGCCTGGCGGCGGGCCTGGCCGGCCTGGCCGCCATGGCCGCCGGGGCGCCCGCCGGCTTCCGCTGGCTGACCGCCGGGTTCGTGATCCCGCTCGGCTACCTGGCCGGGATCACCGCGGTCGGCGCCGGTCTGGCCCGCCGAGTGCCGGCGGGCGTGCGGATCCGGGTGCCGCTCGTCCTCGGCGTCATGCACGTCTGCTGGGGGGCCGGCTTCCTCACCAGCCCGCGGCGGCTGCACCGGTCCCGGGAAGCTGACACCCGTGTCCGTTTGGGAGGAAAGGAAGCAGAAGGGGCAGCCGCGGTCGGGAGAGAATGAGTCATGGACTTCGATCTGGCCGCCCTGCTCGCGGCCCATCGCGATGACGGATACGAGCTCTACGGCCGGTACCTGAACCCGCAGCAGCCCAAGGTGCTGCACGCGATCGGCTTCGACAAGGTCTACGAGCGGGCGGAGGGCGCGTACCTGTACGACTCCGAGGGCCACCAGTACGCCGATTTCCTGGCCGGCTTCGGCGTGTTCGCCGCGGGCCGCAACCACCCGGTGATCCGCAAGGCGCTGCACGACGCGCTGGACGCCCAGCTGGCCGACTGGACCCAGTTCGACTGCGGGCCGCTGCCCGGGCTGCTGGCGGAACGACTGATCGCCAAGGCGCCCGGCCTGGACCGGGTGTTCTTCTGCAACAGCGGCACCGAGGCGGTCGAGTCCGCGCTGAAGTTCGCCAGGTATGCCACCGGCCGCGGCCGCGTCATCTACTGCGACCACGCCTTCCACGGGCTGACCACCGGGTCGCTCTCGGTGAACGGGTCGGCCGAGTTCCGCCGCGGCTTCGAGCCGCTGCTGCCCGATGCCTCCATCCCGCTCGGCGACCTGGACGCGCTCGCGGCCGAGCTGCGCAGGGGCGACGTCGCGGCGCTCATCATCGAGCCCATCCAGGGCAAGGGCGTGCACATGCCGCCGGACGGCTTCCTGACCGCGGCGGCCGCGCTGCTGCACGAGCACGGCGCGCTGCTCATCTGCGACGAGGTGCAGAGCGGCTTCGGCCGCACCGGCACGTTCTTCGCCTACCAGCACGAGGAGGTCGTGCCGGATATCGTCACCGTGGCCAAGGCCTTGTCCGGCGGGTTCGTGCCGGTCGGGGCGATGCTGGCCAAGGGCTGGATCTTCGAGAAGGTCTTCTCCTCGATGGAGCGGGTCATGGTGCACAGCACCACCTTCAAGGGCGGCGTGCTGGCCATGACGGCCGGGCTGGCCTCGCTGGCGGTGCTCGACGACGAGCACCTGGCCGAGAACGCGGCACGGACCGGGGAGGCGCTGCGGTCCGCGCTGGCCGCCATGGCGCAGAAGTACGAGGTGCTGGCCGACGTGCGGGGCCGCGGGCTGATGATCGGGATCGAGTTCGGCAAGCCGTCCTCGCTGCGCGCCAGGACCAGCTGGAACATGCTGCAGAAGGCCAGGGTCGGCCTGTTCGCGCAGATGGTGGTGGTGGCGCTGTTCCAGCGGCACCGCATCCTCACCCAGGTGTCCGGCGATCACATGGAAGTGATCAAGCTGATCCCGCCGCTGATGATCGGCGACACCGAGGTGAAGCTGTTCACCGAGGCGTTCGGCGAGGTGCTCGAGGACGCCAGCCGGGGCAGCGGTCTCATCTGGGAGTTCGGCCGCACCCTGGTCAAGCAGGCCGTCCGCAGCTAGTCCGCAGGAGGGCTTCCGCCACGGCGAGGTCTTGCGCGTAGGTGATCTTGATGTTGCGCTCGCTGCCCGGCACGACGTGCACCGCGACGTCGGGCAGGTAGCGGAGTACCACGCCGCAGTCGTCGGTGGGGGCGTAACCGGGATCGGCCGCGGCCAGCTCATGAGCGCGGGTGATCACCGAGAGCCGGAAGCACTGCGGGGTCTGGCAGCGCAGCAGCGTCTCCCGCCGCGGTACCGACTGCATCACCCCGTTGTCGGTGACCACCATGGTGTCGGACGCGGGCACCGCGACCCCGGCCGCGTCGTGCACCTCGAGCGCGGCCACGCAGTCCGCGATGATCCGCTGATCTACCAGCGGCCGGGCGGCGTCGTGCAGCAGCACGCCGCAGTCGTCCGGTCCGCGGGCCGCGATCGCGGCCAGCGCCGCGCGCGTCGAGTCCGACCGGGTCACGCCGCCCTCGATGACGGCCGTCACCTTCCGGTACGCGGCCCCGGCCAGCAGGGCCTCGACCTGCCCGGTGTACCCGCGGGCCATCACCACGAGGATCTCGTCGACGCCGGGCGCCCGGTCGAAGGCCGCCACGCACCGCTCGATCAGCGTCCGGCCGCCCAGGCTGAGCAGCTGCTTCGGCATCCCCGCGCCGAGCCGCTGGCCCACGCCGCCGCCGAGCACCACCGCGACCATCCGCATGAGCCGGACTCTACCCGGCCTGTGTTTGTCACTGGTCTCGTGCATCATCTGTGTCATGTCTAGCGAGGACGAGATCGAGATCCCGGATGCATGGCGCTATGCGGTGCATCCGCGCCGCCATGGGATGTCCGGACTGGAGCCAGGTCGCGGAGACGGCGAGAGCTTCTTCGAGCGGGCCGCCCGTCGTGCCGCTCACGGGGTAGATCTGCAGGCCGAGCGTGAACGCGTACTCGATCACCCGGATACCGACCCCGCGCTTGCCGCGCTGTGCCGCTCCGACGATCGGGGTATCGCGGCTGATGCGGTCCGGTTGGCTCCAGCGCCGAGCCCGATGCGGGCAGGGGCCTGGTTCAGCGAGTCTCTGGCGCCGATCGATGATCTTGTCGCCGGCCGCGGTCTGGCCCACGCCGCGGCGGTGTTCGTAGCCAGCTGCGGGTACTGCGTGGATCCGGCTCGCGATCTGGCCTACGCCGCGACGTCGTTCGTGGCGAGCCGCGGGTACTTGGTGCCCCCGGCCGGTGTCCAGGCGCCGCCGCTCGTGCAGTGCAGCGAAGCAACGGACACCAGCGAGACCCTGGTACCGGGTTTCTGGGACGACGCCGCGAGACACCTGCGTTCCATGCTCGCCGTGGCGCCGCAGGACGTTTACGACGAGGCGGTCGCCGCGCTGACCTTGCTCCGCGGTGGACTGCTCCGCCAGCGCATCGCCGCGGCCTACTTGATGCCTGACATTCACGACTGGGTGAACGCGGATCTCGCCGACCTCCCGGAGGACTACCACGGTCCGGGACATCTGCTGTTCTACAGCGCGGCGACCGCCGAGCAAGTGTCTCGCTTCCGGGCAAGCACGCTCGGTGAGTTCGTCACCGCCTACGACGCGATCGGCAATGAGGTCGTCCCGCTACTGGCGCGCTGGCTGACTGAGGGGTGCTGGGAACCGGAGATCCGGCGCGGCGCCCTTGAGGTGCTGACGCGGATCCCCACCGACGAGGCGTTCGGCTTGCTGCTGCACCTGGTCGAGCTGCCCGGCGTGGCGGGTGGTGTGCTCGCCGCCGCCGGCCGGTTCCCCGGACGCGCGGCGCGGATGCTGGCCGCCCACCGAGACGGTGACCTCATCGACGTGCTGTTCCTGCGTCACGTCCGTGCGCACCCGGATGTCCCGGAAGCCGTCCTCGTTCATCGCGCCCCTGATGCGCCGGCGGACGCGGTGCCGCCGCTGCTGGCTTCCCCGCCGTGGAGCCGTAAGCCCCCGCCCAGGGTCATTGTTTCGCCGAGCCCCCTGGCGGCCGGGCCCCGGGTCGTCTGGCGGGACGGTGAACAGGAGCGATGGGCCTACGACTGGTGGTCTGCCCATCGGGGGGAGGAGATGCGCGGGTATCTGCCGCTGGCCGAGACGGGCGAGGCCCCTGCGGGGTTCTACATCAGCGCGCCAGCCGATATCGTCCGCCCGCACCTGGCGACGTGGAAAGCCGAGTCGGCCAGGTTCTACCTGGAAAACCCGGAGGTGATCGTGGCGAAATACGAGCTCGGTGCGCTCACGCCCATGCTCCGGCTGGCCCGCAGGAAGCCTGTGGTGGGGGCGGCACTGCTGATGCCGTATCTCGCCCAGGAGGTGGCCGGCCTGATGGCGGAGTGGCTGACCCGGTCACGCCAGTTCCGCCCGGTCGCGCAGGAATGGTTCGCGCGGCACGGCGCCCACGGCGCGGCGCTGCTCATCCCGGCGGCTCTCGGCGGACCACCGGAACAGTCACGGACCGCGGCACTCGCGCTGGCCCGGATCGACGCGGACGACGTGCTCGCGGCGGCCGGCGAGCTGGGCTGCCGCGAGGCGGTGGAGGCGCTGCTCGGCCGTGACCCGCTCGACATTGTCCCGGCCAAGATCCCGGCCGTGCCGAGATGGGCCGACCCCGAGTTCCTGCCGCAGGTGCTGCTGCCCGGCCGCAGGCACGCGCTGCCGTCCAGCGCGGCTGCCGCCCTGCTCCGCATGATCGCGATGTCCCAGCTCGACGCGCCCTATGAAGGGCTGCGGGTGGTCGCGGGCCAGTGCGATCGCGGCAGCCTTTCTGCTTTCGCCTGGTCGCTCTGCCGGCTATGGGAGGCCGAGGGCAGGCCCTCCAAGGACGCATGGGCGATGAACTCCCTCGGCTACTTCGGCGACGACACCGTCGCCGGCCGGCTCGCACCGCTCGTGCGAGGATGGCCTTCCGACGGAGCGGCGCCGCGGGCCAAGCGCGGCGCTGACGTACTCGCCGCCATGGGCA
>WNGH01012147.1_pt1 | contig 11404 bp, 9 predicted proteins | sample 5400631 | NCBI WGS metagenome assembly WNGH01 (sample SAMN13153373, study PRJNA577476) | soil metagenome | isolation source: 115 cm soil or saprolite under Garry oak tree replicate 1 | place: USA:California | collected 2016-06-15 | reverse complement strand
CCGCCTCGAGCTGCTGGCGGACTCCGGTCCAGACGGCACGGCGCCCACCGCCTTGTTCTGCGAGAACGAGACGAACACGGCGCGGCTGTTCGGCACGGAGCCGGTCACGCCATACCCGAAGGACGGCATCAATGACCACGTGACCGGCGGGGCGCCCACCGTCAACCCGGAACGGACCGGCACCAAGTGCGCCTTCTGGTACAAGCTCGCCGTGCCGCCGGGCGAGACGGCCGAGCTCCGGCTCCGGCTGCGCCCCGCGGCGGCGGACGGGACCGCGGCTCCGCCGTTCGGCACCGGGTTCGATCAGGTGATGACCCAGCGCCGGGCCGAGGCCGACGAGTTCTACGCAGAGCTGACGCCCCGCACGGCGACCGAGGACGAGGCCATGGTCATGCGCCAGGCGTTCGCCGGGCTGCTGTGGAGCAAGCAGCTGTTCTACTACGACGTCAGCCGCTGGCTGGACGGCGACCCTGGGCAGCCGACCCCGCCGCCGCAGCGGCTGACCGGCCGCAACTCCCGGTGGCGCAACTTCAACGCGTTCGACATCATGTCGATGCCGGACAAGTGGGAGTACCCCTGGTTCGCCGCCTGGGACCTGGCCTTCCACTGCGTGGCGCTGGCCCACGTCGACCCGGCGTTTGCCAAGTACCAGCTGATCCTGCTGTGCCGGGAATGGTTCCAGCACCCCAACGGGGCGCTGCCGGCCTACGAATGGGACTTCTCCGACGTCAACCCGCCGGTGCAGGCGTGGGCCGCGCTCGAGGTCTTCGCCGTCGACGGCGGCCGCGACCTCGGGTTCCTGTCCCGCGTCTTCGACAAGCTGCTGGTCAACTTCACCTGGTGGGTGAACCGGGAGGACGCACAGGGCAACAATGTGTTCGAGGGCGGGTTCCTCGGCCTGGACAACATCGGCCCCCTGGACCGCTCGCACCTGCCGGTCGGCGGCATCCTGGAACAGTCCGACGCCACCGGCTGGATGGGCTTCTACGCGATCGCCCTGGGCGCCATCGCCACCGTGCTGAACCGGTCCGGCGAGCGGCCGGCCTCGGACCTCGTGCTGAAGTTCCTCGAGCACTTCGCTGCCATCCGCGACGCCCTGGCCGGCCAGGGCCTGTGGGACGACGCCGACGGGATGTTCTACGACCGGCTCATCACCCCATCCGGGGAGTCGGTGCCGGTCAAGGTCCGCTCTATGGTGAGCATCATCCCGGCGCTGGCCGCCGTGGTCGTAGAGGAAGAGGACCTGCGGAACGCGCTGGTGCTGGGCAAGCAGTTCGCGGACTTCCTGAGCCTCGAGGGACTGTCCGACCCGGACAAGCTGCGGGAGGCCGGCGTGCTGCGCGGCCAGCCGGGCGACCAACGGCTGCTGCTGTCCCTGGCCGGCCCAGACCGGCTGGAGCGGCTGCTGGCCAGGCTGTTCGACGAGGCGGAGTTCTTGTCCCCGCGCGGCCTGCGTGCTCTGTCCGCGTACCACCGCGAGCATCCCTACGTGATCGACGTCGAGGGCGTCCAGGCCAGCATTGACTACGAGCCCGCCGAGTCCAGCACGGCCATGTTCGGCGGGAACTCCAACTGGCGCGGCCCGATCTGGTTTCCGCTCAACTACCTGGTGATCACCGTGCTGGAGCGGTACCACCGGTTCTTCGGCGACGACTTCACCATCGAGTACCCGACCGGTTCCGGCCGGCAGCTGACCCTGGACCGGGTGGCGGCGGACCTGCAGGACCGGCTCATCTCGATCTTCACCCGCGGGCCGGACGGGCGGCGGCCCTGCTTCGGCGGGACCGAACGGCTGCAGGCCGATCCCGCCTGGCACGACAACCTGATCTTCAGCGAGTACTTCCACGGCGACAACGGCGCCGCCATCGGCGCGTTCCACCAGACCGGCTGGACCGGGGTGATCGCTGACATCATCCGCCGCCGCCACGGCCGGCTCATCGAGCGGGAGGTCACGCCATGACCGCTACCGCCATGATGGCCATCGAGACGCTGCCCGGTAGCCACTTCCCGCTGGGGGCGACGGTCTCCCCCACCGGGACGAATTTCGCCGTAGCCTCCGGTGCCGCCGACGGAATGATGCTCTGCCTGTTCGACCGGGCAGGCACCGAGACGCGGATTCCCATGCGGGACTACGACGCCGGCGTCTGGCATGCCTTCGTGCCGGGAGTCACGGCGGGGCAGGCGTACGGATACCGGGCGACGGGTCCCTACGCTCCGGCCCGGGGGGTGCGCTGTAAATCCGGCCAAGCTGCTGCTTGACCCCTATGCGCGGGCCTTGAGCGGGACCGTCGCGTTCGGCCCGGCGGTGCTTGGATACTCGGCCGGCAACCAGGACGCGCCGAGCGACGCGGACTCCGCGGCCAGCGTGCCGCGCAGCCTGGTGGTGGCCGGTGAGCCAGTCCGACGGCTGGACAGGGCGAACTGGATTCACTCCTACGCAGACACGGTCATCTACGAGGTGCACGTCAAGGGCTTCACCATGCGCCATCCCGGGATTCCGGCTGAGCTGCGCGGGACCTTCGCCGGCCTGGGCCACGAAGCGGCCATCGCGCATCTCGTCGACCTCGGCGTGACCGCCGTCGAACTGCTGCCGGTGCACGAGAGCATCCCCGAGGCGTTCCTGGTGCAGCGAGGGCTCACGAACTACTGGGGATACAACACGATCGGGTACTTCGCACCCAGCCAGGCTTATTCGGCCGCGGTCCGGGCCGGGCACCCCCACGGCCAGGTCACCGAGTTCAAGGCGATGGTGGACGCGCTGCACGCGGCCGGGATCGAGGTGCTGCTCGACGTGGTGTTCAACCACACGGCGGAGGGCAATGATCTCGGCCCGACCCTCTGCTACCGGGGCCTGGACAACCCCGCGTACTACCGCCTGGACGGCAGCGACCCGCGCCACTACATCGACACGACCGGCTGCGGCAATTCACTCAACGCAGGTGACCCCGTCACACTGCAGCTGATCATGGATTCGCTGCGCTACTGGCTGACGGACATGCACGTCAACGGCTTCCGGTTCGACCTGGCTCCGGCCCTCGCCCGGCAGGAGGGCGAGTTCGAGATGCGTTCGGCCTTCTTCGACCTGGTCTCCCAGGACCCCGTGGTGTCGCGCGCGAAGCTGATCGCCGAACCATGGGACGTCGGGCAGATGGACAGCTACGACCTCGGCCGGTTCCCGCCGGTCTGGCGGGAATGGAACGGAAAGTACCGCGACACCATGCGCGACTTCTGGCGCAGCCATCCGGTCGGCCTCGGCGAGTTCGCTCCTACGACGCAAAGCACAACGAGGCCAACGGGGAAGCCAACCACGACGGGACCGACGACAACCGCTCGTGGAACTGCGGCGCGGAAGGACCGACCGACGACGCCGCCGTGCTGGCCCTGCGAGCACGGCAGTCCCGGGCGATGCTCACCACCTTGCTGCTATCTTTCGGCATCCCGATGCTGCTCGGCGGCGACGAGATGGGCCGCACCCAGCAGGGCAACAACAACGCCTACTGCCAGGACAACGAGATCACCTGGTTCGACTGGTCGCGGCCCGACACTGGCCTGCTGGATTTCACCAGGCGGCTGATCGGGTTGCGCCGGGCGCACCCGGTGTTGCGCCGCAACCGGTTCCTGGCCGGCGCCGAAGCGGCCGAGCTGCGCTGGTTTACCCCGGCGGGCACCGAGATGACCGCTGCCAGCTGGTCAGACCCGAACGCCCTGGCGATCGCGCTCTACCTGGACGGATCCGACGACCCCGACCGGGCCGCCGACGGCACGTGGTTGCTCGACGACGACTTCCTGGTCCTGGTGAACGCATGGTGGGAGCCGCTCGAATTCCTGCTGCCCGCCACCAGGCCCGAGGCGGGCTGGCGGGTCGAGATCGACACCTTTGATCCAGCGTCCCCGGCTGGGTCCGCGGCGGCACGTTACGCCGGCGATCACGTCACCGTCGGCCCTCGCTCCGTCGTGGTGCTGCTAAGCCCGCGCTAGCCGGCCTGGCGGTCAGTGGCAGCTCGGCCTCCATCATCTGTTCTGGACAGCCGGCCGGCATCGCCCCGCAGGGATGATCCCGCGGCGCCACCACGTCCGCGATGGGACGCCTCACCCGCACGGGGTGATGCACGCCAGCCCGTTCCGGTCAGATGCTGCGGATAGGGGTTTATCCAGATCGGATTCACGTCACCTGGAGGCAGGATTATGGCAATCGGGCCCGTACAGCTGATCGTGCTGGGATTTCGGCATCCCGACTTCCACGGCGAGATCATCGCTGAACTGGAGCGGCTCAGGGAAAGCGACACGGTGCGGGTGATTGACTCGCTGGCCGTCTACAAGGACGCCGACGGCGAGCTGGCGGTGGAACACCTCAGCAACCTGTCCGAGTCTGAGGCGATCGAATACGGCACCAAGATCGGCGCGCTGATCGGCCTGGGCATCGAGGGTGAAGAGGGCATCGAGGCGGGCGCGGTCGCGGGCGCGGAGGAGGTGGCCGCCGATGGCGGCGTGCACGTGTTTACCGAGGAAGAAGCGTGGGATGTGCTGGAAGACATCCCGAACGACTCGGCGGCGGCACTGATCTTGATCGAGCACCACTGGGCAGTGCCGATTCGCGATGCCGTGGTCCGTGCTGGTGGCTTCCGCATCAGCGACGGCTTCATCAGCCCGCTCGACCTGGTGGGGATCGGGCTCATGGCCGCGGAAGAGGCGAAGGAACTGCACGAACTCGAGACGTCCTCGGCCGCGCCGGGCAAACCATGAGATAACCCCACACGAGGAGGCTCAGATGTTCGGATCACGTAGAGTAGCGCGACGCACCGGACGGCGTACCGCACGCCGCGTCTCCCGCCGCCGGTAGCGGCCAGTCGCGGCGATGGCTTAGATCCTGAAGCCCGTAGTCGCCATTCCGAGGGCCGTGGCCAGATGGCCACGGCCCTCGCCGTCATCGCCTCTTGCCTGGTGAACTCCGGGCGCTTCGTACTCGATCGCCACGCCGGTACGGATGGCCGACGCATCAGTGCAGATGGATGAGAGCAACGTCCTTCAGCAGGATCATCAGCAACCCGAGCGCGGCGGCTAGCGACGTGATCATCACCATGAATCACGATCGGCCGTCGTCGGCCGGCGGATCATTCTCGTAGCGGCGGCGCACCTCCAGAATCTGGATGCCGAAGGTCTCCAGCCGGGCCAGCAGACCCTGCAGCGCGGCCTGGTCCCGGAGCCGCCCGTGCACGATGGTGCCGACCGGCTCGACCGCGGCATTGAGGCGGTCGAAGTCGAGCAGAATCTCGGGCGGCAGAACACCGGCTACGCGGATCTCGTAGTACGACGATGTCACGATGGCCCCCAGCAGGTTGAATTCAAGTGGCCAGATTCCACCGTCGCGCTTAACCGGTTCCTGTGCCCCACTCATGACGGATGAGATTTCCGATCTCCGCGGCTATTTCAAGATGTTCACGGCCCTGGAGACCACGAGAATCGCGACCACCAGCGAGATGGCTTCCTCGGTCATCATCATGAGCTTCGCCCAGGGCCTGATCGCCGATACGTCCGTCGGGCTGAACGCCGTGGCGGTAGCGAACGAGAGATGGAAGTAGTCCATGAACTTCGGATACCAGTCAGGCCCCACGTACTGGGCGTTGGTCATTTCCGGAAAGACGAAGGCGGGCTGACTGCCGGCTCCGCGTGCGCGGGCCGCCGCGCCGCCGCGGTCGAGATCCCAGTACCACAGGCCGAAGGCGATCACGTTGCTGAGCCAGATCGCGCCGCCGCTGGCCAGCAGGACGTTCGCGTCGGTGCTGAACTTGACCGCGCCGATGATCCCGGCCACCAGGCGCACCGCGGCGACGGCGTTCACGGCGGAGATCAGGCCGATCAGCGTCCCGGTCAGCAGCCGGAGCGAGGCGGAGTCGCGGTCGATGCGCCCGGGGTCGCCGAGGATGAGGACGACAAGGAGCCCGACGACGACCACGATGAAGAGCCAGCGGGCATCGCCGCTCCTGAGCTGGGGCGGCAGGGCCGCACGCAGCCCGCCGGCCGCCAGCACCGCCAGCGCCATCGGCCAGCGGCTCTCGCCAACCTTGGGTGACCGGCCAAGGTCTGGTCGCGCAGGCGGTGTAGTACTGGTCACCGTCAGGTGACCAGCAGGTAGATGCTCTTACCGGTCAGCCAGAGTCCGAGCAGCAGGAACACGGCGATGATGACCTGATCCTGGTGAGAGTCCAGCCATGCCCGCAGCCGCGTCAGCCGGGCGCCGGCCTTGGCGGGCGCGAAGGTGGCGTACAGCTCGAGGTACAGGAAGCTGCCGGTGGCGAGCAGGCAGAAGAACACCAGCGCCAGGTAGCTGCCCACGGTGGCGAGCTTGGCCCCGGCGACCGTGGTGGCGCCGGCCGCTACCAGCGCCCAGGGCTGCAGGAACGCGGCGAGCCCGGCCGCGGACCACAGCGAGAGCCGGTCCATGCTGGCCATCCAGGCCGGCGGCTTGCGGGGACGGCCCATCCGGCGCCGCTGGCGCATAGCGAGCAGTATCAGCACCACGCCCAGCGCGAGCTTGACGGCCAGGACGGCGGTCGACGGCGCGGTCTGAGGCTTGGGCGGGCTGTTTCCGGTCGTCAGGATCACCGCGGCGATCACGGCGACCAGGCAAGCCAGCCAGCCCAGAAGAAACGCCAGCCCCTTCAGCGTGCCCTTCTCGGCACTCAGCATCAGGATGAAGGCCGTCAGCGGAAACGGCTCCAGGGTAATCCCGAGCCCGATAAGCAGCAGGTCGAGTACCACGCCTCCTCCGCCCCGAAGTCAGGGTGCCCCAACGTCACGCGTCGCGCTCTGCGGTTACCCGCCCGGATGCTATGGCTTCGACGAGAGACTGGTAGTCACGCTCGTTCTGATCGGCGTAAGCGGCGGCGAACCTGGTCACGGCCCGGTCAAAGACGTCCGAGCCGCCGAGGTAGGCGGCGATGGCTATCCGGTCCCCGGAGCGGGCGTGCGCCCGGGCGAGCGTCCAGCCGCAGAGCGTGGCGTACATCCGCAGCCCGGCCGGCAGCAAGGTCTCGATCTCAACGGAGTATTTCCAGTCGCGCAGCTGGCGGACGTAAAAGTCCCTGGGCTGACCGTCCAGCCCGGCCTCGACGTGGTGCCAGCCCAGGAAGATGTCACTGCTCGCCTGCATCAGCCGCTGGCCCGCCACCACCCGCTGGCCCTGGTTCTTGTGCTTGCTGACGCCGACGAAGCGGCTGAGCACCGATGCCTCTGCCTCCTTTACCTGCAAGAACAGCGGATCGGACTCGTCGCGGCCGAGCATCAGGACGATCCAGCAGCGCGTCCCGACACTGCCGACGCCGACGACCTTCCTGGCCAGGTCGCAGTACTGGTACTGGTCAAGCAAGTACCGGCGGTCGGTCTCGAGCGTGCGCTGGTACTTGGCGACGATGCCGCTGTATGACGCCTCGATGCTCGCGTTGTCCGTCCCGCTGGGCATCAGTTCATCGATGGGCACCAGCAGCGGCGGGTCGGAGATGATCCGCGGCCGCCCGTCCACCATGCGGGTGAGCTTGGCCACTTCCTGCATGCTGTCCCTGGTCCGCGCCTTGGCCAGCCCCTTGTCCAGCATCTTGCGCTGCCGCGCTTGGAGCTGAGAGTCGAACTGCGCACGGAGCTCGTCCATGTCGGCGCGCGCGTACCAGACGTCCAGGTTCGTCATCTCGGCGAACGTACGCATCGCCTGCCGGTAGCTGGCGACGGCGGCCATGACGACGTCGCGGCGCTGCTTACCGGAAAAGCCGTTGCCGCGCGCCGCGACTTCCAGGCTGGCCGCCAGCCGCTTGACGTCCCATTCCCAGGGCCCGGGCAGCGTCTCGTCGAAGTCGTTGACGTCGAACACCAGCCGGCGCTCGGCCGAGCCGAAGACGCCGAAGTTGGACAGGTGCGCGTCGCCGCATGCCTGCACCGCGAGCCCGGAGACCGGAGTGGTAGCCAGATCGCTGGCCATCGGCAGCGCTGCGCCGCGGTAGAAGGTGAACGGGGACACCACCATCCGGCCCCACCGGACCGGCACCAGCTCGGGAACGCGCGACCGCGCCTGCTCTTCCAGCAAGGCGATCGGGTCGGCCCGGTCCGCTGGCGGGTCGAACGTCTCATGGCTCTCTCGTGGTACCTCGGCCCGCATGGCCTTGCCCCTGGCAACCCGCTCCGCGGGTGTCAGCCCGCTCACTCCAGAATCGAGCTGGTACCGGACCGCTGGCCGGGGCGGAGCCTCGGCTGTCCGCTCAGTCATGATCGGCTCCCCTCCGGCTGCGAGACGCTGTGCCTTCGACAATGCCGCCGCAGGCCAGCCACCGCCTCACCCGCTCCGGATGAGGCGCTCTCCCCCGTGGCCAGGGTTATGGTCGGACTCCGGAGAGGCGATACCGGGCTCGCATGGTGTCTCCTTCCGCCGACCGGATCCCTCATCCGCTCAGCGCGCGACTGCTTCGTGAAGGGCATCCCACAGTGGCAATGGAAGGGAATGCGCCTGAACGGCTAGCGGCATCATCGTCAGGCGATGCCTCCGGCCAGCCCGCGCCGCCTGGGGCGGGCGGCGGGTCGTCCCCGCGGGGGCGGCATCTCAGGCGGACGCAGGTCGAGCGGTTTATCCAGGCGGTCAGGGACAGCGACCGGACGGTCGTGGACGAGATGATCATGAGGCTGAGCCGCTCCCGCCCGTGGCTCGCTCCCCTCGCCCTCATCGTCGGCGCCTTCGCGATGCTCTTCGACGGAGTAAAGCTGCTGCTCACCAACTGGCGGCTCACGCTGATCCAGGTGCTGCCGGCGATGTGGATCTGGGCCGCCATGGTCGACCTGAAAGCTCATGTGCTGCACGGCAAGTCGTTTCATGTCCTGATGGGGCCTGCGATCGTCATCCCGATAGTGATCGCCGTGGCTGCGGTGACCGCGGCGAGCTTCTACCTGAACGCCGTGTTCGCCTTCGCCATCGTCCAGCCTGGCCGGCCGCAGATCCGGCCCGCGTTCACCCAGACACGCTCTCACCTGCCCGTCGTCCTGGGATCGGGCGGGATCGTGGGCATCCTGCTCGGCCTGTCGACGGTGGTCGTCACCCGCTGGGGAGAGTTCTGGTTCGGGCTTTCCCTCAGCATCGTCGTCGGCGTCATGATGATCTGCTATGTAGCCGTGCCGGCCCGGCTCATCGGCATTAAGACCGACAATCCGAAACGTGACAAGCTGGCCGCCACCGCGGTGGGCGGGGCGATCGGAGCGATAATCTGCACACCGCCCTACGCCCTGGGCCGCCTCGGGCTGCTTTTGCTCGGTTCGAACACGCTCTTCATTCTCGGCGTCATCCTGCTCGCTGTCGGGCTAACGCTGCAGGCAGGCGCGACGGGGGCGGTTAAGACGGTCAAGATGAGCGCCAAGCTGGTCTCCGGGCGCCAGGTGACCGAGGGTCAAGGTCCGCCCGGCGACGCAGCCCCGTAGGCGAGAACCAGCACTGGCCCGGCTTTACGATCGTTCGCCGCGTACCTTGACGAGCCATGCCTCAGCATCCAGGTAAGCCGCCTGGGTCGACTCGCCGACGACCGGGGTGGCCTCGAAGGCGCGGACCGGGCCGTCGACGTGTCCGGTGCGGCGGAGCTGTTCGGTAAGGCTCGGATCGAGGCCGCTCAGGTAGAGCCGACCGCCAGAGTCGACGAGCTGGTCAGCATAGTCGGCTACCACCTTGACGAAAGTAGAGCCAAGGGAGGTACGGCGTCTCAGCCGCAACACGACCACGGGCGAGCGCGCGTCGCCCGGCGCGGGCAGGCGGGCCTGCAGAGTGCGCGCGCCCGCGTAGAGCAAGCTGCCGTAGACGTCCAGGACCGTGACGTGAAAGCTGGTCAGGACGGCTGGCGGCTTCCGCTCCTCGAAGCGTCCGTCGTCTCTGGGGATGAGCTCGACCACGGCGAGATCCATGGCCTCCTGGTTGAGCTGCAGCAGCAGGGACAGGGCCACCCCGATGCCGACCGCCGCGGCGACCGGCAGGAACAGCGTGGCGGCGAACGTCGTGATGACGACGACTTGCGAGACACGCCCGGTGCGCAGGATGGTGGCGACCTCGCCCGGCCGCAGTGAGCCGATGGCGGCGAAGATCAGGATCGCGCCGAGGGGCGGAACCGCGAGCTTCGCGACGAGCCCGGAGAAGGCGGCGAGGATGATCAGCATCCAGACGCCGGACCAGATCGCCGCCCAGCGGGACCGGGCGCCGACGGTCACGTTGAGCGCAGTCTGACCGACGGAGCCCCCCACTGCGATGCCACGGAAGAAACCCGCGGCCAGGTTTCCTGCCCCTTGCGCGATGATGTCCTGGTTCGGATTCGGTCGCGCGTTGCCGGGATTAGGCGCGGCTTCCGCGACCCCGGCGCCCTGCACGATGATGATGGCCGCGATCGCCAGCGCGCCGGTAACCATACTGAACGACAGAAACCTCGGGTCAGGCAATTGCGGAAGCGGGATACCCCGGGGGATGTCCCCCTGGTCGCCGACCCTGGCCACCTGGATTGCGCCCGCGAATATCACCACGAGGGTGGGTATCACCAGGGCGATCAGCGAACTGATCACGGACAGGCGGGTCCGCGCCAGCACGACCAGGATCGCGAGCGCGCTCAGCCCGGCGAGCAGGGACGCCAGATCGATGGCGCTCGGGTGGATGAGCACGTCGATAGCCTTGGCCAGCGGAAAGTCGCCGTGTGCCTGAGCCCCGGTGAGATCGGCGATCTGGCTGCAGACGATATTGACCGAGATACCGGTGAGGAACCCGATCATCACCGAGTACGAGACGAACCTGGTATAGCGGCCGAGGCGGGCGATACCCGCGGCCACCAAGGCGATACCGACCAAGATCACCAGCAGCGGGATGGCCGCTGGCCGCCGGTCCGGCGGCACGCTCTCCAGCGCCGAGCCTGCCGCCAGCGCGGCAGCCGAGGTCGTCGAGATCACCATCATCCGGGTGTTCGAGCTGAGCCCGCCCACGATGGGCCCGGCGAAGCTCGCATAGAGCCCCTGCACCGGATTCACTCCGGCCAGGACCGCGGCCGCCATTCCGTCGGGCACGCGGCTGATCGCACCGGGCAGCCCGGCGACCAGGTCCGCGCGCAGGTGGGCGCGCTCCGGCCGGACCGAACGCAGCCAGCGGCCGGCAGCTGTCACGGCCGGGCGAATGGCACGCATGACCCCTGCTACCTCCGACTGCACCAGGCCGGCGCACCAGAGGAGGGGCGCCGGCCGAACGGAGACCCAAACGGACTCCGGCTCAGGTACCTATCAGCTTGGCCTTGGCGGCAGCGAATTCGTCGTCGGTCAGAACGCCCTGCTGATGCAGCGCCGCAAGCTGGTTCAGCTGGTCAAGCATGGATGACGACGGTGCCGGGGCCGGTGCCTGCTGATTCGGCGCCTG
>WNGH01014804.1_pt1 | contig 11410 bp, 6 predicted proteins | sample 5400631 | NCBI WGS metagenome assembly WNGH01 (sample SAMN13153373, study PRJNA577476) | soil metagenome | isolation source: 115 cm soil or saprolite under Garry oak tree replicate 1 | place: USA:California | collected 2016-06-15 | reverse complement strand
TACTTCGGAGGCTCCGCCATACCCGGCAACCGCCACGGTAACAGTTTCGACCACCGTCGCTCCGCCGAAAATCGAGTTCCTGACATACGCGCCGACGGCTCCAGGGGCGGTGAATGAGAGTGTACAGACTACATGGTACCGCACCGCCGGAGATCCTTCGGCGGCGTTCCAGAAAATGAACGACCTTTACCTGCCGGGACAGAACAGTTCTACCAATCTCCCGGCAACGCTGCCGTTGGTGGTCACGAACGTGTTCCACCAGTGCGAGCCGGTATTCGTGAGGGTGACGGACGCCACGCAGAATCTCGACCATAGCGCGCCCGACACCGTGACGGTTACCATCACGGAGCCGAAAACGTCCGTGACCCAGGTCCTGCGCCTGACGGAAACCGGCAACGATACCGGCGTGTTTGTCGGCTACATCGTCAGCACCGGTGCGGTTTGTACGAACAATCCGCCTCCGACCAGCTACAACGGTTTCCTTCCAGCATCGGAGTCAACCGCCATATCGGCAACATTCGTGGATGCCGTAACTGGTGACCAGGCTTCCAACAACGCGGTGATCGATCCTTTAGGCATCGTGTTCAACAGCTATAACGGAGCCCCCATCGACGGCGTCAGCGTGACGCTGCTCGATGCCTCCGGCAATCCGGCGGTTGTGTACGGCGACGACGGCGTCAGCACCTTCCCGGCCACCATCGTCACCGGGTCGACCGCCTCCGATTCCAGCGGCCGCCGCTATGATTTCCCGCCGGGTGGATTCCGCTTCCCCTTCGTCACTCCGGGGAACTATCGCTTCAAGGTGGTCCAGCCGCCAACCTTCGTCATACCTTCTGCGAAGCCGGACTCCGCGTTGCAGAGCCTTCCGGGAGGTCCGTATGCGCTGGCGGTCGGCTCGCGGCTGGAACAGTTCGTGATCAACCCCGGCCCGGCGCTGCACACCGACATCCCGGCGGACCCGATCCCGGCATCTCTCTGGGTACAGAAAACCGCAGGGAAAACCACTGCGGCGATCGGCGATTTCGTTCCGTACCAGATCGACGTGACGAACGGCCATCCGTCGGCCACCGCCTTCGGCACCATCGTTACCGACAACCTTCCTCTCGGCTTCCGCTACAGGAGAGGCTCTTCCACCATCAAGGGAACAGCCGCGCCCGACCTGCAGATATCTTCCGACGGCCGCACTCTGACCTACACGGTGGGTGACATCCTGCCGGGAGCAACGGTTTCCATCAAGCTCGTGGCGGAAGTTGCCGCCGGCGCCAAGCCGGGCGTTGCCACCAACTATGCCTCCGCCAGGAGCCTGGCCACCACATCTAACACCGCACAGGCTGCGGTGCAGGTGCAGTCCGACTTCTTGAACAGTCGCAGCATTCTCATGGGACGGGTAGGGAGAGGTCCGTGCGACCTGGATTGGGATGAGGGGGTGGAGGGGGTAAGGATCTACCTTGAGGACGGCACCTTCGTTGTCACCGACAAGCACGGGATGTACCATTTCGAAGGGGTGCGTCCCGGGACCCACGTAGTGCAGCTCGACCTTGATTCTCTCCGGGAAGGGTTCGAGGTGTATTCCTGCGAGGAGAACACGCGGTTTGCCGGACGGTCGTTCTCACAGTTCGTCGACCTTCAGGGTGGAAGCATGTGGCGGGTCGATTTCCGTGCCGGGAAGCCCGACGACGCCCTCCTGTATCGGAAGAGGATCGAGGAGCGGCTGGCAGCGGAGAAGGCAGCCGCGGAGAAGGTACGCAAAGAGGCCGAGGCTGCGCGGCTGGCGGCCGAGGCGAAGAAGAAGGCGGCCGAGGCGCCTGAGAAGGTCGTGGAGCAGGAGGAGGAATATCCGAAGAACGATTGGGCTCCCGCTCCCCCGCCTCCCAAGAAAGAAGAGGCCGACGAAGAGATTCCGGCGGATGACTGGGCCACTCCCCCCCCGCAGCACCCTTCGACCGAGAAGACGGCGGTGACGGTCAGTGAAGCGGCTCCAGCCGTAGTCCAGGGGGCAGAGGCACCAACTGGCGTCGGGACGGCATCGCTGGAGCTTCAGAGCGCGTTGGAGCAGGGAAAGGTGGTCCTCACCCCGACGGTGACCGTGCCGAATCCTTCGCCGGCCTCGCAACGCCTGGAGGTCGAACTCCCGACGGGAGTGGTCTACACCGCCGGCAGCGCTACCAGGGACGGCTCCCCGACCCCGGATCCCCAGATTGCCGCGGGAAAACTTACCTTCACCCTCGATCACGCGGCTGCAGGCACAAGCATCAACCTTCGCTTTGCCGCCGACTTCTCCGCCGACGCACCTTCCGGGGAGTACATAACCCGGGCGGTTTTCATCCACTCCGATGCCAAGGGGCCTGACCGTCGCACCCCGTATGCCGACAACGTCATCGTGCGGATTCGCGAGGAGGAACGGAGCAAGCTTCCGGCCATGACCCTTCGGCCTCACTTCAAGACTTTCAGCACCGAGCTTGCCCCTGAGGAACTGGCGGTTTTGGATGAAGCGGTGCGGCAGATAAACGGCTACAAGGTTCGCCAGATTCTCCTGGTCGGCCACACCGACAATGTACCCATTGCCGCGCGCAGCCGGGATATCCACCGGGACAACACGGCGCTATCGGCAGGCAGGGCGCTCAGCGTAGCCAGGTACCTCAAGGAGCGCCTGAGACTGACTCCTGCGCAGATATCCGCATCGGGCAAGGGTGAAAGCGTGCCGGTGGCGGGCAACAAGACAGCCGAGAGGAGAGCGCTGAACCGCCGGGTCGAGGTGGTCATCCTGACCGAGCGGGTGACGGAAAGGATGAAAACCAGGCTTCACAAGGAGAAGAGCGGGGTCGTTCACGGAGAGGCGATCGCGGCGGTTCCTGCTCCGGCAAAGATGGAACAAGCCGGCCCTGTTCCGGTCAGCGCTCCGCATGCGGAGAAACCGGAAACAACTCCTGCGCCTGCTCAGCAAGCGGCAACACGGCCGATGCGCCCCCTTCCGGCAGATCCTGCGGAGGAACGGCTGCAGCCATCACCTGCGACGGTAAGGCTGCCGGCGCAACCGCCCCCCTCTTCTGCGGAACCTTTTGCCGGCGGGCTGCGCCCCCTCCCCGTGAGCGCGTTCGACTACCTTCTCGATTCCATGTCGGAATCGGCATCGGCGGACGAAACGGAGGCGCAGAGCAGGGAGGGCCAGCCGAAGCTCACCAAACTCGGGATCCTTTCCCCTGAAGATGGAGTGTCCATGCCCGACGCCATTTCGGCAGTGCGCGTGGTTCTGGCCTCCACGCTGACGCCGCGGCTGCTGGTCGATGGCAAAGAGATCTCGGCGGAGCGGATCGGCTTCACCATGCGCGAGGAGAAAACGGGCAACACGTTATACAGCTACATCGGGGTGAACTTCGGCGAGCCTGGCGAGCACACGCTGGAAATCCAGGGGACCGACTCCTTCGGCCTCGCCCGTTTCCAGCGGAGTCTGCATGTCACCAGGACAGGTCCGATTACCACCATCCGCTTCCTGAGCGGAGACGGAAACGTTGCCGACGGAAAAACACCGGTGCGCCTGAAGCTGGAACTCGTGGATTCTTTCGGGAAGGTTATTCACGCATCAACCGAATTGCAGATCGGCGAGGGGTCGCTCCGCCCGTTGAAGAAGGAAAGCCTTTTCCCGGATGCGGTGCAGGACAAGACGGAACGGGTGGTGGTGGACAAGGAGGGTTATGCTCTTTTCCAGCCGGTGGCCGCCAGCGGCCTGTACCGGACCGTGCTCTCGGCGGGCAAAGCGCGCGTGGAGGCGGAAACCTACGTCAAGCCCGACCTGCGGAAGAACTGGATCCTGGTGGGAATGGGAGAGGAGACCGTAGGCTACAACGCGGTTGCCGGGCATATGGAGAACCTCCGCCAGGCCGGGGATGATGAGAACCTGTACGAGAACGGCCGCCTCGCCTTTTATGCCAAGGGAACCGTGAAGGGGGAGTGGCTCCTGACCATGAGTTACGACAGCGCCAAACCGGATCCTGACAAGAACGGGCTGTTCCAGACCATCGATCCCAACACCTACTACACCCTGTACGGCGACGCTTCGCAGCAACAGTACGACGCGGCGAGCGCCAGGAAGATTTACCTGAAGATCGAGCGCGACCAGTTCTACGCCCTGTTCGGGGACTATGATACCGGCCTGACAGTGACCGAGCTCTCCCGCTACAGCCGCCGGCTGAACGGCGTGAAGGCCGAGTGGCAGGGGAAAAACTTCGAGGCGAACGTCTTCGGCACCGACACCGCGCAAGCCTATGCCCGGGACGAGATCCAGGGGGACGGCACCTCCGGCCTCTACCACCTGTCGCGCAGGAACATCGTGCTCAATTCGGACAAGATCACGGTCGAAACGCGGGACCGCTTCCACAGCGAGATCATTCTCAACTCCCAGGTCCTCTCACGCTTCACCGATTACAGCATCGACTACAGTACGGGGACCATCCTCTTCAAGCAGCCGATCCATACGTACGACTATACCAAATACACCAACAGCAGCTCGAGCGGCGTCGGCAACCCGATCTTCATCGTAGCGGAGTACGAAACCCTCAACACCGGCACGGAGTCCCTCACCTACGGCGGCAGGGTCGGGGCAAAGCTCCTCGACAACAAGCTGAAGAGCGGCTTCACATACATCCACGAGGGGCAGGTGAGCGGTGGCAGCAATCTGTACGGCCTGGATACGACCTACAAGATCGGCGCCGGCACCACCCTGAAGGCCGAAGCGGCGCGGACCGACACCGACTTCGGCGGCGCTGTCAGGGAAGGGAACGCCTGGCTCGCCGAGGTGGACCATCAGTCGACGAAACTGCAGGGAAAAGTCTACTTCCGGGAGCAGGGCAACGGCTTCGGGCTCGGCCAGCAGAACGGAAGCGAAACGGGGACCCGCAAGCTGGGGGTCGACGGGACCTACAAGCTGACCGATACGGTGAGCGTCGGGGGCCAGGCTTACCGCCAGTACAACCTTGCAACCAGTGGCATCCAGGACGTCGTCGAAGGGAAGACCACCTACGCATCCGGCCCATACGGCGCCCACCTCGGCTTCCGCCATGCCAGCGACGACCTGGGTGGCGGCAGCACCAAGACTTCGGACCAGCTGACCACGGGGGTAAGCTGGCTCACCCTGAACAAGCGGCTGACACTGCGGGCAGACCATGACCAGTCGATCGGCGGCAACGACAACGCCTCCTTCCCGACCCGTACCACCTTCAGCGCCGATTTCAAGGCAACCGACAAGGTCACCCTGTTTGCCCAGCAGGAGTTCACCAATGGTGCCGGCGCGAGCACAAGCACCACCAGCGCGGGCATGAAAGCGACCCCATGGGAAGGGGGAACGGTCAACACCTCCATGGGGCAGAACCTGAACGAAAACGGCGAAAGGGTCTTCGCCCTGTTCGGCCTGAAGCAGACCTGGAAGATCACCGACAAGTGGAGCGTGGACGGCGGGCTGGACCGGAGCCAGTCTATCATCAAGCCGGGGAATTACCATTTCAACGTCAATGTCCCCCCGGCCGCCGGGGCGAGCGAGGACTTCACCGCCGTCTCCCTGGGGAGCAGCTACAGAGAGAAAAAATGGAGCTGGGATAACCTGGTCGAGTTCCGCAATTCCGCCAGCGAGGACAAGTGGGGGGTACTTAGCGGTTTTGTGGGTGAGCCGAAAGACGGTTGGGGGTGTTCGGCACGCCTGCAGCTGTTCGACACCAAGTCTTCCGCCGGCCAATCCTCCGGCGGCACCGACTCCGTCACCGGCGCCCTGCGTCTCGGGATGGTGTACCGTCCGCTGCACACCCGCTGGATCATCCTCGATCGGCTCGATTTGCTGTACAATCAGCAGGAGACAGCCGGCGTGAAAAACGACAGCCGCCGCATCGTCAACAACCTGACCGCCAACTTCAAGCCTGACGACAGGCTGCAGGTATCATTCCTGTACGGCGCGAAGTACGTACTGGAAACCATCGACAGCAAGCTGTACGGCAGCTATACAGACCTCCTAGGAACCGAGGGGCGGTACGACCTGACCAAGGATTGGGATGTCGGGTTGCACGCAAGCATTCTGCATTCCTGGAGTTCCGGCCAGATCAGCTACAGCTCCGGCCCATCCATAGGGTACAACGTAATGAAAAACGCCTGGGTCAGCCTCGGCTACAACATCGTCGGTTTTGCGGACAAGGACTTCTCCGCCGCCAATTATAACGCCCAGGGTCCATTCATCCACTTCCGCTTCAAGTTCGACCAGAACTCGGTGCGTGAGGCGGTCAACTGGATCAGCCACGAGTGACCGGCGTAATTGTTTGACCGATTCGCTATTCCCGTCTCAGCAGTGGTTAACGGAGCATCAGTTCTCCCCCCCGGAAAACCCATAAGTAACTCACACTATACCTTCATCCCCCGGCCCCTCCCAATTTATACTCCACCAAGGTCCGCGCCACGTTAGCAACGCTCTCCACCTCTTTCACGATCCCTCACCTCCGCACTTATCCCGCTATCTTCCCGTTGCGCCCTGTGCAAATTCAGGCCTCCGTCCATCCGTAAAACATCTGCTAAATCAATATGTTGAAAAATCATGGCCTTCCTGTTCAGATCCGGTACAGTCCCGGCGCCGAGCTCCCTGCGAATAACTTATCAATATCGGTATGTTACACGTGATCAGAGATGGCATGCATCTCGTAATGAGGAGGGTAACAAGAAAGTAGCAGGTAATAAGCGCGGTTTACAAGTTGACGGTGGGACATGGAGGAACAGGTCATGAGAAACAGCTCCCGGATAATAATGGTGTTCTGCGTAATATCTGCCCAAGTTGCACTGAGCGGTTGCGGAGGTGGTGGTGCGGGACCCGTTGCCCAGAATACCGGCACCATCTCCCCGCCGCCGACCGAGAGCGCCATGAACTCCTATGCGCTGACCGAAGACACCTACGGGTTGCAGAACGCCACCTTCATGTCGGCGACCCGCAGCGATGCATCTATCGTTCTGCGGGCGGCAATAGCCACCAGCATGACCGACCCGAACTTCACGACCATTTTCCGGATAGACATATCGCAACCGACACAGGTCAGCGGACCGGGGAGCTACGCCGTCGGCGGGGACGGAGCGACCATTCCTAAATTCCCCGGGGAAATCCTGGTCTTCAACGGGCATAAGAGTTCTCTGCTGAATACCGCTTCGGGAACCGTTACGTTCACCTCCTACGGCAGGAATTCCGGGGAAGTGATCGCTCGATACCTCCGGCGCGCTCATTCCTGCAACCAGCCCGGTCCCGGCCGGCGCGGCCGGTTATTACGACGCCAAGTGCGCCTCCTGTCACGCCCTCGGCAGTTATGACCCCACCGCCACCGGGGCCCCCGATCTAGCACTGAAAGGGGGGGATATGACCGCCAGGTTCATCGCCGACCAATCGGGACATGACGACATAACCCTTTCGGCGAGCGAGATCCGTGACCTGATGATCTTCCTGAACGCCCAGTAATTTCATTGCCTGCATAACTAAAAGCGCACGGCGGGAAAACCCGCCGTGCGCTTTTTATTGGCTAATAAGGCCCGCATTAGCACGCGTAACGTTATTCACGGACAAGCTTCTTAGTCGAGTTGTTCCACCAGATAGTTCTGGACCCCGATCTGCCTGATCTGGTCGAGTTGGGCCTCAAGCAGGTCGATGTGGTCCTCCTCTTCCTTGAGGATCGATTCGAGGAGCTCGCGGGTGCCGTTGTCGCCGACCTCGACCGCCACCCTGATGCTCTCATTGTACCCCCGAATCGCCATCTCTTCGGCGCCCCGGTCGTTCTCGTGCATCTTCTCCACCTCGGCGCCGATAAAGAGCTTGTTCAGGTTGCTGACGACCGGCCGCCCCTCCAGGAAGAGGATCCGGGCAATCAGCTTCTCGGCATGTTTCATCTCGTCGATGGCCCGCTTCTCTATTACCTTGTGGAGCCGCTCGTACTTCCAGTTGTCACACATCTCGGCGTGGACCATATACTGGTTGATGGCGGTCAATTCTTCTGCCAGGCGGGCGTTCAGGTGCTCGATGATCTTTTCATTCCCTTTCATACAGATCTCCTTTGCAAATCTGAAGTCAGGCCGGAGGACCGGTCCTCGGTCAGGACCGCTCCGTCGCACCCATGTTGCCATTCAATTGAAACAGACTTCCGGCAAAGGTCAAGGGGATAGGCCATGAAATTGGGCACGGGTAAATTCATTTTGTGCGACGACCTAACCGCACGGGACACTAGCAGATTTTCCCCTGCAAAGAAATCCGGAAAGGGCAGGCGTCGAGCCTGCACCCTGAATTGACAAAATCGGAGCAGGTGAGGCAGTTCCTGATTGCCATCACGCTTCTTCGTTCCGTCCCGTCATAATCCTTCGACGCATTACTTAATCGCAACCGACCACTGAAGATCTCGACCCACCCATCCGTCCGCCTGAAGGCAACAATCCTGCCCACGTCGATGAGTTCGGTAAGGACGCAATTCTGAACATGACCATAGGTGTTGTCTGTGTACTGCACCATAATCGCCATCGCCCCAGACCTCCTTCCCTTTTAATCCTCTGTGACTGATGCTGCCAAAGACAGCAACCCAAGGATACTATAGCATATATTAATTTTTTTTAAATATTGTTTATTCCAACGGTCATCGCAGTTCCTTGCACGGACGACGGCAGTGATGCGAACTGAATTGCTCCATTTAAAAACAAACAGCCCGCGGGAAGCGGGCTGTTCTGGTTCGGGACTAGGGGATACAAATAAGGCTGGCCAGCAGATGCGGGCACTGTAAGGCACAGCATGCCTTCCAGGATTTGCACGCAGAACCAGTGCTAGCGTTGGCCTCCAGAGGCTTCGCGGAGTGTTCCGGGAAACCGAGTCGTTCCTCTCCTAATAGGCTTTGCTCTGCAGAGACAATCGCGTCGAGCATGAATTGGTCCGGCAGAGCGAATCGACAAAATCGGCACAGGTAAGACAGGCCTTGTTAGCAGCCGCGATCCTCCGGTCCTCTCCGGCATACTCACGCGGCACGCCACCGCCTCGAACCGAGTCTCTGCCAATCTCGACCCAACCGCTTTTCCGCCTGAACGCAACGATAGTACTGCTGTCGACCAGACTGTCAAGTGCTTCATTCCGGACGTTGCCAAAAGAATTGTCCTTGTATTGCACCATGATCGCCATTATCCCACTCCTCCTTTTCTAGCTCATCTTCTTCGTTTAATTACGGAATCGTAGTCATTAGTTACAGAATAATCTTTTTAAAAAATTTCTGCAATACCTTAAAAAGGGGGCATAAATAATTGATCGTCCGGTAGAGGCTCACTTCTCCTTAACGAACCTTAGTGCCGTTGAGTTCATGCAGTACCGGAGCCCGGCAGGCGGTGGACCATCATTGAAGACATGCCCCAGGTGAGCATCGCACCGGGCGCACAAGACTTCGGTCCGCACCGAAAGAAATGACCGGTCCGTCGCGGTCCGGATGTTCTCCGGGGCGATCGGTGACGAAAAGCTCGGCCAGCCGGTGCCCGATTCAAATTTGGCTGCGGAGCTGAACAGATCCAGCCCGCAGCAGACACACTGGTACCCCCCCTTCTCGTGATTGTTCCAGTATGCATTTTCAAACGCCCTTTCCGTTCCCTTCCTGCGTGTCACCTTGAACTGCTCAGGAGTAAGGAGTTTTTTCCATTCCTCGTCGCTCTTGGTCACCCTCTCGGTCATGATGTATCCTTTCTTCTCAACCGACCAGACCCGAATCGCCCCTGAGACACTGGGCCGCGCATTCTCAGCCGTAGCTAAAGCACACACGGCAAGAACCGCACTCAACATCACCACCGTTCCCGCAAAACGCAAGTTCATGCCCGCCCCCTTTCTCTCATGGAGTCATTAGCCTCTGGAAATTATACCGCGAAACGCTATTTTTGCAAAACGCACGCACAACACCCGAGATGTCCCCTCAAGACAATTCCATATATTAATTTCAACAAAAATACTTTTCGTGTATATTAATGTGTCGACGATCACCCACGTGTCATCGCCTGGGAGTGCTCCTGACCGTACTCTCCAGGTTTTCAGATGGTTCTCAATCCACAATTGCGTGCTATCGGACTTTCTCGGCTTCCACTAAAGAAGGCAGAGGTGCTGATTATCATGTCCTGCCCCGATTCGATGCTATCCATGAATTCGATTCACATTCTTCTTGTCGAAGATTCCGCTACCCATGTTGCGTTGATCCGTGCCGCCCTGGCGGTTCAGGGCCGGGAAATCACCCTGACCTTAGCTGGCAGCCTCGCAGAAGCGCGTGCCCGGCTGGCAGATTTTCGGCCCGATCTGGCGATTGTCGATCTGCTTCTGCCCGATGGCAACGGTATCGAGCTATTGCCGACTGTCAAGGAAGATGCGCCCTTTCCCATCGTGATCCTGACCAGCCAGGGCAACGAGCAAAAGGCAGTCAACGCGATGAAGGCCGGTGCTCTCGATTATCTGGTCAAATCCCCGGAAACGCTGGCCGCCCTGCCGCATATTATCAAACGAGCCCTTCGGGAATGGAACCACATCACCGAGCGTAAGCGGGCCGAGGAGGAACTGAGGGAGGCGAACCGGGAATTAGACGCCTTCGTCTATACTGTTTCCCATGACCTCCGGTCCCCGCTCACCCCCGTCATAGGCTATACCAAGTTTCTCCGGGAGCACTACCAGGACCGCCTGGATGGGCAGGCCTTAAATATTCTGGCGGATATCGACAGACAGGCACACAGGATGCTGGGGCTGCTGGAGGACCTCCTCGCTCTGGCCAGGGTGGGCCACCTGGAATGCCCGGCCGAGCCCGTTGACAGCAACGAAGTGGTGCGGGAAGTGGTTTTGGGGCTGATGACCCGGCTGACCACTGCGGGGATGACTGTGGAGAGGGGACCTCTGCCAAGCCTCCGGATACCAAAGAACTTGCTGTTCCAGGTTTTAGACAACTTGATCGGCAATGCCATCCGCTATGCGGGAAGAGCGGGAGTGCCCATTGAAGTCGGGGGAGAACGCCAGGGAGAGCGGGTAATTATCTATGTCCGCGATCATGGCCCGGGAATTCCCGAAGAAGAGCGGGACCGCGTTTTCGACCTCTTTTATCGTGGATCCACCGGAAAAACGGTCGAGGGGACCGGCGTCGGCCTTGCCACGGTGCAGAAGATCGCCCGTCTTTACGGCGGTCGGACCTGGGCGGAAGAGACCCCCGGAGGCGGCAGCACCTTCTGGGTGGAACTGGCAGACAGCGCGCAGAATAAGAGGGAGTCAATCTGTTGAGGTCCTTACGCCAGGCAGGGGGAGCATTGGAAGTTACACCAGAAAAGTAAATTTTGGACATGACGGGCACCATGCTCATCCAGGCAGGCGCCCAGCTGTTAATCTATGCGGGTTGAGCGGCTGCCGATTCAGGCACGC
>WNGH01006808.1_pt1 | contig 11412 bp, 14 predicted proteins | sample 5400631 | NCBI WGS metagenome assembly WNGH01 (sample SAMN13153373, study PRJNA577476) | soil metagenome | isolation source: 115 cm soil or saprolite under Garry oak tree replicate 1 | place: USA:California | collected 2016-06-15 | reverse complement strand
GGCGTTGCTCTTCGAGCTTCTGTCCGAATTGAATGAGTTCATCCCGGCTCATATCTTGCAGATGCTTTTTTCGACGCATCGAGCGCGCCCTCCTTTCGCCCAAACACATCCTTTCATTCGCTCTGACACCAAGGTTATTCTGTCACCAGATCCTCACACTGGGCAAGCTCTGGGCGCGTCTCTGCGAGCGTATCCGGTGGTGGGCCAATGATTTTGTGTGTTCGTTTCAGAAGCTTGCGCTGCGTTGCCCGATCTGCAGGTGCAGAGAAGGTCACGGTAGCGGCGAACGCGCGGTAGCTCTCGATCAGTTCTTCCAGTTCAGCCATATAGCGGCTGAGGTTTCGGACATCACTCCGAAGGTAATCAAAACTTTCCCCGACTTCCGAGAGGTGGTTTCGCAGGCGCTCGGATCACTCGGACCTGCTCCTTTACGAGAGAAGTCGGCATCCCTGCCCTTCAATGTTCACGCTCTCCACCGGATACCAGCGACCCCAGCCGCGAATCAGTGCCAGGAGCTGGCGATACCCGCGCACTTCCGATGAATGCCTGATCTCGGAGCGCCACTTTAATCTGGGAGAGGTTGGTTGACTGCATGTGTAACTCCTTCCGTTTGCACCCGTTCGCGGTGCGGAATCCCGCGAGATACCGCTTCGGGTGCGGTGAGAACAAACAACGAGGGATAGGACGCAGGCGGATGGAAGAAGGTCGCCAAATCGACCAGGAGGTCCGTCACGAGTTCAAGCGCACAGGTGACGTGATACACGGTCTGGCTTCTATCGTCGCTCATGATGAGCGGGTACACGGCCAATGGCCTGGAGCAGTAGGTACATGGTTCTTCCAGGCTCGCCACGCCTGCCAGACAGAGATGGTCAGCGTTCACGATGAGCATGGTTTCCTCCTACACCTGAAACGTTGCCAGCGCACACAGTCCTCGCTGGACCGCGTGCCTATCACAGATCAAGTGTAGGAAATGGCCTGGCAGTTGACAAGAGGGTTAGCCACGGATCACTGCCCATCTTTGCCCATTATGTTATGAGGTAGTCTCATACTTGACAGCCTCTGCTCGATCATGTATGCTTGGCACGAACAATAGAAAACAAATAACGCAACGATCAGGACCAGTAGACGGCGGAGTAGTCAAACAGCGAGCCGGGTCAGTGAAAGCCGGTAGATGGATAGCGCGTCGAACCCACCTGAGAGCGCCAGTGAAAAACTGGCCGGAGCCTCACCGTTAACAGCAGGAGCGATTAGGGATTGAAATCAAACTGATCGCGTGAGTGGAACTGCGCTGCAGTTCAATCAAGGTGGTACCACGGGTAACAACCCCGTCCTTTTGCAAGGACGGGTTTTTTTATGCTTGTTTTCTATTCTTAAAACTACCAGTGAATATTCGGGAGGCAACATGTCGGACAAAGAAAAGTACGTTGAGGACCTGGCCGACCAGGAGGACAACTTTTCGCAGTGGTATAACCAGGTGGTGCGCAAAGCCGAGCTGGCTGATTACTCGCCTGTGCGAGGCTGCATGATTATTCGCCCATATGGCTACACCATCTGGGAAAATATTCAGCATTATATGGATGCACGCTTCAAGGAAACAGGGGTAGTCAATGCCTACTTCCCGCTGCTCATTCCCCGCAGCTTCCTGGAAAGAGAGGCCGAGCATATTGAAGGATTCGCGCCGGAAGTGGCCTGGGTGACGCATGCAGGCAGTGAGGAACTGGAAGAGCCATACGCTATCCGTCCTACCAGCGAGACTATTATTGGCCACACCTATGCCAAGTGGGTACAGAGCTACCGTGACCTGCCCATCCTGATAAACCAGTGGAACAACGTCATGCGTTGGGAGAAGCGCACAACACTCTTCTTGCGCACATCCGAATTCCTGTGGCAGGAGGGTCACACCGCCCACCGCACCATTGAAGAGGCCGAAGAGCGCACGCTCATGATGCTCGAGGTATACCGGGCCTTCGCCGAGGAAGACGCCGCCATACCCGTCATTGCAGGCCGCAAGAGCGAGAATGAAAAATTCGCTGGCGCCTGGCGCACCTACTCTATCGAAGCCTTGATGGGCGATGGCAAAGCCTTGCAAGCGGGCACGAGCCACAACTTCGCTCACAATTTCGCCCGCAGTTTTGAAATCCAGTACCTGGATGCCGATGGACAGCGCAAGTATTGCGCGACCACAAGCTGGGGCGCCAGCACCCGCCTCATTGGCAGCATCATCATGGTACATGGCGACAAATCCGGCCTGATCCTGCCTCCTCGCCTCGCTCCTTACCAGGTGGTAGTGGTTCCGATCTGGCGCAAAGATACGGAAAAGACGGCAGTTGCCGGCATGGTAGAGCGCGTGGAAAAGATGCTCAAGGGTAAAGTGCGCCTGAAGGTCGACCTCAGCGAGAATACTCCAGGCTGGAAATTTAATGAGTGGGAGCTGCGCGGCGTGCCGGTACGCATGGAAATCGGACCGCGTGACGTGCAGAATAACAGTGTCGTGCTGGTACGCCGCGATACCCGCGCCAAAGAGCCGGTACCAGTAGAAGCCCTTGAAGCGCGGCTCCCCGAGCTGCTGGAAGAAGTACAGAAGGCGTTATTCCAGCGCGCGGTTGAATTCAGGGCACAGAACACCCACTACACCGACAGCTACGAGGAGTTTAAGCAGATCATCGCGGAGAAACGCGGCTTTGTGCGAGTTAAGTGGGCTGAAGATAGCGAGGCTGAACTGGCAATCAAAGAAGAGACAAAAGCGACGCTTCGCGTTATTCCTTTTGACCAGCCGGAGGGCGGCGTCCAGGGAAAATGCTTCTATACCGGCAAACCGGCCACGTGCGAGGCCATTTTCGCCCGCGCCTATTGAGAAGGGGATGCTTCCATGCGCGTATCACAACAGTTTACAAAAACGCTGAGAGAGGCCCCACACGACTCGGAGGGCGGCAACCAGGAACTCCTGGTGCGAGCTGGCTTTATTCGCCAGCTTACATCGGGAGTCTATAGCTTCCTGCCGTTGGGCAATCGCGTCATACGCAAGATTTCACAGATTGTCCGTGAGGAGATGGACCGCGCTGGCGGGCAGGAAATCACCATGCCCGTCATTCAGCCAAAGGACATCTGGGAAGTGAAGCCTGCCAGCGGGCCAACCCATGTGGAGACGTACGGGCCGGTCCTGTTCAGCTTGAAGGATCGCAAGGGACGCGCTATGGTACTTGGACCGACGCACGAGGAAATCGTGACGCTGCTGGCAATGGATTTCATACGCAGCTACCGCGATCTGCCGCAGCTTGTCTACCAAATCCAGACCAAGTTCCGCGACGAGCCTCGTCCCCGTGGGGGTTTGCTGCGCACGCGCGAATTCCTGATGAAGGATCTCTATAGCTTCGATGCTGACGCCGCAGGCCTGGATGTTAGCTACCGTAAGATAAGCGCTGCCTATCGTACCATCTTCACGCGTTGTGGTCTGCACTTTATCGTCATCCATGCCGATAGTGGGGCCATCGGCGGCAAGGAATCGCAGGAATTTATCGCCATTACACCAGCAGGCGAGGACGATGCCATGGTCTGTGACACCTGCGACTACGCTGCGAACGTGGAAAAGGCCGAGTTTGTGCGCACCGAACTCACAAAGGAAGCCGAAGGTAGACTGGAAGAGATCTACACGCCCAACTGTATGGCGATAGCCGACCTTGCGGCCTTCCTCAACATTCCTTCTGCGAAGACGATGAAATCCGTCTGCTACGCCGCTGGCGGCAGGCTGGTGCTGGCTGTTGTGCGCGGCGACCTGACTCTCAACGAGATAAAATTGTCCAATACACTCTACGCTGCTGGCATCAACGCTGCCGATCTGCACCTGGCTACAGCGGAGGAACTGGAGCGGGCCGGTATCGTCGCAGGGTATACCTCGCCATTGGGCAAGGACGAGCAGATACTTATAGTAGCGGATACCTCGCTGCGGCAGGGCAACAACTTCGTGGCCGGCGCGAACCGAGTCGACTACCATGTGAAGAATGTCAACTATCCGCGCGATTTCCGCGTGGATATCTGGCAGGATATTGCCTCTGCCTACGAAGGCGCCACCTGCGCCCGCTGTGGTGGTACCCTGTACACCATACACGGGAGCGAGGCCGGGCACATCTTCAAGCTGGGCACGAAGTATAGTGAACTACTCGGCGCGACCTTCCTGGACGCCGAGGGTGTGCCTCGCCCCATCTTCATGGGCTCCTACGGCATTGGTATCAGCCGCCTGATGGCCATCATTGTCGAGCAGAGCCACGATGAGAAGGGCATCATCTGGCCCTTCAGCGTCGCCCCCTACCATGTAGCGCTGCTTGGACTCGACCTCGACAGGCCGGAAATAAAACAGGCCGCGCAACAACTCTATGTTGATTTGCTGGCAGCAGGCGTCGAGGTGCTCTTCGATGACCGCGCCGAGTCGGCCGGCGTCAAATTTAACGATGCTGACCTGGCCGGCCTGCCGCTGCGTGTCGTGGTCAGTAAGCGTTCGCTCAAGCATGACTGCATCGAACTCAAGTTGCGTTCCCAGCTGGAGAGCCGCGTCGTCCCGCTTGAGGAAGCTGTACGGGTCATCCAGGAGGAAATCCGCCGTGGTATCACAATCATGTCTACACCTGGCGAACAATAATCACAATAGGCAGTTGTGCTGGGGAATCAATCGCCACGTGCTGGCTGGCGGCGTTCACGTACAACCCGGTGGAGGCGCCTCCATCGAGGTTGAGAGCCACGTTGATGGACAGGTCCGAATTGACAAGGTGATCGGCCAGCTCATCGAGGGTAAAGACCAGGCCGGGGCTGACGATGAACAGCAGCCGGCCTTGCTTGTCCATCGCCACCACGCTGCGGCGTGAGCTCGCCGCATTTGCGCTGAACTTCGCGCGTTTGTCTCCTGGCAGAACGAGCATGGGGGCCGACTGCGTTGCCTGCTTCAGCTGCTCGCTTGGACCATAGGGCTGCTGGACCAGGTAGCGCAGTCGCAGGCGCCCCTGGCCATCGACCAAGAGCATACCTCCGAATCCGCTGTAGGATGTGCCGAAAACCTGCCCATTGGAGATAACCAGGCCAGTAGCCCTGTTCTGCTGGTCGAAGTATCCTCCATTGATGATCGCTGTCGCCTTTTCTTTGCGCATCCAGTCACTCAGGTACAGTGGATGTGCGGGCTGATACCCCACGCTCAAGCGCACATGGCGCACATCAAATCTCACGATGGTCACGGTGTCATCATCGCCAGTCGGGCTCTTCCAGTCTTCATACCGCAGCTCAACTCCTGTTGCGACCTTGCTCCACACGTTCAACTGTGGTGTGCTCGCATCATCAGGTGTGTTGTTCCCTGTCGTAATGATGGGGGTGCCATTGACAGCAACAGACGGAATCAGGTCACACGAGACGAGGAAAAACAAGAGGAAGCATAACAAAATGGATAATCTATAATAGTTCTTTAAAAGCATAAGTAAAACTATTTTTTCCACGGCGTCGCTTCGATTGCCGACATCGTCCCCTTAAACTCCATTGCCAGCTTCAACGCGGCGGCATGGGCTGCCTCTTCCGTGCTGTTGTCCAGGGGCGCCAGTTCAACCTTGCCGTAGCGGCGTTCCAGGGCGAGCTGGATCAGCAGATCGGTGAACCAGGGATTCTTGGGCAGCACCGGCCCGTGTAAGTAGGTGCCGAATACATTTTTGTAGATCGCGCCTTCGCCGCCATCCTTACCGTTGTTTCCCCAGCCGGCCAGCACCTTCCCCAGTGGCTTAGCCTTCGAACCAAGGTACGTGCGCCCGCTGTGGTTTTCGTAGCCTACCAGGATGCGCTTCCCCGTTTGTGCAAAATTGCACTCCAGCGCCATATGTGTCATGAAGCGGGTGCTGCCACCTTCAGTATAAAGATCGAGCAAACCCACGCCCTTCAATTCTGGTCCCTGGAACGGTTCATAATAGTGTCCGAGCAATTGATAGCCAGCGCACACGCTTAATATAACTGTATTCGCCTCCGCCGCTTCCCGCAGCGAGGAAGCTTTGGCTTGAATATCGCGTGAGGCCAATTCCATCTCGCGATCTGCCCCGCCGTGAAACAGGATCAAGTCGTATTTACTGAAATCGGGCGTCTGTTTCACAAAGACCTGCTCAACCTCAGTAGCAATGCCTCGCCACTGGCAGCGCTTCTGGATAGAAAACAAATTGCCACGATCCGCCGCTACGCTCATCAGTGTGGGGTAGAGGTGACCGATTTTTATGATCATACCCGAATCTTGAACTTGCTCACTCATTTCTCTTCAATCCTTTCAAAAATGCTTTAAGAAAATTCCCTCGACCCGCCTGCGAAAACCCTTCAATTGGTTGTGTACATTACTATTGAACGAAATTATGTGACGTCTGACCACAAGAAAAGTGTTGGCTGCTTATCGCACTGCCTCTTATCTATAACACACAAAAGCCCTCGTGGCAAAACAACTACCTGGGCTTTTCCTTATCTCTATCATCTGATACATATTCTATCAAATCCGCAGGGACCACACCAAGCACCCTTGCCAATTTATCCAAAGTGGTAGTAGTGACCTCGTGATCTGGATTCCTCCATATCGTTTGTATCGTCTTGTAGGCCATGTTCGCCTCTCTAGACAGCCTGGACATACTAAAACCCTTCTCTATGGCTACCTCTCGTACCTTCAGGCGTATCATACTTATCCCTTATTCCTTGATGCGCCGATTGTACCAGCCTTCCACTCTTCTCAGGAACTACGTTTGTGATCTCAGGTTATAATATGATAGTATGTTATCAGCTAGTATGTTATGTAGTAGATAATCGACATAACAGAAGGAAACTATAATGGACCAGATATTAACACTATGGGTACTGGAATACGCGGAAGGAAAAACATGCCGCCTCTTCACCTTCTATGCCAGAGACGAACAAGACGCCGAGGAGCAAGCCACTAGCATACTCGTCAAATTCCCACACCTCCTACGTGAAAAACTCCACCCTCAACCTGAAGGATTTAAATATGTGTACACCGAGCAACCAGGACATATCCAGAAAGCAAACTATACGGTCTTATATGTACCTGCTCTTCATACTATCACATCTCTGATCAGCGAAGATGCGTATTGAAGGTGAGACTCATTGATCGTCTTGACAGCGTTACGAACTGCGAGACCTTACCAACATTCGTGTTCAAGTGTTTCCGCTTTTGGCAGGCACATAGGTATAAGTAAAGGTGGAGGCTAACGTAATGGGAAGCTTCGTATGGGTTTGGTGAATAAGCCTCCAGGCAAGTTCCTGCCGATACCTGGAGCTTTCTCAGCAAAAGTTCCAGGTATCCCATGTCTGTTTTTGGCCTAAAGAGGCTGGTTAAGCACGAAGGAGGAGTTGGTGATTACTATCAAAGAAAAACTTACTTCAAACGATATCGGGAAAGAGCGCAGGGCATGATCCTTGCTGAGGTTATGAAATACGGCTATACCGTTCTGATTCCCTTTGGGGAAGGTCGTCGCTCAAGGAGGAAATTTTACGTCGCTCATAGAGGTCAAGCTGAACGACAAATACGGGAAGACAGCGGGCAATATTGATGTTGTGCTCGTCTCATATGATGATGCAGGACACCTTACAGATTTCGGTTCACTTGAAGTGCAGGCCGTATATATTTCAGGCATTATCAGCACACCGTTCAATTATTACATGGCAGATCCAGGGAAGAACGCCAATTTGGATTGGCGAAGACATGAAAACTACCCTCGACCAGATTATCTCTCGTCATCCCGGAAGCGGCTTGCCCCACAACTTATCTATAAAGGCGGAATCCTACATGCTTGGCGCAAGAAAATGGCCGTGGCCGTAGATAGTCAGTTTTTTGCGACACTACCCTCTATGGAGGAGGTAGATATGAGCGAAGCAGAACTCGCTTGGCTCGTATATGACTTGAAGCATGACCAAGCAGAAAAGCGTAGGCACCTGACGTTAGCACGAACAGTGTACACACGCTTTATTCCCACACTTGACAAGATCACAAAGTCAGAGCCAGGTGACAAAGCTTGATGAAGTGCTGGCAATGGGGACTGGCATCGGGACTACTCTAGATACAGCATCGTTGCAAGATGTCGTAGAAACCGTTGATGAGTAGATGAGTAGCATATGTGGCAGCCAAAGCTTTTTGATGAAGACTTCTCAGCTAAAATTGTAAATGTAGCTTCCGTACCGAAGCTCAGCCCATTCCGCTATCCAGGTGGCAAGACATGGTTTGTGCCATATATTCGTCAATGGCTCTCGCCAGTAATTAGGCAAAAGCACAACCTCACTCCTATTTACCCTGAACATTTTATCGAACCATTCTTGGGAGGCGGCAGTATTAGCCTTACTGTAGCATCAGAAAACCACGCAAGGCATATTACAATGGTAGAGCTAGATATGGATGTATCCGCCGTTTGGCAAACTGTGTTGAACGTGGAAGATGGAGAATGGCTCGCGCGCAGAATTTTGATGTTTACTCTCACACTTGAAAATGTCCAAGCGCTGCTTAACGAAACACCAGCTATAGTTCGAGATCGCGCGTTTCAGACAATCGTAAAAAACCGAGTGAATCGTGGTGGTATCCTGGCGCCAGGAGCAGGACTCCTCAGATTTGGTGAGAACGGCAGGGGCATACTATCTCGATGGTATCCATCAACTTTAGCGAGGCGTATTCGTCATATCATTTCTATGCGAGACCATTTCACATTCATACACGGGGAAGGCTTACAGGTACTAACTACGCATGTAGATGACCCTAATGCTATGTTTTTTATCGACCCTCCTTATACAGCAGGCAGGAATGGAAAACGAGCAGGTCAACGCCTCTATGCACATAATGAGCTAGATCACGCGCGGCTATTTGACCTTGCAAGTCATATGCAGGGTGATTTTTTGATGACTTATGACGATGCCGAAGAGGTACGTGCCCTTGCTGCTCAGTATGGCCTTGATACACGGCTTGTGCCTATGAGTAACACACATCATGCGAGAATGACAGAACTCCTTATCGGACGTAATCTAGATTGGGTACACATACACGAACCAGAGCCAGAAATGCCGACAGAAGAAATCATCGGACAAATCGAGCCCTAGCAGCGAGCAATCCCTCTTCTGCCAGCCCGGCTTTCTCTTGCCACTGGCACACCGCAACCAGTACTCTCTCAGTTAGATGATTTCTTCTTCCATACCCATCACCTCCTTAAATTACTGTGTTTAAACACAAAGTTACACACCTACTCATATCCACCTCAGACTCGAAGCCAGCCCCAGGCACTCACTGATTACCCAGAAAACACACCTATGAAAATTCGGTGTAAGATTCTGCTCTTTTTTCCGTTGTGATAGTAGGGATAAATAACACGACCGACATGCAAACATGCATGTCGGTTTTTTTATGCCCAAAAACACTGGAAGTATGTTTTGAAGAGGTGTAAAATAATGAGAATTGCTCTTTTGCTTTTGGGACTTCCTTTACCGGTACTTTTGATGCTAGTCGTTGCGCTTGCTTTCTTGTTTGCATTGTTTCTGCTGCTTATTGCCATCGTCCCTCATATGTCAGAGAAGGTTATTGCCATCATTAAGGCCTTCCGGGCGAAGTGACACAGAAAGGAAGAAAACGTCGATGCAGCCTTACGAAATGAGACGTGTGCGCCGTTTAGCAGCACTTGCACAAGGTCAAAAACCAGATGGTTTGGACTGCTACTTCGTAGAAATTGCGCAGCAATACAGACCGTATATGCATGCTATTGCATTCTCCATCTTAGGAAATCCCGATAGCGCGGAGGATGCTGTCAGTGAAGCCATCCTTAAAGCATATATTAATCTGCATGGCTTCACTCCCGAAGAGCGAGATAGCTTGAAGGTGAAAGGTTGGTTAGCCGAGGTCATTCGTAACCTTTGTTTCGATGATCGAAACAAAGATAAGGAGGAAGAGTCTCTTGAGTTACTGCTACAGACAGGCTTCCAGGTAGTCGCGCATCCCTACAGTAATCCTGAGAATTGGGCATTGTACGCTGATGCCATTACTATTATATCGAAAGGCTTGGCTGCTCTGCCTCCATTCGATAGAGAGATTGTGAAACGTTTTATTATGTTAGATGAGCCCGCAACAAAGATAGCCAAAAGTTTGGGAATAAGCTCGTCAACTGTTTATGTTAGAGCATATCGTGCTATAAGGAAACTGCGTCATCCAGCGTTTAGCAGGCTACTTCTTGCTAGAGATGGGCAGCAATCATTCGGGCTCATTCTAGAGCGCGCCTGAGCAATTGGTTTCGGTGCTCGCTTTTCTCACGAAGCGCGAACAAGAACGTGGCAGGAATGAGCTTGAAAATAGATGGGAACATGATTGAAGGCATTTGCACCCAATTGGATGATTGTCAGAAAGGTTGCTGCTGACGAGTACATGAGTCAATCCGGCCAACCTTTCCAACGAAGTATAGCTACCAAAGTCATGCACTATGCAATTAGAGGGGTGTGTGTTACTTGTTCCCGCCCCTCAACCCGTTAGCCACCCATGAGCAACTGACGCTGTTTGTGCTGCCAGCGCCTCCAATCGGCATAAAACAGGTCTAATTGCTCATCAGTGGCCGCATGATACCACTGCGACGGATACGCATTGCGATAGCACCGCGCATAGTCATCTAAGGCCTTGTGCGCCTGTTCTGCTGTCGCTTCCACCGGGTTGATCTGCAACTGACGCAGGTAGTACCGCGCTGCACCCAGCGCCCACGCCCGTCCTTGCGCCTGTGTCATCTGCTTCCCGCCCTTCAGCGTCGGCCAGCCGATGCCGACACTACCCCGGCACACCGCTCGATCAGCAGCCGCGCCAGGCTCACCGCACACTCCCGACACAAACGCGTGGAACCGACCGCCTACGTTGCCAGGCCACATGGCACATGAATCGCTACGACCTGCTTGCGCTGCTGACACAGGTAACACACTTCTCAATAGGTGTAAATCCCAAGATTCTGCAGGAGATTTCTATACAATTCTGCGGGTCATAAGGTATACTTTGAAGAGACGAGATCGACGCCTTGCCATTGGGGAGGATACCTGTCATGGCGAAAGCATCCGTACCACTGACCTCGCTTTGAGATGTTGCGTCCTGCGTTGGAAGAGGGAGCCTCCCAGTCACAGATTGCTCGTACCCATCAGCTTTCCAAGAGTGCCGTACAACCAAGATCGCGTTTTACTCCCGTTCCTGTTGCCTTGCGATCTGCCCTTCCACTCGCTTTATGGTCTTTTCATCTGGAAAACTGCGACTCGCATGGACTGTTACGTACCTGATAAAATAGACAGTGAGCGAAGAGAGAAGGTACGAACACATGACAAACAAGCGTAAACAGTATACGGCAGAGTTTAAGTTCAAGGCCGTGATGGAGAGTTTCCAGCGAGACACCACCATTGAGG
>WNGH01006144.1_pt1 | contig 11414 bp, 14 predicted proteins | sample 5400631 | NCBI WGS metagenome assembly WNGH01 (sample SAMN13153373, study PRJNA577476) | soil metagenome | isolation source: 115 cm soil or saprolite under Garry oak tree replicate 1 | place: USA:California | collected 2016-06-15 | reverse complement strand
CTGGACTACCTGTAGCGATGACGCATCCCTCCTCGAGCACCATCACTTTCTGCGAGAGGCTGAGTACGGCTCTCATAACATGCTCTACCACGAGCGCAGAGAAGCGCAACTCTTCGTGCAACTTCTTGAAGAGCTGGATCGAATCCTTCAATTCTTCTGGAGACAGACCTGCGAAAACTTCGTCGAGTAGCAAAACGCTGGCTCCGGTGGCTATTGTTCTCGCAAGCTCGAGCTTCTTCTTCTCTTGGACCGTAAGGTTGCCCGCGGGTGCGTCGTTCCTCGATCCCATTCTGACCATTGAGAGGATCTTATCAGCTTCCTCCAGAGCCGGTGTTGGGGAATGGATGTTTCGCCTGCCGTAGAGGACTGCGACCGCCACGTTCTCTCTCGCGGTCATGTTGGAGAATGGCTTGGGTATCTGGTGAGTCTTGGCCAGGCCATATCTGATGATCCTGTTCGTCCGGAGATTGTCGATCCTCTTGCTGTCTAGTTTCACGATTCCTGATGTTGGTTTCTCCACTCCGGCAATTATGTTGAGCAGTGTTGATTTTCCAGAACCATTCGGGCCTATTAGGCCGAGAACAGCAGACTCGGGGAGGTCGAGTGAGACGTCTTTCAAGGCTTGCACTCCTCCAAAATTCTTTGACACGTTCCGTGCCTGGAGGAGAGGCATCGTTATTCTAGGACCAGCCTCAGGCGTTCATTCGATCTTCTAAGCAGACCCACGATTCCGTCCGGTAGGAAGAGAGCCATGATTATTACGAGCAGTCCTATTATGAGCGGCTGTGCCTGAGCGACCGAAGTCAGGAGAAAGTACGACGGGATGTAGACTACAACCGCCCCCAAGAGAGGCCCGATAGAGGTTCCCACGCCACCGATGATAATCATGGCGAGCATCAAGAGCGAGAACGTGAAATCGAATGCCGGTCCTGCGGTGACGCCAGAAGTGGACCATGAATAGACTGCTCCAGCAGCACCTCCGAAGAGTCCGCCGAGCATGTAGCCGATCAGTTTCAGCCTTTGAGGGCTGACTCCGACAGAGCTCGCCGCGTCCTCCTCGCTCTTTATCGCCCTTATCCCGAAGCCGATCCTGCTCCTGTTGACGTAATAGGTCAAAGCTATCTCGATCAATACTATGGTCCAGATCGTGAAGTAGGGAGCGAGCGGCTGTAAGGGTCGATTGAAGATTATCTCGCCGCCAGTACCCAGCTGGGGAAGCTGTAGGACTATGTTGTAGGCGGCTAGCACGAGTACGACCGTGGCGATGGCGAAGTAGACGCCTCGGAATCTCAGGATGACAAGGCCTATACCCAACGCGAAAACCAGGCCGAGCACAGCGCCGGCACCGACGCCTAGCAGCGGATTCGCCCCATAGTAGCTGACCAGGGTTGCAAGTGCGTAGGAGCCAATGGCCATGAAGAGGACGTGGCCAAAGTCAACGTACCCTATCATTCCGGTGATGAAGTTGATCGAGTAGGCGAGGGCTGCATAGATTAGGAGGACAACAAGTATCGATGAGACCGCTACCCCAAGAAGCAGGGCGGCTGCGGCGAGGAAAGCCATTACGATGAAGAGTCCATAGAGTGTAAGACCCGGCTTCTGGAGATTCATTTCAGAATACCCTTAGGACGGAAGACGAGGACAGGGATCAGGATGAGGAAAGCGGCGGCGTAGGCGATCTGCGCAGTAGCGAAGGCTTGGACAAGATCAATGACGATGCCAAGTGTTAGCCCGCCAACTAGGCTTCCCCACATCTTTCCAGGCCCTCCTAGGACAACGATCACGAAGCTGATCGGTGCGTAGAGAGCACCCATCAGAGGGTTGATGCCAACCGGGACCCAGACTGTGAGTAGCGCTCCGCCGGCCATAGTGACGGCAAAACCCAACGCTGTGGCGAGTGATGCGACCTTGGCTGGATCGGCTCCGACCAGCTCTGTCGCTGTCACGTCCTGGGCGTATGCGCGAATCGCGGAGCCGATGAATGTTCTCTCAAGAAAAAGCCATGTTCCTGCTATTATCAGGACTGAGAGAATGGCGACGTAGAGTGCCGCGAGTGGGACGGTGAGATATCCGAACTGTAAGATGCCCGGATTGTAGATGATGCCGACCGGGTTCCCGGTGAAGAGGATAGTGGCTAGGTTGCTTATGAAAAGGCTCAGGCCAAATGTTGCTGCGAGAGTCACCATCTCGCTCTGGAGTGTGATCATCTCCTTGTTGTGCAGCTCCCGGTGTAGGAATGCATAGTAGAATGCGTAGCCCACGAGCAGCCCGATAATCGCATCAACCGGAGCGGTCTCGAGCGGGGTCATTCCGGCGAAGAGGTTGAGAAAGTAGGCCGCATACGCGCCCAGCATAATGAATTCTCCGTGTGCTATGTTGACGACCTTGACGACCCCCCAGATTATGTTCAGCCCGTGAGCGACGACTGAGAAGACGCAACCAAGCATTAGGCCGAATACTAGGTCTCTAACGATAAGCTCGGCAGCGACCATTGCGACGGTTAGCTACCAGTGTACGGGTACTTGACTGTGCCGGATGTCACAGTGGCAGGTGCAACCACTGTTAATCCTCCGTTCTGCCATTGGACGAGCACCATGCTGTGTCCGCTCTGCTTCCCGGTGCTGTCCACCTGGAACTGTCCGAAGAAAGTCATGATGTGCAGACCATAGAGGGTCTGTCTAACCGCATTCGTATCGAGGCTGTTTGCTTTTTCGATCGCGTCCGCGAGCACTATGATCGCCGCCCCCGCTTCTCCCGAATGATAGGTTGGAGAGCCCGCGTTGGCCTGTTTTGAATAATAGTCGACGAATTTGGACTCGGTGGGACCATACCATGGGATGTCTGCTGCCTGGGCCGTGGCCGGACTGTATGTCACAATCGTTTCCCACTGCGATGGGCCGGTAACGAGATTTGCCGCGCCGCCGAGTTGTTGCTGGAACTGTGGTTCGGTCACCGCAACCAGTAACGAGATGAACTTTGGGGTCCATCCGACGGACGATAGTTGCTGCACTATCTTAAGGCCATCAGCGTAGTGCCCCCCGCCTAGTAGGTCGTCCGCCCCGGCCACCTGGGCGGCAGTGAGCTGCGTCGACAGGTCCTGTGTCCCCATGGAGGGGTACGAGTTGTTGTAGACCATGGTTAGCCCTTGCTGCACCGCATATCTGGATGCTGCAACGCTGGCCGCGGTGGAGAATGAGTCATCTGCGTGGAGAAAGGCTAGTTTGTCGCCTGGATGGTTGGCTTTTAGCCAGTCGATCGCATTGTTGAAGTAGGTTGAGGCAGGGCTCAGAACGCCGAAGACGTTCTTGTAGCCCTTAGTCCAGATCGAGTCGGACGAGCCGCCGTGCGACAGCATGACCAAGTTGTTCTGCTCAGCGAGGGGTGCTGCAGTGCCGGTCAATCCACTGCTGTATGGAGCGAGGAGAAATTGTGCATGATCTTGTGTGATGATACTCGTATAGAGGGGAGAAATGTTACTTGATGAGCTCGCGTCGTCGTGGTAATCCAAGACAATGTTGTACGTTTTTCCGTTGACGGTCACGCCTCCATTGCTGTTGACCCAGCAAGCCGCTGCCTCGATACCAGCGAGCGACTTGGAGCCCTCAACATTGTACGTCCCAGTCAGCGAGATCGTGAAGCCGACCTTTATCGCGTCCCTCCCAGATGGCGGTGTGCACGATATGGGTCTTGGCGCGACGTAATTGATGTAGTAGTACGTGCCTCCGCCCGAAACGATCACGATCGCGACAATAACTATGACAATGATCGCAGTTGTCCTCGTTGCCAGCCTGCGAGGCTTCGCTTGCATGCTAGAATGGTGTCTAATTCACGTCCTTAATGTATTAACTTTGTGGGAGTTTCAATTGTCCACACTTAACTCGCGTGGCCGGCCGACGCCAAGAATATCGTAGGTCTTATGATTGTTCGGTTAATCGAAACGGTTGGCCTAGAATAGTTTCAGCTAGCTGACCCATCTAGGTTCGCGTCTAACTAAGCATTTGGGGATAAGGGCGGTCTTGGGCTCACAGCCGGCTTCGCAGATCGGATCAGAGCACAGTCATCATCACCCTAAATCAATAGAACCTCAATGTTAGCTACTTTCTGGATTGTTTGAAAGTCTCGGTCGGACGTCACTCTCAAGCTGGGTACTTTTTCTTCCTCCTCGCTTGACGCACACGACGGGCTACCAATGGGACCATGCTTAGCGCTCCCAGTATGGCGGACCAATATCCAACAGCCGCAATAATCACCAGAACTGCACATGTATTGGTCACACATGCCACCGTTTCCTGTCCTCTAGCGTAGAGGTTGCCAGCGACTACCCCTGAGCCCCAGAAAATAGCCACCCCGAGAACAATAATGAGTGCCCGTCCACGGAAGCCTATCTTCGGCATTCGAGACGGTCTTGGAGGACCTACAAACCGCTTGTCCCTCAACTCCTCCATCCGCTTGCCGATGCTCGGGGTCCAGAACGCCGAAAACCGATCGACGAGGCTCGACAGTGTTGCCCTCGGATTGAGACCTTGCATCTTCTCGAGAACTTGAGTTACCCCCTCGATTCCGAACTGACTGGCCACGTTTCCGTCAAGTTCGAACTCCCACGTTCTCAACGATCTCCTGACCCAGAGCAGAGATAGCAAGATCGCGGCGCTCCAGGCTGGGAAAACGAGAATCGGGCCCCATGGTCTTCCGACAAAAATGTAGAAGACGATGAGGAGAGCCCCGAACGCCCCAAGGATCGTTAGAGCCATCACTCCGAGCAACCTGGACATCCTCCCTGAATTGAAGGCCTTAAGCCTCAACAAGTGCATCTCAATCAGAATCCTCCACTCGTCAAGCGACAACTTTCCCTTCAGATATTCAGGAAACATAAGCTCGGCCAATGGAATACCGAGAGGCCCAAGCCAGAACTCTCGCGAGATCACCGGCATCGTGATCATCCAGCCCACGCCGCCACGAACGAACCTTCCCCAGACAATCTGCCTGTACCAGAACCGCGAGTCCAGCCGCACAGCTATCTCTCGAGTCAATTGCAAAAGCGCATCATCTTCTGGACTCGGACCAGTCTTGATTCGGTCGTACCATCTCAGAGGACGAAGCTTGACCAAGGGTCCATACCACACTTGCCCCCCATCGTAATACACTTAGTGGAATGATACCTGAGAGATATACCGGCTGGAAGATGACGATATCTCCCCAGCACGACAAACCAAGACCAATACAGCCTAGATGGAAGTCTCCAACTCCCGGATTCCATAGCCAGAAACTTGGCAGGACTCTATGTTTTTGACTTGGATCCCTAAGCTTGTATTGGGCACTCTGGATTGAGACTACGGGGCGGTACATCTCTCTTCGCAATACTTGCCGTTCTGGCACTATTGCTCTCTTCTCCCGTAAAGGCACAGAGTGCGAGCTCAGTTTTCCAAACAGGCCTGGTGACAGAGAAGTCCTCGTATAAGATGAACGAGATGGTTCACGCCACTCTGATTCTATACAACCCTACCCCTCAACGCATCGCCGTCCATTTCTCCGGGGGATGCTGGTACAACTTTATCGTTCGCGATATGGTTGGAGCCGTGATCCATAACGAAACATGGCCTGCCTGCGACCCGAACATTAACGGCTACGAAAACACCACGAACGTAATGACAGTAGACTCCGGCGGAGGCCGCTGGTTCCCAATGTCCTGGAACCAACTCGATGGACTGGGGAAGCATGTACCAGTGCCAGCAGACTATGTCTTGTCTTGGAGTTTCAAAAATCCTGACCAACCTATCCCAGAAGCCTCAAAGACAATAACCCTGACAGATCAAGTGCAGTCGCAATTAGAGGCTTTCTCGACATCTGCCTTCCGATTCTTGCAGGACTTCGCACCTTTGGTTTGGTTTGTGGGGTTTGTTGGAGGGATTCCGTGGTCCCGGGCCTTCAAGGGAATAAAGAGGTCCGTTAGACTCATGTTCGCTATACCTCCCATAGCTTCTGTAATCACAGTCTTCGCCCTTATTCTCGGGTTCTACTCTAACCGTCTCCTTTGCTTGGCGATCCAGTGTCCGGGGACAGTCTCCCTCCTCACCAGCATGAACATCTATTTGCTGGTCACTCCGATAATTTGGGGAATCCTATTCGTAGCAGGAGAGATGGTCCCTGAAAAGCTGATGTGGCTTCCTATTGTCGTCTTTGAATCCTGGACGTCTTCCGTCTTAACAATGGCCTTCTTGGTCCTCAACTCGGTTCAGGAACTTTGGAGGAACACTTTCTATTATGATTGGACCATTATTTGGCCAGCCTATGCGGTGATCCTTGCGAATATTCCTGCCCAATTGATCTTTTATCGAGCCTTCAAGAAGAAGCTGTTGTCAACCTCTCCCTTCGTCCCTGTAGTCCCAAAACCACCATGGTGACTTCAGCAAGGCAGCGGTCCTTTCCACATGTAGGGTTCAGTTGTCTGACTTGGCCGTGCCTGCGATTGGATACTTGATCTGTGGTCTCTCCCATGGATGCTTGCTGATATGTCCGAAGGCCGCGAAGGGGACGAATCTTGTTATCTCATATCTTGAGCTGTAAACTGCTAAGGCTAGAGCCCAAAGTCTGTCGTCATGGGTCCCGGATCGATGGTGGAACTTCGTCTTTCCAGCCTCAGTCAGCTTGGCAATCTCCGCATTCATTTCGATGATCAGTTCTCGGTCTCGCGGTATGTGCAGTCGCTTCTGTTCCATCACCTGTTTCACATTTGTCATGACATCTGATTTCCTTGGTAGCGACAGTTCTATCCCCTCCACGTTCTTTATGCCTGCTCTCCGCGCGTTCTCAGGGAAAGCCTCTCCCACCCCTGTCTGATCAATGTAGAAGGCTCGTACGTTCCGGAACCGTTCTCCCACAAGCTTCAGGTAGTCGATTATCGCTTGGTATTCTGTGCCGAGAGCGAACCTCTTCATGTGAACGAGGGTGATCTGGCCGTTCTTCTTCAGGATCACAGCGACAACTGAATGGTCTCTCTTCTGTCCCAGGTCGACACCGACGTAGTAGTCTTCCGCAGATACGCTCGGTTCAGGCGTCTCCTTTGGAATGTCGCTACTCATCTTCTCGCTCTCCATCAGGCTCCGGCTTGTTCAGATCTCTCACGTATTCTAGATGGTCGTCAACAGCACTATCGATCAGACTGTAACTGAAGTACGCCTCTTCATCCTCTGAGAACTCGGCCAGCATCTCGCGCTGCCAGCGCCACGGATCCTCCCGCATCTGCCGCTCAAGCTTCTCCAAGATGCCTCTCTTCAACGGTCCATTCGGTTCCAGCGCGTCATGGAAGCTGACGTGGTGGCGTGAGAAGTCTCCATAGAGATCATCATCCATACACATCTCATAGAAGAGGCTGTCACGGGACCCGGGAGTGCTGGTTGCGATAAATCGGCCGTTCGTTGTACCCAGAGCAAAAACAATCGCATCATACAACGCCCTATCATCTTCAATGTACGAAGCCTCATCGACGATCAAGAGATCAAGTGTCAACCCTCTCACCGTTTCTGGGCTGTTGGGAAACGCTTCGATAGCGGACCCATTAGAAAACTCCAGCTTCGTCTTCAGCGCCCGTCCCTCCAGCGCATTCTTTGGAAGCTTTGGCAGGAATGAAGAAGCCCGGCGTATCATGGCACGGCTCTGCCGCAAACTAGGAGCAAGAATCGCAATCCTACGATTCGAGCCCGATAAAGCAACATAGAGGCAGATCAGAGTCAAGCAGAGCGACTTGCCGCTCTGACGGGACCATCGTGCAACGACGAACTGGCTTGTATCAAGCAAGAACCTTACTTGGTAAGCAGTCGGCTCAAAGCCCGTCATCTGCTTGAAGAAATCCAATATGCTAGCGGAAGTGAGGGGCTTATCCTTCTGAGCGTCCCTATCTCTCGCTCGCATCTCGCTCTCGTAGAGATGGTCGATCTTGACGAATGCTGATCCGGCCATCTATCCAATCCTCTTCCTGTATGGAGAGCGAGAAGATTTCTTTCTCGGTTGGACCCTTCGTGTCACGGGCCCGAATAGTTTCCTAGTATCGGCTGCGGACAGCACCGTTCTCCGAAGCTTCCTCGAATCCTCGATTACCTTCAATCGTTTCTCATACTCCTTGTACTGTAGATCCTTCAGCAACTGGTTGAGCGCGAGAACCGCGTTCGTGTACTTTTGATACCAGCTCTCACGGGTCCTCATCCTCAACCCCTCGTCCATCGCATTCCGGTACGCCAATGCCGCCAATTCCTCCAGCCTCTTGATCTCAACGTCCCGTATCCTGTTCGGATCCAAGTCCTCGGACACAAACTAGCCCTCTCCACTCTTGGTCAGGGAGGCTTGTTTCTCGACCCGCCGAAGCATCTCCGCTAGGCGGGGATCACGCTGGCCCTCAACCAGGGCCTTGTCCCATATGCTCAACAACTTCAGAAGAACGCTCCGCAAAGCGCGAGCCTCCTTCTCATCCGCATCCTTTCCCCGGGAAACCGCGCCCAGATTGTCCAGCATTTCATCAGTGAAACGCTGAAGACGAGACAAGAACTCCGGCCTCGAACCAGTCGAAACATTTTCACTCACTCTTCTCTCCCCTTCTTTTTCGCAGCGTTCCTGGAATCCCCGGGCGTCACATCGCGTACCCCTTGCAAATCTGCTCGAAAACCAATGTTCGCCGCGCCAGAAGCTATGGATCGCTACACTCTATGTCTACGCTCGACACATATAGGCGATATCGAACTACATTCCTTAAGCATAGTTCTAGAGGACCCGTCGGAGGTAGAAGCGAAAGTACTCGCCTTTTTTCTAGCATCAAACGCAGATTACTCCTTACAAGGATTTTCAAAACCCCAGACAACAACGCCGCGGATATCCGAAAAATTGGAGTATGAAATCAACCCTGGAAACGTGTCCAAAAAACCAGACCCTGAACATTCCTAGCCCCCCCGGGGGCGTACTCGAGTCGCGCGCCGCCAAGAAACCGAAACACTTTCGCTAGTGTCCAACCCAGGAGCCAGCTCTAGCCCGCGCTGATTCAGGTGTGAATCCAGTCAATATATCCAGCCCCCGTCTCCATCATGCTGCAATACCATGCCAATGATTGATGTTTACGCACCCACAGACCTCTTCCCCGCCAATACCGACGGTCGGCTAGGCAAAGAGCTCACCATGGCCGTTCTCCGCGCCGAAGGCGTCTCCACCCCCGGCCCATTTCATCTCAACAACACCGCCGCTTTCATCCACCGAATGGACCCACACACGATCCACACCGCAGCCACCGACTCCGCCCGCACCGTCCGCGTCCAAGTCATCACCCCACCCGCAGCACTGACCCGCGACGGCCAGAAACAACTCGTCAAAGAAATCACCGAGATCATCACCAAGATCTCCGGCGACCCAACACAGGCAAGTCGCACCTGGGTGATACTCACCGAGGCAGCGGAGGGAGGTTGGGGACTCTCAGGGACAGCCTTTGGCCGTCAGGAGTTCGCGGCTCTCGCCGCTAAGGCTGCAGCGGCACGAGCCAAGTAAGAGCGCAAGTCAGGAGGGAACACACTTATCCGGCCCACTCGGAGGTCCGAAAGCCATGCAGCCGCCAGCGAAGCCAAAGAGGCCAGTCGGAGTAATAGTAATCGCAGTAATCGCTGCTGCTGGAGGCTTGTTGTCACTCTTCGGAGCCGCGTCCGTCTTTTCCGGCAGCGGCTCGGGTCCGACCTGGCTGGCAATCATAGTAACCATCTTCGGCATTCTCGGCCTAACACTGGGCGTCGGATTCTACACTGGAGCACGCTGGGCCTGGATGGGAGGAATCGTGATCTACATTATCTCGATGCTGCTTGGAATCCTGGAGATGCTGTATGGGGGTACCGTCGGCGGGATAGGCGGAGTCATCAGGACAGCGGCTGGAATAGTCATCCCGCTCTACTTGACCCGTGCCGGCCCAAAGAATTTCTTCGGCAAAGGACCAATCTCTCACAACTCATAGCCGCCAACATCTGTAATACTTTGCGTACAGAACGCAACAAGCCAGAAATCATCCTTTCAGCAACTCTTAACTCAATGAGCGGCAAAGGAAAACGTATCATGCAGTCTGTGACCAGTAAGGTCGAGATTCGCGATGTAGCAACCGGCTTGTGGATCTGGCGTGCGGAACATCATCACTGGAAGCTCGGCGACGACTGGCAACCAATCGTCACATCGACATTTGTCGAATCTGGAGGAGAGAGACTGGTGATTGACCCGCTTGTCCCGAAAGCGGGCGCTGAAGAATTGTGGAAGCGTCTAGACAACCGTCCACCAACGATGGCTGCGGTCATTATTCCGGACCATGTGCGGGATATTGACGAGTTCGTAAACCGGTACAAGGTCCGTGCTTTCGGTCCGAGGCTTTTCTGGCCCGACGACTTGCCGAAGAATAAGCTGGAGATGATCGAATCGGATATGGTGCTTCCCGGGGGCTTTGTCGCTCTTTACGATGGAAGAGGACGCCTTGAGACGCCGCTCTGGCTGCCTGAGCAGCGGGTGATAGTCTTTGGAGATGGACTAACGGAGCGTGGAGGCGACCTTCGGATATGGGGTTCGCCGTGGCATAAGAAGCGAGCGCTGCCTGCGATGCGAGAGTTACTGAAGCTTCCGTTTGAGAAAGTCATCATTTCACATGCCGATCGCGAGCCAGTGCACAACCGCGCCGCCTTTGAGCGTGCGTTGGAACTCCCCGCTTGGGAGGGCTAGCATTTCTCAAATGAGGAGTATTGGGTCTTCACTGACGAAAGCTTAAGCCTCGGTTAGCCGTTACTTCACAACGAGAATCTTGTCAGAGTCGACTTCTCAAACACGTCTTGCCATAAATTGTCCAAGCTGCAACACGGCCATGGCGGACATGGGCGACATTCCATTCCGGACAGGAGGATCCAGCGGTGCTACACATCTCCTCTTCGGGAACTGGGCAGAACTCGGAGAAGGTCTCCTCCACCTTGACGCGTTCGTCTGTCAGAGTTGTGGAAGGGTCCAACTCTTCGCAGACTCACAGACCAGAGATTCGATCCGCTAAACGCTAATTCCAGACATGAAACAAGAACGGGCCAGAACGAGTAGCACATTGACCGTCCCGTTGAGATGAGGATGCTACTTGGGGTTTCCAGCCTTGAGCCAGTCAACATAGTGTCGAATGGCCGACTGAGTATCGAACTTGGGCGTGAAGCCGGTGTCTTGTTGCAACCGCTTGGTCTCCATGAGGGGCATTGGTGGAAATGGAAAGTGTCCTGGGGGAAGGTCTACTTTGAAGTTCGGGACTACTTTCTTGACCGCTTCCACCACTTCCTTATTCGAGGTGAGCTTGCCTGAGCCTATATTGTAAACGTCATACTGCAGCTTTTCGGCGGTATGAACTAGTGCGATGGCGCGTGCCAGGTCCTTGATGTAGC
>WNGH01017305.1_pt1 | contig 11415 bp, 10 predicted proteins | sample 5400631 | NCBI WGS metagenome assembly WNGH01 (sample SAMN13153373, study PRJNA577476) | soil metagenome | isolation source: 115 cm soil or saprolite under Garry oak tree replicate 1 | place: USA:California | collected 2016-06-15 | reverse complement strand
GGCTCGTACAAGGTCGCGCGGGAGCAAGGACTGGTGCGGAGCGAGGGGCGGGACTACGTGGTGCAGGACGGGGACATCCTGTTGTTCCGCTTTAACGTCTAGTACCGGCTCCACGCCAGGATGGCGCCACAACCGGCATCGACATCCCAACGGAACTTGACCGGGACGTCGACCCCGTGCGTATACACCTCGACCCCCGCGAGCTCGTTGACGTGGAGGATCTCCAGATAGTCGGGCGACACCCTCAAGCCGTCGAGAAACAGCGGCATGACGCACGCCCGCGCGCCGTTCATCAAGACAGGCACGCACGACCGCAGCCGGCAGCGCACCACCACACCCGCGTGACCGAGCAACCCCCGCAGCGACAGGTCGCCCAACCGATCGAGGTCGACCAGCGTGTAGAACCTGCCGAAGCCCAGCTTCTTGCGATCGTAGAATCCGGCCAGACTCCGCTCGGCGCGGATACTCCTCGCCTCGACGACGATCGGACTCAGCGCCTCTCCTTCGAGGTCGAGCAGCACCGACAGGGTCAGCGTCTGGCCGCCGCTGAGTGACAGCGCCTGGTCATAGGAGAGGGTGTCGCCGTACGTGACCCGCACCGTCCGCCGTCCGGGCGGCAGTCCCGCGAGCGCAAACACCCCGGCGGAATCGCTCACGCTCAACGCACCCAGGCCCCGCACCGCAATCATCACGCCCGGGATGGGGAGACCGTTGGTGGAAGAGCGCACCGTGCCGTCGATCCGGGCAGTCGTGTCGCGCTGCGCATGATCCGGGGTGACGATCAAGCCGAGGAACAGCAGACACGTGCATGCTGCGCGCCACATAGACCGCGCTTCGTGCGAAGGACGCTGCAATGTAACGCCGACCGAGACGCGGCGCGCCGGGCGCGAAGGGTCTCTAGTCCTGACCCTCAGGTGCCGCCGCGCCCGCATGCACGCGATTGCCGCGCTGGTGTGGTGGCGGTGGCGCGGGGGCAGCGTCGGGATCGGACAGCCGAACCTGCTGCTCCACCATGTCACGGCTGACCCACACGACACGGTTGCCGCACATGATCGCGTCCACGGGATACGCCTGGCGCACGAACGAGTGCGCGTCCGAGCTCGCCACGCGGGTCCCGGGGAAGTAGTACCAGCAGCGCTGGCCATCCGGATGACTGTGGATCATCCCGACCGTGCCGGCCCATCCCGCGTCCTCACAAGTCTGCTCCGGCACGACACGCGTTGCCGTGGAGTGCCCGGGTTCCACGTCCGCGGGTGCGATCCGTCGCACGATCACGGCGTTCCCGTGGATCTCCCCGATCATGCAGCCCATGAACTCGGTGGGGTAGGAGCGGTATTGGAGCGAGAGGTAACGACGCGCCTGATCGGACAGGATGAGGGCGCGCGCGTGCGAGCCGACGCGATTCGAGGCTTCGATGAGACCGGCAGGCTCCGGCTGGAGCGCCAGCAGGACCATCAGTCCCGCCGCCGCCACCACGCCGCGCGTCGCGAAAAGCCAAGTACGCCGAGCCTGCATACGACCATCCTTCCCGTTCCCCGGCTCTCGATCGCCGGTCCCATCGATCCGTCACCATACAAGAGCAACACCAGTGCCAACCCCCATGTTCTCCCAAGGATGATTGGCCGACACTTCAGGTTGCGTGATGCCCGTCACGTCGCCGTCAAAGGCGCATCAACGCCGGGCGTTTCGCCCGGCGGGACGATGTGAGCAGGGTCACGCGTCGTGCGTCCACGGCCTTCCGCCTCTGACGCCGTCCGTCTATCTTTCGCGCCTCGCAATTCCCCTACTCGGCGCTGCACCGCGCCGGGTCGCCTATGACCAAAGGGAGGTGGCATGGCTCGTCGCTACGAGACCGTCTACATCTTCGATCCTGCGCTGGAAGAGCCGGCGATCACCGAACGGCTGGAGCGGTTTCACGCGCTCCTGACGAAGGACGCTAAAGGCTCGATTACGAACGTCGCCCACTGGGGCAAACGCACCCTCTCCTACCCGATCAAGAAGAAGGACACGGGCTACTACGTGGTGGCGCAGTTCGAGACCGCCGCGGAGCTCTTGCCGGAGTACGAGCGCGCCGTGAAGCTCGAAGAGAGCGTCGTGCGATTCCTGGTCGTCGTGTCGGAAGGCCTGCCGGCGAAGCCCGAGCCGGTGCCTGCCGTGATCGCCGCCGACGTGGTGGTGGTGGATGAGATCGAGGAGGATGAAGCGTGAGACGGCCGGCCAAGACGTGTCCCGTGTGCGAGTCCGGGGTGCGGGTGCTCGACTACAAGGACGATCGCACGCTCGGCCGGTTTCTGACCGAGCGCGGCAAGATTCTCCCGAGCCGGTTGTCGGGCATGTGTGCGCGACATCAGCGCCAGCTCGCCACCGCGATCAAGCGGGCGCGCCAGCTCGCGTTGCTGCCCTACATCAAGGGGTACGTCGGCTGAAGCGCTGGCGCCTCGCGGCCGGCGTGCTGCTGTTCGCCGCCCTGGCGCCGGTGAGTCTCGTGGCGCTGCCGTTCGCCGCCCTGCTGGTCGCGGCGCAGCCGGGGACGCGCGCTGAGTGGCTGGCGGTGGCGCTCGCGGGGGGCGCCGGCCTGGCGCTCCTGGCCGCTCCAGGGCACGGCTCGTTCGACGCACTGAGTCGTACCTGGATCGTGCTGGTGACGGTGGCGTTCGCGGCGGGCGCGAGGCTCTCCCCCGCGGGCTTCTGGCCCCTGGCCCTGCGCGCCTGCCTCTACGCCGCCGCCGGCGTCACGCTGCTGGTGGCTCGCACCAAGGGGGGGCCGGCGCTCTGGACGGAAGTGCAGTGGGAGGCGACGCGGGACGCGGGCCGGTCCGTGCGATACGTGGTCGAGGTCGCGCCCGGGCTGTATCCGGCCTTCGAGCCCGCGGTGCGGCTGCTCGCCGTCTGGCCGCTCTGGCTGATAGTGGAGAGCCTGGCCGGGCTGGCGCTGGCCTGGCGCGGCCACGCCTTGATCGCGCGGAGGCCGCTCTCCGCGGTCGGCTTGAACCATTGAGAGGACGACGGACTATGGAAGTCATCCTGCGAGAAGACGTACAGCATCTCGGCGCGGCCGGCGACGTGGTCAAGGTAAAGGACGGCTACGCGCGCAATTATCTCCTGCCGAAGGGGCTCGCCTACCTGGCGACCGACGCCAACAAGAAGAAGATCGCGTACGAAGCGGAGCGCATCGCCAAGCAGCGCGCCGCGGAGAAGGGCGCCGCGGAAACCGAGGCGACCCGCATCGCGGAGGTCCACCTCACCTTCCCGGTGAAGGTCGGGGAAGAGGACAAGCTGTTCGGCTCGGTCACCGCGAGCGACGTCCAGCGCAAGCTGGAAGAGCTCGGGATCCGCGTCGACAAGCGCCGGGTGGACCTCGCGGAGCCGATCCGGGAGCTGGGGGAGTTCCGCGTCGGTATCAAGCTGCATCCGGACGTCCGCCCCGAAATCCAGGTGAGCGTGGTGAAGGAATAGCGGCCCCTGGAGGACGGAACAAACGGGTGACAGGCACGCTATGACTAGCAGACGGAGCGGGCGTCCGGCGGGGCATGCGGGAGGAGAGGCACTGGCGGCCCTGCGACTGGTGACGGCGGCGCTCGCCGACCGCAAGGCGATCGACCCGATGGTGCTCGATCTGCGGGGCCTGACCGCCGCAGCCGATTACTTCGTCATCGTGTCGGGCACGTCCGACGCCCACGTGCGGGGCATGGCGGAGCATCTGATGGAAGCGCTGGCGCCGCGCGGCGTCGTGCCGCATCATGTCGAGGGGCTCACACAGGGTCGATGGGTGCTGTTGGACTACGTGGACTTCGTGGTGCACGTCTTTCATCCGGAATTGCGGGAGTTCTACCAGCTCGAACGTCTGTGGGGTGATGCGCCCGTGCTCGCGGCGGGCGCCCCGGACAGCGGGTCGAAAGGATGAGCCTCATGCGACGCATTGGCGGGATCGCGGCGGCGCTCGCGCTGTTCGGCGCGGCGCCGCTCGCGGCGCAATACTTCGGGCAGAACAAAGTGCAGTACCAGGCCTTCGAGTTCCGGATCATCCAAACCGAGCACTTCGAGATCTACTACTATCCCGCCGAACGAACGGCGGCCTTGGACGCCGCGCGTATGGCCGAGCGGTGGTACGCCCGCCTGTCGCGCATCCTGCACCACCAGTTCCAGGGCCGGAAGCCGATCATTTTGTACGCGTCGCAGTCCGACTTCCAGCAGACCAACACGACCAGCGAGGACCTGGGCGAGGGAACCGGCGGCTTCACGGAGTTCTTCAAGCACCGGATGGTGCTGCCGTTCACCGGCTCCTACGCGGAGCTGGAGCACGTGCTGGGCCACGAGATGGTGCACCAATTCCAGTACGACGAGATCAGCCGGGGCCGCATCGGCGCGGGCGTCCAGACCCTGGTCAACGCCAACCTCCCCGGGTGGTTCATGGAGGGGATGGCGGAGTATCTCTCGATCGGCCCGATCGACCCGCTCACGTCCATGTGGCTCCGGGACGCGTCCCTCGAAGGCCACCTGCCGACCGTCGAGGAGATGACCTACGACCCGCGGATCTTCCCATACCGCTTCGGTCACGCGCTGCTGGCGTACGTCGGCGAGAAGTGGGGTGACGAGGCAATCGGCCAGATCCTCCAGGCCTCGGTGTCGAGCGGCGTCGAAGGCGGCTTGTCGCCCGACGGGCGCGACATCGCGTACTTCAGCGAGAAGAATTCCTTCTTCGTGGATCTCTACCTCGCCGACGCGGAGACGGGCCGGGTCAAGCGGCGGCTCGTGAAGTCCACCCTGAACTCGAACTACGAGAGCCTCCGCTTCATCAACTCGGCCGGCTCGTTCTCGCCCGACGGGCGCTTCTTCGCGATCGCCGCGAAGCGCCGCGACCGCGACGACCTCGTGATTCTCGATGTGAAGAAGGACGAGGAGGTCCGCCGCATCCGCGTCCCGCTGAACGGGCTGACGACGCCGGCGTGGTCGCCCGACGGGAAACAGCTGGTGTTCACGGGGTACGACGGCGGCATCTCGGACTTGTTCGTGGTGAACGCCGACGGCTCGAACCTGCACCGCCTGACGAACGACAAGTACGCCGATCTCGAGCCGTCCTGGTCCCCCGACGGGAAGACGATCGCGTTCGTGACCGACCGCAGCCCCGCGACCGACTTCGACGCACTCAAGTTCGGCAGCCTGCGCATCGCCCTGCTCCACCTCGAGACCGGCTCGATCGACATCCTGCGGCACATGGACCAGGGGAAGAACATCAATCCCGCCTGGGCCCCGGACGGCCGGTCGCTGGCCTTCGTCTCCGATCGCAACGGCATCAGCAATATCTTCCTGTACGACTTCGCCGACGGCAATATCTACCAGCTCACCGACGTGTTCACGGGCGTCTCCGGGATCACCGCGATCTCGCCGTGCCTCTCCTGGGCGCACGAAGCGGATCGCCTCGCGTTCGCCTACTATGAAGACGGCGAATACAACGTCTACGCCGTCGACAACCCCCGCTCCCTCAAGCGGCAGCCGTACCAGGCACCGGCCGCGCCGGCCGTGACATCGCTGCTCGCCGCCCAACGCCGGGCGCTCGGCGGGCCGACGGCAACCCTGGCCTCGACGGCGGCGCGGGCCGACTCGGGACCCCGAGCCGGCACGTCCGTGTACCGCTCGCCGGCCGGATTCCGGGCGTCCGGCACTACGCCCCAGACGTCCGATAGCGGCGCGGCGCCGGCCCCCGTCTCGGTGAAGAGCCTCCTCGACTCGTCGCCCGCCCTGCCGGACACGAGCGAGTTCACCTTCAAGACTTACCACACCCGGTTCAGCCCGGACTACGTGGCCCGGCCGACCATCGGCTACGAGCGGGATAATTTCGGCCGCGGCTTTTTCGGCGGCACGGCGATCTCGTTGTCGGATATCCTCGGCAACCACACGATGGTGTTCTCCGGCTCGGTCAACGGCCGCCTGAGCGAAGCCCAGGTGCTCGCGGCCTACATCAACCAGGCGCATCGCCTGAACTGGGCGATCGGCGGCTCGCAGGAACCGCTGTACTTCTATCTGCCGACGCTCGTCCAGTCCACCACGGACCCGAGCACCGTGATCCTCACGCCGCGGCTCGAGCGCTTCGTGATCCGCGACGTATTCGCGCAAGGGTACTATCCGTTCAGCCGGTTTACCCGCGTAGAGATCGGCGGGCACTTCGCGAACATCACCCAGGACACGTTGCGGCAGGATTACCTCGTCGATCGCGGCTCCGGCGCCGTGCTGGGCATCCAGGACCCGGTGACGGGGAGCGGCCCTTCCGTCAGCTACTACGGGCCCCAGCTCGCGCTGGTCCACGACAACTCGCTGTTCGGGTTCGTGGGACCGTTCGCGGGCTCGCGCTGGCGGTTGGAGGTGTCTCCGAGCTTCGGCGCCTGGCAGTTCACCGCCGGCCTGGTCGACTGGCGTCGCTACTTCTTCGCCCGACCCTTCACGCTCGCCCTGCGCGGCGTGTTCTTTGGCCGCTTCGGACGGGACGGCGACCTGTTCCCACAGTTCCTCGGGAACACCAACTTGATCCGCGGCTACACCGCCGGCTCTCTCATCAACAACGAGTGCCTCGCGGCGACGACCAGCGGTTGCCCCGAGCTCGACCAGCTCATCGGGTCTCGCTTCGCAGTGGCGAACGCCGAGGTGCGCTTCCCGCTGACCCGCAGCCTGGTGCTCGGATTCTTGCCCGTTGGGCTCCCCCCGATCGAGGGCGCCATCTTCTACGACGCGGGGCTCGCCTGGGACTCGAACTCCAAGCTCGTGTGGAGCCGATCGAGCGACCAAGACCCCGAGACCGTGCGCGCGCCACTCCGCAGCTGGGGCGGCTCGATCCGGATAAACTTCCTCGGCTTCGTGGTGCTCCGGTTCGACTACACCAAGCCCCTGAGCCGACCGCACGACAACCCCTACTGGACGGTGAGCCTCGGCCCAACGTTCTAACTCCGCGTCGCTAAACCACTTGTCCTGGCCTCGCCGGTTGCCTATCTTGTCCGGCGAGGCCATTTGCGTATCCGCTACCTCCTCCTCACCAGCCTGACGCTCTGGGGCTGCCGGTCCAGGGCGCCTGCCGCATCATCGTCCCAACCGCCTGTCAAGCAAGCGGTTAGCCGCGCCAGCGCCGGCGCCGCCCGTACCGCCGGCGTCGCCATCCGCATCCCGACGAAGGGGGGGACCCCCAGGGTGTATCGTCTCCCCGCCATGGTCGAGATCCCCACTGCGATTCGCGGCAAGCTCCCTCCGGTTACCCGTGTGATCGGGCTCGACATCGAAGCGGAGTTCCTCTACGTCACCACCGTCACGAAGGACACGAGCGCGAAGAACCCGAAGAAAAAGAATGCGCGCGCCAAGCCAGACACGACTGTCACGAGCCCGAAGAGCGACGTCCTGGCGCTCGATCTCGGCAGTGCCCGGGTCGACACCGTTGCCTCGGGCATCGAGCAGGCGACGCTCGGTCCGGATGGCACGCTCTATACCGTAGACGCGAAGCGCCGGGTCGTGACGCTCGCACGGCGGCTGCGGGTCTCCTGGCCGCAGCCCCTGCCCGCCGTGCCGCTGCAGCTGTTCGGCGCCGCCGACCAGCGCCTCGTGGTGGCCGACCCGCCAGCGCTCATCACCGCCGCCGCCGATCAACCGCCCACCAGTCGGCCACTCCCGACCGGAAGCGACGTGGCGGCGACCCGTTGGGGCGATCTGGTCGGCGTAGCCGCCGACTCCGGGATAGTCCTCATAGACCCGCTCGGACGCCGCGAGGCCGGCTTCGTCCCGCTCGCCGACCACCCGCGCGCGCTGGTGTTCTCGCCGTCGGGGCATCGCATCTACGTCGCCCGACGGACCGAGCCCGGCCTGGCGGCGATCGACCGCTACGAGCGCGAGGAGATCGACGGTATCGCTCTCCCGCTGCCCGCGGCGACGATCCGGCTCGACCCGCTGGGCCGCTGGTTGCTCGCCAAGCCCGCCACGGAGGACTCCGTATTCGTGGTGGATCTCCCGGTGAAGCGGCTCGTGGGGACGCTCGCGAGCGCGTGGCGCACCGATCTGCCGGCCATCGCCCCGGACGGCGCGCTGCTGGTGCGCCAAGGCGACGACGTGATCGCGTACCGGCCCGACTCGCTCGCGGCTACGGGACGGGTGAAGGGGGGCGGGGCGGACCTATGGATGCTCACCGGATGGCGACCTCGTGGCGCGTATCGCGGCGCGTTCGGAGACGCGGGTGCGCAGGCCGACCAGGGGGTGGCGTCCGATACGGCGGGGCCCGAGGGACCGATGTACGTCCAAGTGTCGACCTCGCAGAACGAGGCCTGGTCGTCCGAGATGGCGCAGCAGCTCACCCGGGCCGGGCTCGCGGCGCGCGTGCTCCCGCCCCGCAATCCCGACGACGGCTACCGCGTGGTACTGGGGCCCTACCCTACCCGGGCCCAGGCCGAGGGCATCGGACGGAAGCTCGGCCGTCCCTTCTGGATCTACCAGCCGACGCCGTGACCGTTCGTCCCCTGCCGCGCTCCCGCCTCGACGCGCTGGTGCCGTCACTGGTCACCGGACAGGCCCTGGTCGCGCTGGTGCCGGCCACGGGGGACCTGAAGTGGGCCGCGGGTGCCGCGTGGGACGTAGCCCGGGCCGCGACGCTCTCCGACAGGCGGATCGCGCTCGTGGACCTGTGGCTCGAGCAGCCCATGCTGCACGAGACGGTGGGCCTCACGCCCACCGAGGGGATCGTGGACGCGTTCGAATACGATGTGTCGCTCACCAAGGCGGCGCACGAAGTCGATCGCGTCTTCTTCATCGCCGCAGGCACGGTGACGGCGCACGCGGGTGACCTGTTCGCCAACCCGCGCTGGAAGAAGCTGCACGGCGGCTTCCGGGTCGAGGACGCGCTGTTGCTCCTGTACCTCTCCGCGGGCGCGCTCGCCCGGCTCTCGGCGGTCCCGGACGGACTGATCGTGTTGTCGCCCGACGGCTACGAGCCCGAGTCGTCGATTGGCCAGGGGATCACCGCGGTAATGGAGCGCGGCGTGCCGTTGCTGGGCGTGGTGCGCGAGCGTTGGACGCCGGCGGGGCCGGACCCGCGATCGGTCGCGCCCCCGCCGGGGCGCATCTCGGCCGCGGTGCGGCGTCCCGTGCATCGGCTGGCCCGCCCGGCGGTCGTGGCCGCGACGCTGGCGGCGGGAGCGGCCGGCAGCTGGGCGCTGCTCGCCCGCGGGGCCGAGCACCGCCGCGCAGCCGCTCCCCCACCTGTCGCGCCCGTGCGGGCACGACCCATCGCCGCGGCGCCGGCCCGGCGCGTCGATTCGCTCGCCTGGACGGTGCAGCTCGCGGCGTACGCGAGACTCGACAAGGCGCTCGCGCTCGCGGACCGTCTGACGGCCGATGGCGTCACGCCATTCGTGACTCCGGTCGCCCTGGACGACCGGGGACGGGGCAGCGCGGTGTGGTATCGCGTGCTCGCCGGTGCGTTCCCGACGCGCGACTCCGCCGTCGGCGCCCGCGCGGGGATGTGGAAACACGGTCTCGCCGCGCGGGGCCAGGGCGATGTGCTGCGCGCTCCCTATTCCTTCTCGCTGAGCGACGGAGCGCCCGCACCGAGCAGGCTGCGGGCGCGCGGCATTCCAGTCGTGCCGTGGGGATCAGGGTCACGCTTGTTGGCGGGCGCGTTCGAGACGCCCGAGCAGGCCAGCCTCCTCGAAGCGCGGCTCAAGCGCGCCGGCGTTCAGGCAAGGCTCGTCACCCGGATGGGAGAGGGAACCACTCCATGAGACTGACCCGGCTCGAGCTGTCGGGCTTCAAGTCGTTCGCGGGCGCGGTCGAGCTGCCATTCGAGGCGGGCGTCACCGCGATCGTGGGGCCGAACGGCTGCGGCAAGTCCAACATCTCCGATGCCGTGCGTTGGGTCCTGGGCGAGCAGTCGCCGCGCCTGCTGCGCGGCGGCAAAATGGAAGACGTCATCTTCCAGGGCTCGACTGGGCGCCGGCCGGTGAACGTGGCCGAGGTTTCCCTGGTGTTCGACAACTCGGACGGGACGCTCCCGATCGCCTATCAGGAAGTCGTGGTCACGCGCCGGCTTTCGCGCTCCGGACAGAGCGAGTACCTGCTGAATCGCTCGGCGGTGCGGTTGCGTGACATCCAGGACCTGTGGCGCGGCACGGGTCTGGGCGCCGACGCGGCCGTGGTGATGGAAGCCAGGATGATCGAGGCGCTCCTGTCGGAGAGGGCCGAGGAGCGACGCGCCCTGTTCGAAGAGGCGGCCGGGATCGGGCTGTACCGCGATCGCCGGACGAGCACGGAGCGCCGGCTCGAGGAGACGGCGGCGGACCTCGCCCGGCTCGAAGACCTGGTCAGCGAGGTGCAAACGCAGGTGCGGAGCCTGGCGCGGCAGCGCGGCAAGGCGGAGCGCTACGACAAGATGATCGACGAGCGCTTCGGCATCGCCTTGACGCTGGTGCGACGCGAGCTCGAAGACTTCGACCTCACGCTCGGTGGCCTGGGCCAGCGCGCCGAACAGCTGGCCGCGGCCCTGCCCGGCGAGCGGACGCGGTTGGAGGCGGCGGAGGGGGAGCGGGAGGCCGCGGTCCAGGCGCGCCACACGGCCGAGGCGCGTCGTACGGAGGTGGAGCGCCGCCTGGCTGATGCCAAGCTCGAGACGGGTCGGCTGGAGGGCGATCTCGCGCTCGCCGCGGAGCGGCTGCGCAACGCCGGCCAACGGCGCGCCACAGCCGGGCAGCGGCGGGAGCAGGAGGAGTCGCGCGCCGTCCAGGCGGAGCGGGAGCGGGTGGCGGCCGCCGCCGAGTGCGCGGCGGCGGAGCGCGACCTCGCGTCGGTCGGGCAGGAGCTGGCGGGGCGCACCACACTCGAGCAGGAGGGGCGCGACCGGCTGCTGGCGCAGCGCGCGACGGTGCGCGAGCTCGAGGAGGACCTGCAGCGGCGAGCGGAGGGTTCCCGAGCACTGGAAGGCGAGCGGGCGGCGCTCGAGCGGGAGCGGGCGGAGCTGGGGCAACAGCTCGCGGACGCGTCGCAGGAGCGTGCCCGTCGGGCGGAGACCGAGTGGGCGGCGACCGCACAGGTCAGTACGCGCGCGCAGGAGGCGGCGGCCCTCGGGCGCGCCTCGGCCCAGGCGGCCGCGGGATTGGAGCAGGCGCGCCGGCGCGTGGCCGAGCTGAAGGAGCAGGAGACACACGGTCGTGCCGCACGACGCCAAGCCGAGGGGGCGCTCGCGCAGGTGACCGCGCGGCGCGATGCCCTCGCCGAGCTGGAGCGCGAGCGCGTGGGGCTGGCGCCTGCAGCCCAGGCCCTGCTCAAAGAGCGGGAGCGGTTCGGCGACGCGGTAATCGGGCCGCTGTCGGATTTCGTGCGTACCAGCCGGCGCGACGCGGTGCTCGCCGAGCAGCTGCTGGGTGAGTGGCTGCACGCCGTGCTGGTGCGCGACGC
>WNGH01006139.1_pt1 | contig 11416 bp, 12 predicted proteins | sample 5400631 | NCBI WGS metagenome assembly WNGH01 (sample SAMN13153373, study PRJNA577476) | soil metagenome | isolation source: 115 cm soil or saprolite under Garry oak tree replicate 1 | place: USA:California | collected 2016-06-15 | reverse complement strand
CCCAGATGCGGCTCACCTCGAACCGCCGAGCAATCTCCGTCGGACGATCCCCGCGATCCAGCGCCCGCAACACCCGGTCGCGCAAATCCTGCGAATACGCCTGCATCAAAGCCTCCTCTCTACCAGCAGGAGGATTATGCCACAAAACTGTTAATACTTAAATTAGAAATGCTCTAGCTCCACCTTGCACTGAGTAGTGCCGTGTTCCCATTTGCGGAAAATTACTGGCCGGGGCGATCTTACTGTTGCGGAGGCCCGCCCTGAGGATCGCCAGGAGGCGGCGTGCCTGCGGGCGGCGTAGGAAGGGGCACACCCGGGGCGGTGGTGGTCCCGGGGGGAATGTTCGGATTAGCGCCGACACCTTGTTGGCCCTGGCCGGGGATCGCGATCTGCTGTTGAGGATTCCAGATGAACTCCCACAGCTCATACGTATTGCCACCATCGTAGACGCGCAGCGATGATTGCTTCACCTTGCTTGCAACACCAATAATGTTTCCACCGATGACGGCGCCACCCAGTGGCTGCGGCTGGGAATCCAGGCCGTTGTTCAATGGCTGTCCGGTTTGGCCGGTCTGGCCCGGTATGCCGCCTGGGCCGCTGGAGGTTGCGCCGGGACCTGAGGCAGGCTGCGCGCCCAGGCCGAAAGGCGTCGCGCCGCCCGGGAGCGTAGGAGTCATAATCAAACTCTGCAGCAAACTGGTGCGGCGGAGGCTCCCAATTAACTGCCCGTTCGGTCCGACGTAAATGAACCGCCAGCTCCCGTCATCCTTGTTCATGGGTTCGGTATAGGCCTGACGGAGAAAACGGACTCCATTGGTTTGCTTAACGAGATCGTCGACCTTCGTCGGATACTTCCCGAATTTTCGGAAGTACAAACCGATCGCGCGCTGATATTGCTGCCCTCGCCAAACCAATTCTGCTTCGCGGTCGCGCCGGCCTTGCGTATCGATGCGCAGGGCGGCGGCGGTAGTCAGGAGCAGCATGGTCGCGACCATGAAAATGGCCATCAGGAGGGAGTAACCCGCTTGCTTCTGGCGGCGCGAATTGTTTCTCGAATGCGGCATAGCGATCACCCGTTGGGACCCGGCTCTTCCAGAATCAATGTGGCGCGGCGGCCGGAAGAGACTTCCTCGAGATCGGCGGCGGTGCTGGTGAGCCTCACCACGCGGAAACGCCCGAGGAGCGTGTCGCCTTCGCCCGCAATGAAGACATCCTCATTGTTGGTGGTGGCGAAAAATGCACGCCGGTGACTTCCCTTGGGATCGCTCACAAATCCGAAATACTTTGCCTCAACGGTTAAAGGCGGGGGGCCGGTTTGAACCGGAGGGGCCACAACCACCGCTGGCATGGGCGGGGGCGGGGGAGGCGGAGGCAAGCTGGCGACGAAAATATTCCGGTGAGCGCCTTTGTATTGCAAGCTGAGAAAACGTTGCAGGATGTCCATGCGCAGGGCCGGGTTGTCCACATTGACAGGAGTAAACAGCCGGGCCGCAGCGGGGGTTTTCACGGAATCATCCGAAGGCCGGGAACGGAGAAATAGGGTGACGCCCAACACGGCGACAAGCACTCCGAGGACGATCATCTGATTGCGGCGCGTCATTTCAGGTCCGGAAATAGGTCCTCAACTGTATATTCAAGCGTATTTTTCCAGGGTTGCTGGAAGCCAGCGCCAGGCTGTCCAAAACATAAAAGTGGTCGGAGTGCTCGAGTTTGTCCAGAAAATTTACCAGGCTCTCGTAGTCACCTTCGACGGCCGTCGTAATATCGATCTCCATCAGGCCTCGGGCATCGGGATTGTGCTGGTGAAACGTAATGTTGTCCGTCCGCAAACCAGCGGACTGAGACAGATGTCCGAGGTCCTCGCTGACGGCGGAATACCCAGCGCCCGAGGGGCGGAAATGCGTTGTAAAGAACTCGTCCCACTGTTTTTCGTCCGCGGGGAGTTCCGCGCGGAATTTGTCAAGCCGCGCGTTGTCCGCCCGGTAGGATTTTTCCATCAAATCCAGGCGCTTGATTTCATCGGGGGCAATGTGGGGCGACACGTTGAGCCTGTAATCGAAAGCCGCAAGAACCACATCGAGACCCAGAATGACAATGAGTCCCCAGCGCACGATCGCTTTGCGTTGTTGAATTTCTTGGTTCATCTCAGATGACCGAATACTGCGCCTGCAGCTCCAGCAACACCCGGTCGCTTTGGTCCGCCCGGGTCGCGTTCGATTCGTTCAAGAGCTGAATATGCGAAAACTCAGGCGAGGTCTCTAGTGTTTTCAGAAACTTTAGTTTGCCCTCATCCGTCAGCGCGCCCACGACGAACCTCAACTGCACATTGTCACCCGACAACTTGGGTTCGATGCTCACGACTCGGACGCCTTCGGGGAGGATGCTTTCCAGGTCCATGAAAATCTTGATCCAGGGAAAAGCCCTTTGCTGGATGAGCGCATTCAGATAGGCGGCGCGCTCGCGGCGCTTGACGGTTTCAGGCTGATCGAAAAACGATGCCAGCATTTGACGCCTTTGCTGCGACACCGCAATCTGGTTTTCGAGCCCAGCCTGCCGCGAGCGGATAACTTTGTCGACTCTCCAAACGCGGTAAGCATTCCAGGAAAGCAGCAACAGTCCCAGCACGGCCAGCGAGCCGATCAACGAGGCCCCCACCGCGAACCGGCGATTGCTCTCGAGCGGCGATGTTGCAAGATTGAGACGGACCTTCATCGAGATTCGATTCCCTTCCCTATTCTAATGCGGACAGGATGCTTGCGCGGCAACCTGGTTTTGCCCCGTGTAGCCCCCGCCTTCAGGCGGGCATGTTTTTGAAACTACCGTGTCGGCCTGAAGGCCGACGCTACAAAAGCGTCTCACCCAAGAGTGGCCACGCCGACCTTACGCCCCACGGTTGAGCGTCCAACCGATCAGTGCGTCCAAGCCGCGATCGGCCAACGGGTGGTCATCGGTGCGAATCCGTCCTTCCGTCATTGCCGCGCTCAGCAGCGAGCCAACCGGGCAATGCAACTCGCGTTCGAGCGGCTCCCGGAACTCTTCGGTTCGATCGCCCAGACCTGCCAAACGAACCTGCGCAATTCCCTCGCTCCACGTATCCTGATAATAAGCCGTCAAAGGATAAATCTCATCGAGAAGCGCCTGGGGAGTCAAGTTCAATGCATCCGAGGGGAGAGTGATGCAGCGGTATCCGCACAACACGCCTTCCCGAACGATGGCGGTTGTCAATGTTGAACCCGCGACACGCGCCAGCAACGCCGGCCGCCCATCGGAAAGCAGCGGCAAGGCGGCCAACGTCGAACTCATGACCACTCCCGGGGACATTCCCATCGATTCGACGAGCGATTCGTACTCGCGGACAATGCGCAACCTCGCCAGGCCCGTGACGATATCCACTCCATCCTGGCGCGGGGACTGGCGCATGTAGGAAATCAGCGTTTCTTCGGCTTCGAATGGCACGCTCTTCTTGAGCCGCCAGCGAAGCATGGGAACCGCTTCCTCATTCTTCCTCGGAAACACGTCAAAATGAAGCACAAATACGCGAATCACCGCGTCGGGAACCAGTAACGCAACTTCCTCGCCCTTGGCTCGAAGCCGGGCAAACACGCGGCCCACCGCTGCGCGCACGTCAGCCGCATGAATCAAGTTGGATTCCCCCGCCGTCGGCAAAATGGATCCGGGCGGAAGCGCTTCGATGGCGAAGCCATCCAGGCCCATTCCGGTGCGCGTCCAGCGCGCAGCGGCGACGTAGTCCATGGCAATCTCGCACGCAATCGTCGGGTGCGGGATGGCGTCCAGCCAGCGCGCCATTCGCCGAACGAGAGGACTCTGGTAGATTCCCTGCCGAATGCTGTTGCCTTCACTCAATGAAAGTCACCTTGTTGATCTCTTTGAGCGTGGTCAGGCCCTCGCGAACTTTGGCCAGAGCGGAGTCTCGCAGAAACGTCATCCCTTCATCCCGCGCGACACGCTTGATCTCCGACGTCGGCCGGCGGCTGATGATCATCTCGCGGATATGGTCGGACAAGTCCAGCAACTCGGAGATGGCGCTACGTCCGCGGAAGCCCGTGCCGGAGCACTCCAGACAGCCGACTCCTTCGACAAATTCAACCTGGCCCCAGATCGCCGGGTCAAGGCCTGAAGCGCGCAGCACATCCGGGGAATATCGTACCGCTTTCTTGCAATGCACGCACACCACCCGTACCAGCCGCTGCGCCAGGATGCAATTCAACGCCGAGACGAAGTTGTAAGGCTCCACTCCCATGTTGATAAACCGCCCGATGACGTCGGTGACGTTGTTGGCATGGACGGTCGTAAATACCAGGTGTCCCGTGAGCGCGGACTGGATGGCGATCTGTGCCGTTTCGTTGTCTCGAATCTCTCCCACCATGATCTTATCCGGGTCATGGCGCAGGATCGAGCGCAATCCGCGCGCAAACGTCAGCCCTTTTTTCTCGTTTACCGGTATTTGGGTGATGCCGCGAACCTGGTATTCGACGGGGTCTTCGATCGTAATGATCTTGTCTTCATCCGATTTAATCTCATTGATGGCGGCATAGAGCGTCGTGGTCTTTCCCGACCCGGTAGGCCCGGTCACCAGCACCATTCCATAGGGTTCGCGGATGTACCTACGAAACTTCCGCATATCCTCATCCGAAAAGCCCACCACTTCGAGGCTGAGGTTTTGAAATTTCTCCGAAAGCGTTTCTTTGTCCAGAACGCGGAGAACCGCGTCTTCTCCGTGAATCGAGGGCATGATCGAAACACGAAAGTCCACGAAACGGCCCTTGTAGCGGACGCGGAAACGCCCGTCCTGAGGGACGCGCCGCTCGGCAATATCCAACTCACTCATGACCTTGATGCGGGAAATGATCGTGGAGAGCCAATCCTTGGAGATCGGCGCCATCGCATGCACCAGGACTCCGTCAATACGATATTTGACCGCGACCTCAATGTCGCGCGCCTCGATGTGGATGTCCGACGCGCGGCGTTCGAGCGCGGTGAAAATGACAGTGTCAACCAGGCGAACGACGGGACTCACGGCCGATTCTCGCGTCAGGCTGTCCGCGGTAAGCGTCGCGTCTGTTTCCTCGTCCTCCTCGACGACGGTCAGCGTGAACGCTTCGGTCGCTTGATCGAGCACACGCTGGGACTGTTCCGTGCGTTTCAGCAGGTCGCCGATTTGCGTTGGCGTGGCGACCTTCAGGATCAATTTCTTGCCCAGCAGCAACGGGAGCTCATCGCTCAACAGGACCTGGCTGGGCTCCGCGACGGCAATCACCAAAGCGTTTCCCTGCGCCTCCATCGGTACGAAGTTAAAGCGGAACATCAAATCGGCGGGAATGCTGCGGAACAACTCCGGATCGATGCGTTGTTCGAACAAGTCCACAAACGGACATCGGTAGCGTTCCGCCAGACGGCGCGAGCGTTCGCGTTCACCCTGGGGGTCGGATGCCGCAGTGGCTAAGGTTTGATCGACTGTGCTCATCGGATTATTCCCTACCCCTAGGCGCCTACAGACAAGGAGAACATCGGCAAATACAGCGCCACAAGGATGAAGGCTATTAAGATTGCCATAAACATCAAGATGGCGGGCTCGATCAATGCCACCATGTTCGCCAGATGCGTGTTCACTTCATCTTCGTAAAATTCCGAAACACTCCCCAGCATGGGCGCCAGGGCCCCGCTGGCCTCTCCTACTTCAATCATTTCCAAGGCCAATTCCGGTACGAGACCCGTGGAAGCAAGTCCGTCGTGCAAAGACTGCCCTTCGCGGACCAATTGAGCCCCTTTCGAGATTGCGCCCGAAACGAGGCGGCTGCGAATCGCGCCTCCGGCCGTTTCCATGGCCTGGACGAGAGGAGTTCCGCCCGCGAGAAGGGTCGAGAGCGTCCTGGAAAACTGTGCGAATTGAAACTTGGTGAGTGTTTCACCAACGAGCGGGAGCCGCATTCGCATACGCTCCAACGCCAGCCCGCCCTTATCGGTCCGCGACCACGCAAACGCCGCCAATGCAAGGACCACCACCATGCCCATCGACCCCAGCAAATACGGACGGTAGGTAACGGTAAGCGCCACCAATATCCGAGTGGCGGCCGGCAGATTCACATTTAAGTCGTTGTAGAGCGTCGCGAATTTTGGAATCACGGAGCTGACCAGGTACGTCACAATTCCCGCGGCGGCGCAAACCAGAATCGTTGGATAAATCAGCGTGGCGATCAGTTTCTTTCTCAGCCCGGTGGTGACCCGCTGATAGGCAATATAATATTCGAGGACACCGGACAAATTGCCGCTCTTTTCTCCAGCCAAAATCGAGGTGGTGTACACCTTCGGAAAGACACCCTGCTGTTCCAGCGCCGAGGACAGCGTGGTGCCTTCGCGGACCAGGCGCCGCACCTCCCCGAGGACGGGCCGAAGCCGTGGAGCAGCGGCCCGTTCGGCCAACAGGTCGAGAGCCTTCAGGATGGGGATTCCAGCCTTGATCAGAGTATTGAACTGCTGATTGAAAACCAGGAAGTCATTCCCGCGCACTGTATTGTCGCGGCGCTTGCCCAGGGCCTCCCCAAAGACACTGTCGCGAGGGCGAACATTGTAAACGAATAGGCCACGGTCGGAGAGCTTCTGGCGAGCCTCCGCAATAGACTGCGCCGGCTCTACCTGCGAATAGACCTTGCCGCTTGCGTCCGCGACTTTACAAACAAACTCGCCCATGGTGACTAGTGTACCTCAACCACCTAGATGCCCAAAGGCAAGCCGAGGCTGCGTGCTCAGGTTGGTAACTACGGCCGATTCACGCAGAAATAACAATCGGGGCAAACCTCAAGGTAGGCAAGTCACCTCCCCCCAAGGAGAACCAAAAAATAGATAACCTCTGCCGGACGTAGTCACGCAGTTTGAACCTCCAGGCGGTTCGAGTTGATGCTGAACGGCCAGGGAATTTTGCCGGACCAATACGGCAGCGTGGCGAGGTAGCGCCGGCAGCTTGCCGGCGGTGTTGGGATTCCTTGAAAAAGCAGGGAGCCGGCAGGACGCCGGCGCTGCTGAAACCATCACTTCGGCGTGTTGGGACTTCCGGGAAATTGAGTCACTGCCCTGCCGGACACCTGCCGGACCACCGAGCTTGCCAACCCTTCTCCATGTAATTTAGAATACGGCGAGCATTTCATCTTAGGCATCTGGTGTCGGCCAGGCAAATTGGATGTCATCAGGAGGCAGGCTCACAGCTCCAGTGAGGCGAGGGGCTGTTTGTCAATCGAACGCGCCGAGAGGCACACCTGGAACGCGCGGAATCAGGTTGCGCCCGACTCGATTTTCTACATGCGGTCCCCCACGCACGAGCTGGAGACGAAACTCTCCGGTTCGATTTCGCGGCGTCCCAGGCAAGTCCTCCAGCGGATAAGCCCTTCGGGACGCCGCTTCTATATTAATTACGGTGTGCTCCCTGGCGGAACTCAGGGTAAACATGTAGAGCCCTCACCCATTTTTCTAGGCGGAACCTGCACACGTTTGAGGGGAATCGCACGCCCATGTTGATCTGCCGGTAGAGTCTCGCCAAAGAGCTTCAGGTTGTTGAAGATAGCGCGGGCGAAGCTACTGCAACTTCCAAAGTTGGCGAGCCCTGGCGTTGCTGAAGCTCGCGCTCGCACAGCAGCGATGCAACTACGGTGGCAATGCAAAACGACCACGGGAGAGCGGGCGTTGTCCAGAAGAAATGCAGCGCGTTGCGCAACAGGGCGAACCAGCCGAATGTACCAGCCAATCCAAAGCAAAACGCAAGGACTCGGGAGCGATTGGTGATCTTGAGAGAAAACGCGCACATGGATTCGAGCAGCAGAGCGAATGGAAAGGCCACGATGAGATCGATAAAGTAATGCTCGCCCGTGCCGAGTGTCGCTAGCGCCGTAAAAAACATGAACAAAAACGCGATCGAGCGTTCCCACCAGGGGAGTCCTCGCGAATACCACCACACCAGGAGCACCCAGGCCATATGCAGCGAGGGAATGGCGTTGGGAGGGCCGGGAATGGCCATCGGCTCCACAATAATTCCCGCCGCTTGGGCAAGCGTGAAAGGATGCCAGGGAAAACCTTGGCCAAAAAGATGGGCTGGCCCGATAGCGGGAAAGAGGTTGTAAAAGATCACCCCAACGGGTCCCGTTGCAAGAAATGCGGCCATCGCGGGGATGGCTTTTTCTTTGACGCGCAGGAGCTGTCCGGAATAGATCAGCGCGATGGGAATCGGCAGGCCGATGTAGAACAACAACCCCACGAGTCGAAACCACGGCCAAGCCGAAAATGCCTGGCCCATCAGGAATGAAATCTGGACACCCAGGCTGGAATCGAACGAAAAGAGATAGAGATCAAGAGCTTTGGTGTGATTTGCCGCGGTCCAGTGCAGAAGGTTGTCCGCAAAATACTCTGAAATGACAAAAAGCAGCGCCGGGACGTACCCCAGGACGAGCAACCTGCGTTCGGCGCCCTTGGCCCAAACCGCACCCACGCCGAAAATTACCAGGCTGCTCAATCCCGCGAAGGAGAGCCACGCCATGATCGCCGGCCGGAAGTGCAAGACTCGATAATCGATCGCACCTAGAAAAAATGTCCCGGCGAGAATCAAGACGGCATCGAGCCAAGCAGGCCGCAAGCGCAGATGGATAATAATCACGCTTGCGAGAGCAAAAGCGATAAAAGCGGAGGCCAACGCTTCGCGGTAAAACTGGCGGTTCGTGCCGAGCCAGATGCCGCAAGCCAGCAGCAGCGCCGTGAGAATTACTTTTATGGTCCGGTTGAGAGGCATTCCGTCGATTCTTGCAGCATCCAGGGCGCGCTCAAGCTCGTTGGCGCATTGACTCCTCTATGCAACCACGTCCGTGATTGGAATGGAGTGATTCTCCTGCGTGTGCGTGCCTAATCAGCAAATGGAGAGGCGAAATTGCCAGCCGCATGCGGCAGAGAATTTCTCAGCCTACATTTTTCTACACGGGGCCCAATCCCGCCTTGCAGGACCGCAGCCGTCGTGACAGGTTCGGTCGCGCCGCATCGAGAGGGCGATCAGTGTGATGTGTTGTTGAGCGCGGAACCATCCACAATCGCAACGCCAGTGGGCGGGCGGAACTGAAACATTTCATCAGGCAGTGGCAGTCCTTGCTGCCAATCTCCAAACCGGTATTCGAGTTCGATGCCGCCGGCTTGCCGAATCCGCACGCTGGCAAGTTCTCCGCTGGACGAATCCACCTCGAGCAGGACTTCCGTGAAGTCTCCGGCGCCGGGCAATTCCGTGGAGTCCTGCGAGGAAGCGAAGCCTGCCGCAGGGCTCATTTCTTTTTCGCCCCTGGGCAAGCAACGCAGAGTTGCGTGGCCCGCGGAGACCGCGTTTTGGGTAATCAGGTCGATGCGGCTGCACAACCGGGAAAGATCTGCTTTGCCTGTCAGCAAAGCAAGCGGAGTGCGCCAGTCCGAGCTTTCCTTGATTGGCGCCTTTGTGGCGGTGTGGTCGGCCGGAACATAAAACCAGACTGTCTTTCCATCCGCTATGAAGAGCTTTCTTTCAGGCGCTTCGTATTCCCAGCGCATGCGCCCCGGCCGGCGGAAATATACCGTGCCGGACTCGATGCGCGCTTCTCGCGGGCCGGCACTGTAGCGCTCCAGGAACACGGCGCGAAGAGTCTGTACATGGCGATAGTGCTCTTCGAGAAGTTGCGCGATTGCTTTCGCGGAATCGGCCGCGTTTCTTGCTGGCCGGGCAGACACACCCGGTAGCACATACGCCGCGGAAAAGATAACCATGGCAATCGTGCTCCAGGTGGCTCGTTGATTCTTCACAACCAGAGTGTAGCAGGAAGAGTCGGGGACAACTCGTACTCCAGGGGCGTGTAACAGGAAACAATCAAACCGTCAGCTTATTGGCAGATCGCCAGGCCCAGCGGGCACCGTTGGGTTGAACCGGATCAGCGCTGTTTGGTCCGTATAGAAATGACGTGTACCCGAACTCCCCGGGATTTGAGGGTCCGCCGCCACGGAAAATGATAAAACATCTCCCTGCGAATCCGTGGTGAGCGGCGTAAATGTGAAGATATAGCCGCTCTTCAGTCCGGCCGCCAGGACCTGGTCAATCAGCCCCGCATTGTTCACATCGACAATCACGCCGTTGCCCGAGAGCTTTGTCATGTTATCAGCAAAGCCGACGCCCCACATAGTTGAGTAGACGAGCTGTGCAGTCGCAATGTTACGAAGACTCTGCACGGCCGAGGCTTCGTTCGAACGCATTCTTGAACTGATAAAATTCGGGATGGCAATGGCCGCGATGATCAGGATCACTGCTACGACGACGAGCAGCTCGATGAGGGAGAACCCGTTGGCTGGCCGGTGGCGGAGTTTTAGATTGTTCGGTTCGTCCTGGCGTTGCATGGTCTAAACCTCTCGTCTGGCCTGTTGCCGTAATCGCCTTCGAATTCTTCTCAGTGTGAAAAATGAGGGAGGAAGGGTTTGCCTTCCTCCCCTGCTGGGCTGGCGCCGGGTCTTGTTAGCTGAGCGGAGTGCTGGCCGAGGTAGCTGCACCGGCGGGATCGGAGCGGATCACACCACTCTGATCCGTGAAGAAACCCCGTTGGCCGGTCACGCCTTGGCTCAAAGGCGTGGCCACAAGCGTGTAGGAAGAAACGGGACTGCCGGTACCGACCCAGACGAAGGTGTAGCCGCTCTTCAACGCCGGGTCCGTGCCGAGGACCGAATCAACCAGGTCCGCGACCGTGGAGCTAGGGGTGCCGCCCGATGCTATGGGCCCCAAATTGGTAAGATGGGTGGGATAGGCTCCGTAGGTCGTCGAATAGGCGACGGCAGACGTGTTCAGCGTGCGAATCGTGGCAACAGCGGACGCTTCGTTGGCCGCCATCTTCGAACGCAGCAAGTTCGGAATCGCGATCGCCGCAATGATCAGAATGATTGCAACCACGATCAACAACTCAATCAGCGAAAAGCCCTTCTGTTTGTCGCGCATGCTTCTCTGCTCCTTTTCAAATCCAAAGTATTTTTCAGTTGGCACAAACTTCCGATTCCATGCCGAATTGACGAGCAGCAGGAGAGCAAACCGAATGCCATGTGTTCCCAAATTTGAAAGTCATTGTCGGGGCTCCCATAACCACTGCACAATCAATAACATGCGAATTCTTGAGCCAGCATCCACTTCTCCAAATTGAAAAAGGCATTGGCCAGACAAAATGTCACTGACAATATGTGTCGCTTCGGAAAGCCAGAAAACGGCACACTGGGCCCGGTCGTCTTTTGGGCAAGACCGGGTGCGGTCCTTTGTTGTTTTTGGAGAGGCCAAGGTAATAATATGAATGCCCTTCCGGCGACTAACTAAAACGACAATCAAAAACTGCAAAAGGTTCTCGAGCCGATTGCGTGGCGACTGGTGAATCCG
>WNGH01006138.1_pt1 | contig 11417 bp, 9 predicted proteins | sample 5400631 | NCBI WGS metagenome assembly WNGH01 (sample SAMN13153373, study PRJNA577476) | soil metagenome | isolation source: 115 cm soil or saprolite under Garry oak tree replicate 1 | place: USA:California | collected 2016-06-15 | reverse complement strand
TCGGGGCTGCCACGCCATGATCTGACGTGGTACAGCAACGCCGACATTACACGCAAAGAGATGGTCGAGCGGTTGCGGTATCTCCAGCCGAGCAAGGATTTGCGGCAGACCTTCCAATACAACAACTTGATGTTTATGACGGCGGGCTATCTGGGCGGCGTGATTCACGGCGCGACATGGGAAGAAGCCGTGCGGCAGCGCGTGCTCTTGCCGCTGGGAATGACAAATACGAATTTCTCCGTGCTCGATTCCCAGAAGAGCGCGGATTTCGCGCAGCCCTATCGCAAGGCCAAGGAAGAGGTGAAACAGATACCGTTCTATGTGCAGGGCGCGGTGGGACCGGCGGGCGAAATCAACACAACCGCGGAAGATATCAGCCACTATCTCTCCTTCCAGCTTAGCAAGGGCAAGTATGGCGACAAGCAGATTTTATCGGAGAACAACGCCGTACAGATGCAGTCGCCGCAAATGGTGATCCAGGGGACGCCGCAATTCCCGGAACTCGGTGAAAACAGCTATGGCATGGGCTTCGGTGTGACGCACTACCGCGGTCACAAGATGGTGAACCACGGCGGAGCCATTGACGGGTTCCGGTCCGAGCTGGCATTTTTGCCGAACGAAAAAATCGGCGTTGTTGTATTCGTGAACCTCGATGGAACGCCGATGCCGAATGTCGTCGTGTACAACGTGTTGGACCGCCTGCTCGGACTGGATCAGGCGCCGTGGAACCAGCGCTTCCTGGAAATTGACAAGAAGCGCGAGCAGTCAGAAGAAGAGGCCAAGAAGAGAGGTTTCACGGCGCCGAAACCCGGCACACATCCTTCGCACGACTTGAAGGAATACGTGGGCGATTACGAAAATGCCGGCTACGGGCGAATCACGATCGAGCCGCAAGGCGATGGGTATTTGATGAGAATCAACCGCTTGAGCGCTCCGCTCAAGCATTTCCACTATGACGTATTTGCTGTTCCGGAGGATCCACTCGATCCTCTGGAGCGAGAAAGGGTGATGTTTCAGACGGATGTGAAAGGCGAGATTGGCAGTCTTTCGATGACGCTCGAACCCAACGTGCCCGACATCGTCTTCACGCGGGTGGCGGAAGCCCGGATGCGGGAGAAGGCGTTCCTGGAAGCGTTCGTCGGCCAGTACGAATTGCCGGGCAACGTGCTCGCGATCACGCTGCGCGGCGAGCACACGCTCGTTGCCAGCACGCCGGGCCAACCCCCGCGGGAGTTGATCCCGCGCCACGGCACGCTCTTCGACATCCAAGGTCTGAACGGCGCGAGCCTCGAATTCAAGATGGATGCGTCGGGAAAAGTTTCTGAAGCCGTGCTGTATCAAGGCGGCAGCGCGTTGATCATCAAAAAGAAATAAAACCCTTTGGAAGATGCGGCGCTATTGGCGCATGGCAACGCGGAGGCCGCGGCGCCAGTCCTCTGCAAGACCGACGCGGACAACTTCGATTTCCGGCGAAAGAAAGCGAAGGAGCGTGTCCGTGGACGGATGAAAGCGAAGGGCGGGCGCGACGAGATAAACAAGAGGCGGCGCGGGCAGAAGCTCAATCCCCGGAAAATAGCCGTAGCGAGCGAAGTCGCCCTGAGCGTGATGGCGGTGGACGCGCAGCCAGTATTCGGCGGCCTGGAGCGGCAAGTGGATGTGCTCGTCCGCCTTCAGCTCAATGACCGCGAGCCGGCCGGCGCGCGTAACCCCGAGGACGTCGATGACGCCGGAGCCGCCGCCGGACGCCGCAAACACCTGCGTATAGACAAATCGAGAATCAAGAGCAGCGTCGATCCGCGTGATCTCCTCGCGCACCAGCGATTCGAGCCAGCGCTCGGGCTGGGCGCGATAGAGCGGATGCTGCGTGTCGTTGGCCAGCGCATTGCGGTAAAGCTCGAGATCGCGGAAGAGCTTTTTCAGACGGGGCCGCGTGCCGGGGTTGAGCTCTTCGCGCGGATCACCAGCGCCAAAATAGACGTGGCCCTCTTCCCAGCGGGCGATCGCCAAGCCGCGGAAGCGGAGGAAAACTTCGCGCGTCTCCGGCGCTGGATTCATTTGAGTCGCTTCCGGTGAGGCGGAGAGGACGGCTTCGAGCGCGGGCTTCGCCTGGGCGACGAGCGCCTGGGCATCGCGCACAGGCACGAGCCAAGAGGAGAGAGTCGCGGCGCGAGGCAGGTCGATTCTTTGGAGCGTTTCCCATTCCGGATTGTGCTCGTAAAGCTCAATCGCGAGTCGCGGGTCCAGCGCCTCGACACGATGCGTGACGCCGCGGCTGGTTCCGTGCGGCAGAATGAGTCGCAGACCAGCGACAACACCTCGTTGAGCGGACTGGCGCACGCGATCGAGCCACAACAGGGCAAAGGTGAGGGACTGCTCGGCGCCGCTGCCGGCCGTGGAATCCGGCATGCCCAGGACGGCCCAGCGCGAGCTTCCGCGGCGCAGCGTGCCGCGAGCGTAATTTCCGGAGAATGAATGTTCGAGATCCGGTGCGACGCTGAGCGACTCGAGGGTTTCATCGGGAAACTGTTGAGCCAGAAGCTGCGCGAGGCGGTCGCGAAACTCCTCGCGGCTGAGCTCCTTCGCGGAGAGCTCGAATTCCAGACGCACAAATTCAAGGCGATCGGGCTTGGTGCGGCCAAAGCGTTGCACGGAGAGCACCAGGCGATCGCCGCTGTTCTCCGAGATGGCAAGCACGCGGCGCGTCAGGTTGTGATGTTCCGACCAGAGGTGGAGTAAGGGCCGATCGGCTGCGCCGCGAATCTCCCAGTTGAGCGCGGAAAGCGGAGCCAGACGGCGCGCGGCCTCGCGAACCTCGACCGGGCCTCCAGCAACAAATTCGCGGAGGGACCTTTCGAGCTCTTCACTGAGTTTCACGCGCGAGATTATAGAGGATTTGCCTAGCTGATGAGAGAACGCGCCTGGGTTCAGTCGAAGCGCAGCCCCGTGACGCGAATGTTGGGCGCTTGTCTGTTCCACAGGTCCGGAAGGTGCTCGAAGGAGACGTCGAAGGCACGCTTCTGGCCGGCGGCGAGCGGAGGGCTCGAGGGGCTGAGAATGCGGCGGGTTTCGCGAAGCACGACTTGATTCATCTCATCGTGCAGCTCGAGCGTGATCTCGATGGCGCGCAGCGGGCGATCGCCCGTGTTGGTCACAGCGATCGAAAAAGTCGTGACCTCCTGATGGAGATAATTCTCCGCGCGGCGGATGGAAAAGTCGCCGAAGTTCAGCTTGGGAGCGTAAGCCCGCTCGGCGGGACCAAAGGGGAGAGTCTCCCGCGACGCCGAACCACCCAGGTTTCCCCGGCGGTCGCCGGAGAAATAGATTGCGGCGGCGATCACCATAAGGGCCACCGCAGCGACCGCGAAAGCCACGCGGGAACGGCTGTGTTCGGACTTCTCTGTGTTCTCTTCGATCATGGAAACGTGCGAGCCATTGAGGCGTTTCAGCGGCCAATCGCAAGGCGCTGGACGAGCGCCTCCGGCAGTCCGGCAGCGCGCATGCGTGCCTGCACGGAAGAAATATCGTACGGCACGCGCCAGAATTCGACGATTTGGTGATCGAGCTCAGCAACGGCGAATGCCGCGCGGGGATCGCCGTCGCGCGGCTGTCCGATCGAACCGGGATTCAACAGATACCTCCGCGAAGGCTCAATCCGCAGCGCGGCGAAGCTTTCTCCCGCACGCGGGCGAAGTTGCAAGACCTCCAGCTCCGAATCCTGATACGAAAACCCGCCCTGGTGGTGCGTGTGGCCAAAAAAGGTGACCGGGCTGCCGGAATCGAGCAACCCATCGAGCGCCTGCGCGGGTGTAAAAACATATTCGTCCTCGTCGTGAAGCGCACCATGCACCAGCACGAGACCGTCGGTCTCGATCGGACCCGGCGGGAGCGCGCGCAGAAATTCCAGATTTTCCGGCCGCAGCTCCGCGCGGGTCCATTCCGCCGCTGCACGCGCCACCGGATTGAAATCGTCGGTGGGCATGAGCCCGCAGACTGCTTTGTCGTGGTTGCCGCGGATGGTCAGCGCCTGCAGCTCACGGATCTTGGCCGTGACTTCATTCGGGTCCGGGCCATAACCAACAATATCGCCGAGGCAGAGTGCGCGGTCCCAGCGACCTTTTGCGCCATCGAGCGCCGCGTCGAGCGCAGTCCGATTGGCATGTAAATCGCTGACGATGAGAATCCGCATTCCAGGTGTCTCAAAGAGGAAATCGATTATAGATGAACCGCCGCAGCGTTGCACGGAAGTCGGCCGCGGATGGAAAATTGTTCGCCTCTCGGCATCTTCGTCTCCATGTTGCCTAAGAACTCTATAATTGTGGGCCAGGAATTAGAAGAAATTTATAATTGAAAAGCTTGCTAATCAGGGACACAACCGGCCGTTACGCGAGCACCAAAGCACTTCCGGAAAACTTCGCAAATCTTTCCCGAGAAAAGAAACATTCACACGTGGTGCTTCGTCTATTGGGGTGCAGCCGAGTCTCAGCGCTGCTTAAAGGAACAGAAACAAGCAGCCCCGCGGTAGCAGCCGCGGGGCCCAGACACGCAAGCCTTTCCGGCGTTGGTCCAGGAAGACGTCGGTGTCTTCAGGCCGAGACTACCCGTCATCGCTCTGCGTGTCAACTCTGTTCCCCTGCGGCTCTCAACCCAGCGGCTGATTTCGATTCTTTAGGATAGGAAAGGAGCATTGGCACGCATGAAATCCAACTCTATTCTTCGCAGCGCCGCGCTGCTCGCCACAATCGCACTGGCAGCTCCGGCATTCGCAAAACCCGTCACTAAAACGCTCCAGCTCTCTCAGAACGCGAAGTTCGGCAAGGTGACTTTGCAAACCGGCGCATACCGCCTGTCGATCGATGGCAGCAAAGTGACCGTGCAAAAAGGGAAAGAACAAATCGCCGAGGCGGAAGGCCGTTGGGAAGAGCGCGCGCTTAAGTCCGATTACAACTCCGTGCTCATCGAAGCAGATGGACAGGTGAAAGAAGTCCGCTTTGCGGGTGAGAAGCGCGTTTTCGTGCTGAGCGAATAAACCAAGTTAGGGCCGGCAACTTTTCGATGATCCCCTTCCGGCGAACCGGGGGAGGCTGCGTTAGGCGCGGTCCTCTCCCATTCCCGCTTCTTCGCGGCGGCTTCTCAGCGAAGGAGCATGCAATCACCGTAGCTGTAGAAACGGTACCCGGCCTCCACGGCATGCCGGTAAGCGGCCAGAACTTTCTCGCGCCCAGCGAAAGCACTCACCATGATGAGGAGTGTGGAGCGCGGCAAATGGAAGTTCGTCAGCAGCATATCGACGACGCGAAAGCGAAACCCGGGCGTGATGAATAGCTGAGCCTCGGAGCGGCCGGCCGTGATTAAGTCCCTGCTGCCGGCTTCCGACCCGCGTAAGGCAGCGTCCTCGAGAGCGCGCACGACGGTCGTGCCAACTGCAAGAATCTGCCGCCGGGCAGCGTGCGCCGCGCAAATTCGCCCAGCGGCTTCGTTTGGAATTTCGTACGACTCCGTATGCATGACGTGCCCTTCGAGCCTTTCGCTGTGGATCGGTTGAAAAGTCCCGAGGCCGACTTCGAGCGTTAACTCGCAAATCTCTACGCCGCGCGCTCGGATGCTGTCCAAGATCGCCGGCGTGAAGTGGAGCCCGGCGGTGGGCGCTGCGACGGCGCCCGGCTTCTTGGCAAAGACGGTCTGATAGCGGTCGCGATCGGAAGGTTCGTCTGGCCGAGAGATATAGGGGGGCAGAGGCACATGCCCCAGCCGCTCGATGCTCTCTGCGAATGTTCCGCCCGCTGCGCAGGAAAACCGCAGGGTTCTCAGACCGAAGTCACCGCGAGCCATGACTTCCGCTTCGAGCGCGCCATCGCCAAAGCAGATGCGTTCGCCGAGCCGGATTTTGCGCCCCGGGCGAACAAGAGCTTCCCAGACACCGGCGTCCAGTTGTTTTGTCAGGAGGACTTCAATTGGCGCGCGTAGATGCTCGCGCCGCGTCGCCCTGGAGGGCGGCTGGGAGCGGGTCCCCAATCTTCGGCCAAAGAGGCGTGCCGGGATGACGCGGGCGTTGTTCAGAACCATCAGTTCGCCACCCCGCAGCAGCGAAGGGAGCTCAACGAACTGACGATCTTCCCAATGACCCGCCGCACGATCCAGCAAAAGGAGGCGAGACGCGGAGCGATCTGGCAACGGATGCTGAGCGATGCGATCTTCCGGCAACTGATAGTCGAACTCGTCGAGACGCATTGCAGCGCAGTCTAGCAAGATTCGCGGGCAGCCGGGAAAGCGGGCTCGATGACAGCTTGGGTGCCAACTAGGAAAGGGGGGAACTGCTCGGCTTGAACTGCCAAATTTCTGAGCCTTCCATATGACATTGACTGTAAATGGCTTAGCGTAGACTTACTCCGTGCGATTTCGGACTTGACATTAGGAGACTCATATTTTATTATGCGCTTGAAATCACTATTTGGAGGTGCGGGTTATGAGAACCTTGACTCGTTGGGAGCCGTTCCGGGGAGTCGTCACTCTTCAGGACCACATCAACCGTCTCTTCGAAGACCTTGTCGGCCGTGGGGGCGAAGAGTCCTTGCTGGCGGCCTGGTCGCCGGCCGTGGATGTCTATGAGACGGAGCACGAGCTGGTCGTGAAGGCGGATCTGCCCGAAGTGGATCCCAAAGACCTCGACATCCGTGTCGAGAACAATGTGCTGACGATTCGCGGTGAGCGCAAGTTTGAGAAGAAAGTGAACGAGGATAACTACCTGCGCGCGGAGCGCGCGTACGGCTCGTTCAGCCGCAGCTTCTCGCTGGCGAACTCCGTGAATGCGGAAGCCATCAAAGCCGACTACCATAATGGTGTGCTGACGCTGACCCTCCCGAAGCGCGAGGAGGCCAAGCCGAAGCAGATCAAGGTGAATGTCGGCAACGGCGCGGCCGCAGCGGCTGCCGGCAGTTGAAGGAGCACCAAACGATGCACCGAGGGGCTGGCGATGCGGCTGGCCCCTCTTCGTTGCTTAATATATATCGACTTTGAGGAAGCCCATGTTGCGATTTGACAAAATGACCGTGAAGGCGCAGGAGGCGTTACAGGAGGCCCATGACGTAGCCGCGCGGCACGAAAACCAACAGATCGAGCCGCTGCACCTGCTTTCGGCACTCGTGGCGCAGACTGACGGTGTCGTGCCTGCGCTTCTTGCGCGGCTTGGTGTCCCCGCCGAAGCCCTGACTCAGGAAATCGAGCGTCAGCTTGGCCGGCTGCCAAAAGTCACGGGCATGGCGCAGCAGCATCTCGGGAAGCCTTTGAACAATGTCTTGGAGCGCGCGTTTGACGAAGCCCAGCGGTTCAAGGACGAATACGTCTCTACGGAGCACTTGTTCCTCGCAATCGGCGGGCAGGAGCGCGATCCCGCGGGAGAGTTGTTGAAGCGGCAGGGCGCATCGCACGAGGCCATTCTGCAGGCGTTGACGGGCGTGAGGGGCAGCCAGCGCGTGACCTCGCAGAATCCGGAGACGACCTACCGCGCGCTGGAACAGTATGCGCGGGACCTGACCGACCTGGCGCGGCGCTCCAAGCTCGATCCCGTGATCGGGCGGGACGAAGAGATTCGACGCGTCATGCAGATCCTCGCGCGGCGGACAAAGAACAATCCCGTGCTCATTGGCGAGCCGGGCGTGGGGAAGACGGCCATCGTGGAAGGCCTAGCGCAACGGATCGTTTCCGGCGATGTGCCCGACGTCCTGAAGACGAAGCGGCTGGTGGCGCTCGACCTTGCCGCGCTGGTGGCTGGTGCGAAATATCGCGGCGAGTTTGAGGACCGGCTGAAGGCCGTGCTGAAAGAGATCACAGAGGCCGAGGGGCAGATCATTTTGTTCATCGACGAACTGCACACCCTGGTGGGCGCAGGCGCGGCGGAGGGCGCGATGGACGCCTCGAATATGCTGAAGCCGGCGCTGGCCCGGGGCGAGCTGCGCGCCATCGGCGCGACAACGCTCAACGAATATAAGAAGCACATCGAGAAAGACCCGGCGCTCGAGCGGCGCTTTCAGCCAGTGCTGGTGAGCGAGCCGACTGTCGAGGACACCATTGCGATTCTGCGTGGGTTGAAGGACCGCTACGAGGTGCACCACGGTGTGCGCATCAAGGACGCCGCCATTCTGGCCGCGGCGACGCTTTCGCACCGCTACATTTCCGACCGTTTTCTCCCCGACAAGGCGATTGACTTGATTGATGAAGCGGCGGCGAGCCTGCGCATGCAGATCGATTCTCTGCCCACGGAGATTGATGCGCTCGAACGCCGGATTGTACAGCTCGAGATCGAGCGGCAGGCCCTGCTGAAGGAGACGGATGCGCATTCCGTCGAGCGCCGCAAGCAGATCGAGGCAGAATTGGCGAAGTTGCGCGAGGAATCGAGCGCCCGGAAGACGCGCTGGCAGGCGGAGAAGGAAGCCATCGCGCGCATCCGTAAGCTGAAAGAGCAGATCGAGCAGCTCAAAGCTGAGGAGCAGAAGTACGAGCGCGCCGGCGAGTTGGCCAAGGTGGCGGAAATCCGCTACGGGAAAATTGCGGCGGCGGAAAAGGAACTCAAACAGGCACAGGAGCGCTTCGCGTCGGTACAGAAAGATGCGCCCATGCTCAAAGAAGAGGTGGATGAAGAAGACATCGCCAAACTCGTGAGCAAGTGGACCGGGATTCCAGTGGGTCGGCTGCTGGAGGGTGAAGCGCAGAAGCTCGTGCACATGGAGGAGCGGCTACGGCAGCGCGTGGTGGGACAGGACGACGCGCTCTCACGCGTGGCGAACGCCGTGCGCCGGAGCCGCGCGGGCCTTTCTGACATGAAGCGGCCGATCGGTTCGTTCATTTTCCTTGGACCGACGGGCGTGGGGAAGACGGAGCTTGCGCGGGCGCTGGCTGAGTTCTTGTTTGACGACGAAAAGCTGATGGTTCGCATCGACATGTCGGAGTATATGGAGAAGCATTCCGTCTCGCGGCTCATCGGCGCGCCGCCCGGCTACGTTGGGTATGAAGAGGGCGGGCAGCTCACCGAGCAGGTGCGGCGGCATCCCTATTCGGTCATCTTGTTTGACGAGATCGAGAAAGCGCATCCGGACGTGTTCAACGTGCTGCTGCAGATCCTCGAGGACGGGTGGCTGACGGACGGTAAAGGCCGCACCGTGGACTTCCGCAACACCGTTCTCGTGATGACCAGCAATGTGGGTTCGACGGCGATCTTCGAGCTGTCCCAGCGCGATCCCGAAAGAGCGCGCAAGCAGGCCATGGAGGCGCTGCGCGCGGCCTTCCGTCCGGAGTTTCTCAACCGCATTGACGAGATCGTGATCTTCAATCCGCTGGGCAAGGAGCAGCTCGAGCGAATCGTGGACCTGCTGCTTCTTAGCGTCGAGAAACTCTTGGCCGAACGCCGCATCAGCATAGAAATGACGCACGCGGCCAAAGAGCTGCTCCTGCGTGAAGGGTACGATCCCGCCTACGGCGCGCGGCCGCTCCGCCGCACGATTCAGCGGCTGGTACAGGACCCGCTGGCGCTGCAAATTCTCGAAGGCGCGATCCTGCCCGGCGACCACGTGCGCGTCGATCGAGACGCCACGAAAGATGCGATGCGCTTCGAGCGCGTGGCCGCAAAGCAACCAGCGGCGGCGGCAAGAGTCTAATAGGATGGACCATTTCGCGGCACTCGGGCGTATGTAAGGATAGGTGAGACAACCATGAAAATCTTTCGCACAGCTTTTCTGCTTACCGGGCTCACGCTGTTGCTGCTCCTTCTGGGCAGCTATTTCGGCGGGCGTTCCGGGATGACTGTGGCGCTGGGCTTCGCCATTGTCATGAACTCGTTCGCCTACTTCTTCTCGGACAAGATTGCCCTGTGGTCGAGCGGGGCGGAGCCGGTGACGCGGGAAGAAGTACCGCGACTCTACGAGGTCGTCGAGGGGCTGGCTGCTAAAGCAAACTTGCCGGTCCCCAAGCTGTACGTAATCCCCGAACCCGCGCCCAACGCATTCGCCACTGGCAGAAACCCGCGGCATGCCTCCGTGGCGGTGACGCAAGGGTTGCTACAGATCATGGACAATGAGGAGCTTGAGGGAGTCATTGCGCACGAGCTTTCCCACGTCCGGAATTACGACATTTTGATCAGCTCGATTGCAGCAACCATTGCCGGTGCGATCACCTGGATTGCGTACTCGGGGCGCTGGCTGGGAATGGGCGGTGGCGAGGATGACCGCGAACGTGGAGGAGGCGGCACGATCCTTGCGATTCTGATGATGATCCTGGCTCCGCTCGCCGCCATGCTATTGCAGTTGGGGATCTCACGTCAGAGGGAGTATGCCGCCGACGCGACGGGCGCTCGAATGGTCGGGCATCCCTACGGTTTGGTCCGGGCGCTCGAAAAGCTCGGCGCCTACAACAATCGCATTCCCACAACGACTATCTCGCCATCCACGTCTGCCCTCTGCATTGTGAAACCCCTATTTGGCAGTCGTGGGCTTTCTTCCTGGCTTAGCACACACCCCCCACTGGAAAACCGTATCGCCGCGCTTCGGGAGATGACGGTCATCCCTCGGGGATAACTCCCTCGCAGAAATCCGTAACAGACCCGCCGAAGCGGGGCTATGTAAAGAATCCGGACCGTTCAGCGTGCGCGTCCGCTCCACATACTTAGGGATTCCCGTAACTGTTTATCGCTCAAATAGATACGGATAAAGCCGAACACAGTACAGTTCTGGTCAATCAGATGCACGAAGTAATATGAGCGAAATTGCTTGCTTTCGATTCTGAGGGAACGGTTCCATGAGTTGTAGAGATACTATCCATTTGATTTGCTGGTACTTGGAGGGAAAGCTGTCCGAGGCCGTGGAGCGCGATGTCGAGCAGCACCTAAACCACTGCTCGGACTGCAGCATCATTCTCGAAGTCGCCTCGACGACACTTGACCAGTATTTTAACCTATCCAACGCCGCCAGGATATCACACACGCCACAGGCGGCTTGAGTGTGCGTCTGTAACAGATTGATTGTGAGGTAGTTACGTCCAGACCGTTCTCTTTTGGTCTCCAGTGCTGCCTTCATTTCTTTGGTCGCCTGTCCTGCAAAGAATCTTCAAGTAACTTTTCCTGACGGCAACAGGGTAAATGTAATCTTTACACGAGCATGCCCTTGTCTCACATCGCCTCGCCTATGGCTCTTTCGCCGTAACCCCTAATTCCTCAATACTTTAGGACGGACTGACCGTGCCGTCCCGTTTGGCCTACCAGATGCACCACTCCCAGCCACAGGGCGCAGAGCCTAAAGGAGATCATATCCATGAGCGAGTTTCAGGAACCGACCTACCAGGGGCAGGCGGGCACACCTCGCTGGATTACGCTGGCAATCATAGTGCTGGCCGGGGTGTCATTGCTGGGTCTCGGAGTGGGCTGGAGCGCGATT
>WNGH01009171.1_pt1 | contig 11418 bp, 9 predicted proteins | sample 5400631 | NCBI WGS metagenome assembly WNGH01 (sample SAMN13153373, study PRJNA577476) | soil metagenome | isolation source: 115 cm soil or saprolite under Garry oak tree replicate 1 | place: USA:California | collected 2016-06-15 | reverse complement strand
GGGCCAGCGGTTCGTCCTGTTGAAGTGGGAAAGAAACGTACCGTACCCTCCGGATCGACATCGGCGTCAAGAATAGGAACGCCCCTCTCCGCCGCCGCGCGCCGCGCTTCGTCGGCGCCGGCAGGCGGCAGCACAAGCAACTTGGCATCCGTGTCTTCCAGAAAGAAGACGAACTCATCGTGGCGATATGCGGGATTCAGCGGAGCCGCCGTTCCTGCAACGGACGCCCCGAGGAAGCAGACAATTGTTTCCAGTCCATTCGGCAGCGCCATCGCCACGCGGGCGGCATTCCCGATGCCGGCGCTGGCAAAGACATCGGCTGCCGCGGCCACCTGCCGCCGCAGCGAGTCATATGTAATGCGTATACCTCTCTCTGGCAGGACAAGCGCCGTAGTTTCTCCCGGAGGTCTATGCAATAACTCCAACAACGTCATACCAAATTTCTACTCTTGCACGTTTCCTTTGGGATTATCGATCAGAATCGAAAAGCCTGGATTATACGGAGAAAGGACAGGTTCGTGGAGAGAGGTGAGTAACCGCGGTAATTTCGGATTTAGGGAACCCGCTTGCACCAGAATGGTTCCCTAAATCCGCAATTGTTTTTGCCGCTATCCCGGATTTCTCACCGACCTGTGACTATCCACAGCCGAGTCCCTCTCCCTCTGGGAGAGGGTGCCGCGAAGCGGCGGGTGGGGGTTAACAGAGTGCATTCTTATCGGCCCTCACCCGGCCTTCGGCCACCCTCTCCCAGAGGGAGAGGGACGCGCCCTCGGCATAGTTGCCTAAGATTCCGGTGAGAAATGCGGCCTATCCCTTCAGGATTCCCTTAATGGGCGCGATGCCGGGGATCTCCCACTCCTCCCACATCTCATCCACCCTTTTCTGGATGTACTCAAAGTCCTCCGGGATCAGGTGGGCGAAGCGGCCCTGTGCCACGAGGAAGTCCTTAACCGGAGTACGGCCTTTAGCACTTTTGCGGCAGTCATAGGTGTAGATGACTTGACCTTCGATTATCTCGAAGAGTGGATAAAGTCCGGAGCGGATGCCCATTTCCCCGATTTCGTGCGAATAGCGCGGATGGAAGTCCCAACCTTTGGGACAAGGATCATAAGTGTGGATGAATGTCGGTCCTCCGACCGCCAGCGCTTTGCGCACCTTGTTCATGTAATCCATCGGCGGGAACGTGGCGCATGCGGTGGCGACGTATTTGCACGTGGGGTGGCCCACCGCAAGCATACCGGCGACATTCTTTTTCCAGCGTCGCTGCATGATGCGGTGCTTGCTACCGGGAGGAGTAAATGTCGTTTGCGCCCCGTAGGTCGACAGGCCGGTTGCCTGGATATCCGTATTGGCGGCGGACTCGTTGTCGTACATGATGATCAGGAGATCGTAGTCGGTTTGAAGTGCGCCGGAAATACCGCCGATTCCCATATCACCGCCACCGAGGTCGCCGCAGAACGCGATGGCGTTGATCGGTTCATCCACGATCTTGCCTTTGCGCTTGAGCGCTCGAAGCCCTGCAGCCATGCCTACCGCCGAGGAGCCGCCTGCGCCAAGCTGCGTATGCATCCAAGGCACAATCCAGGGAGTGGTCATGTAGCTGGTATTGGCGACGTACATGCAACCCGTCGAACCAGTGACAACAGTCCGCGGACCCGCCGCCTTGATAAAGCCACGCATCGTTGTCGCCGATTCGCACCCCTGACAAGTGCGATGACCCGACGTGTAGAACTCTTCCAGCGGGATTTTGTGAACGCCTTTGATTTTGTCGTAAACAACCACATCGCTCGCCATAGTCTTCTCCTTATGTCTTAGTACTTAGTTTCATCAATACGGTGACGTATTTGCCCTCATCCGGCCCTTCGCTTGGGGCTTCGCCCTAGCGGGCTTGCGCTTCGCGCGGGCCACCTTCTCCCAGAGGGAGAAGGACCATTCGGAAGTTTGGTCCCTCTCCCTCTGGGAGAGGGTGCCGCGAAGCGGCGGGTGAGGGTGCCATCCGTGACCGTATTTACGAAATGGCGCACTTAGCGTCGGGCCATCCGGTCCCCCCACGCCAGAATTCATTCCCGCACGCCGATCCAGGTGACGAAGTCATCCAGCTTATCATCGGTCTTCGATTTCTGTGCGATTCTAAACATTCGGATGCAGTCATCGATCGAGACGTCGCGCCCGCCGAGACCGGTAATGATGTTTGTCACCGCAGGCCGGTTCTTCAACGGGTACAAACAGGATCGAACTTCGTGCAACAGGATTCCGCCATCATCTGGGGAACCGTGGGCAAAGTCGCGGTCGATAACACCCACTGCCTTGAAACGACTAAGTGCCTCGCGTAATTCGATCGTCGGGAACGGCCGGAACCAGCGCAGGCTGACAAAGCCGACCTTCTCGCCCTTTTCGCGCAAGCGGCGAACGGCGGTGCGTCCGGGTGCGCAGACGGTGCCCAGCCCGATCAGAACCGTGTCGGCATCATCGGTCATGAACTCGGTAAAGAAAGGGCTGGAGTAGCGTTCGCCAAACACGCCATTAAATTCCTCGTAAGCTTGTTTGATGACTCCCCGCGCGCGCCGCGCAGCGTCCCAGTTCTGCCGGCGCAATTCCATCACCCAGTCTTCATTGACCTGGGGTGCAATCGAAATCGGATTGTCGGGATGCAATCGTCCGTCACCCAGATCGTACCGGGGCAGAAACCGGCGCACGGCTTCGGTGGTCGGAATCTTCACCATATGCTGCGAGTGCGTCAGGAACGCGCCGTCCATGGCGAGAGCCATCGGCATTCGTACACGCTTGTCTTCGGCGATGCGATAGCCGATCAACACATGTTCGAGCGCTTCCTGAGGGGTCGTCACCCAACAGAGCAGCCACCCCATATCGCGCACGGCCATCGCGTCGTTATGCTCGACTCCAAAGGCGCCGGGGTCGTCGAGCGCCCGGTTGCCGACCAGAAAAAGCACGGGCAGACGATCCGTGGCTGTGACGACCAGAGCTTCGAAGCCATAGCACCAGCCGGTACCGCTGCTGCCGGCAAATGCGCGGGCGTTCACGGAACTGGCATGTTTGACAATTTCGAACTGAGAATGTTCGCTGTCGGCGATGATATATTCCGCGTCCAGTTGCCCATCCGCGATGATCTTGGACAGAGCGTCCATCACTTCGGTGTAAGGACGAATCGGATACGCGGCAATGACGTCGACGTCGGCCAGACGCACCGCCTGGGCGACTGCCTGGCATCCCGTCAACAAGTCTTCACGTTCATAGATCTTCTTTGTCGCTTCTTCGGCAATCATGTTCTTTAAATCCTCCGGTCAGCTCTTTGGCGTCGCACGTTTTCCGCCGATCGGCACGACCTCGCCTTCGACGAATTCCAACCCTGTTCCCGTGACAAATGGGTGAATGTAGCGCCCCTTACTCTTCTTCCTTTCCGCCCACTCGACGTAGTTTTCGCGATCCTGCGTGTAGGCTTCCCACGGGCTGCTGTTATTTTCGAATTGCAGCTCGTCCACCATCACGATGCATTCGTTCACCGGACAGATCTGCGCACACTTCCCGCAGCCGGTGCAGTATTCAAACGCAATGTCGTACAGCCCGTCGGTCGTTGGATCGAAACACTCGTCGGGGCATTCGAGCCAGCAGAGTGTGCATTTCGTGCAAATATCGAAGCGAACCACGGGACGTTGAGTCTTGGTCGTGCCACGCTTGAACTGCTCGTTGCGCGCCTGACCTTTTGGTCCCATTTCGAAATGCCGTTTGACGGCGGGAACTGCCGCGCCCTCGCTAAACTCGAACCACTTGGGCAAAACCGGGACTTCGTGCGTCCATTCGATCCCCTCGCTCAGCTTTACTGTCCTGCTTGTCGTGCGTACTTCCTCGTAGGCCTTGCGTGCCGCTTCTGCGCGGAAGAGTTCCTTCGGATGCTTTTCGCGCAGATAAGCCTCGACTGCCTCAATGCCGATAATGTCAGGATCAACGCCAGCCACAGCGCCAAGGGTTCTTTCGTGAGTGAGATCGTCCCTGAAAACCCACAGACCTCCAAAACTGGGATCACCCTCGTAGGTCGCGAGCTTCCACTCGTAGGGCTTCTTTCCGATGAATTGCAGCAGCTCTTCGTGATTCTTTCTCGTGGCCACCAGGAGCGTTCCACCTTCCTGAACCTTTTCGTTGATTGGACGAAGTCCGTGCCAACCCCAGGGTTCGACGCCTTTGGTCATCGTGTCGTCGAGAACGACGGAAATGTCGGCCAAATCGATATCCAGCTTGGCGCCGCATTCCGCCTCCAACTCCTCTTCGGACAGATCGTGGGAAACGAACGCGAAATACTTGCACGGGATACCATTGCGCTCCGGCGAATCGCTATAACGCCCATTCGAGAAGCCGATCCGTCCCATCCGGCTGGCAATGATGACAATATCACTGCCGATTTTCTTTCCGAGATTCTTCTGAAAAATTCCGCGATAGTTGATTTCAACGCGTTTAATCAATGGATACCTCCTACTGTCTGGATTTCCTGGGTGTCCGGCGTAGACGAGAACAAAACGACGCTCAAGCCGAAGAGTTCCGCGTCTATCGAGCGGATATGCTCCTCCATGGCCTTCCGCGCTTCAATCGAGTCACGCGCCTTCACCGCATTCACGATCCGGCGATGGGAAAACAACGAAAGACGGGCACGCTCACTGGTCTGCAAACTTTCATTACGGGTTGGAGCGATAACCTTCATCAGCGTTGCGCCAATTTGCAGCACCGCGCGATTGTGGGTGGATTCGGCCAACGCCGAATGAAAAGTCTCATCAGTCTCCGCAATACTCTTTTTCTGCCGGAGCTCCTGTTCCTGCAACCGCAAAACCGATTGCAGCCGCGCCAGATCCTTAGAAGTCGCACGCTCGGCGGCCAGGGCCGCTATGGAAGGCTCGATGAGCAATCGCAATTGAAAGATGTCCTGGAGGGCCAGGTGATGAAGCGCCAGGGTCAGATTTTGTGCGTTGCCGCTCGCAATGAAGTTGCCGGCGCCCCGCCGGCTGACGGTAAGGCCCTGCAACTGCATCACACGAAGCGCTTCTCTCAGCGTCGCCCGGCTCACGCCCATGCGTTCACTGAGAATCCGCTCGGAAGGTAACCGGTCACCTGGCTTCAAGCGCCCCTGCTTAACCAGTCCCGCAAGACGAATCATGACATCTTCATAAACCGGAGCTCGTCCGGCTTTCGCCACCGTCGACCCCTTTCAAACTGGTCAGACCACTTTTGGAAGGCATTATAGTGGCCCTTCTGGCCACTGTCCAGCACGATTTTCTGAAGGTTTTGAAACATTTGAGTGCAAGGTTGGCGGCTGGAATTGTTCTTCTCCCTCTGGGAGAAGGTGGCCCGAAGGGCCGGATGAGGGTGCATTTCCTGCCCTCACCCGGCGCTTCGCGCGTCCCTCTCCCAAAGGGAGAGGGACATCCTCGAAACAGGTTTCCAAATAGAGAATCCCATGAAACCCGCATCAATCCTGCTTCTGGAGCGAACCGCATCTCGTAATTTGGACAAGAGTGCTCCCAAAGGGAGAGGGACAGCGGGCTTTAGCCCGCGCCCGTTTCATTTCGTTCTTTGCCGATCACTTTTGCCAGCAGACTGCCATCATGCAATCTCACCTTTACCGCCGCGTCCGTCTCGACTGCGTTTACGGAACGGATCACGTGTCCTTCGGGCGTGAGGCAAATGGCGTAGCCGCGTTCGAGAACAGCAAGAGGGCTGAGCGCTTCCAGCGTGTGGGCAATGCCTGCGAAAGCCTGGTGGCACTTCTTTAAGCGCTGGTGGACGGCGTTGGACAGACGCTGCTCGCAAATCTCCACACGATGCGCGCGAGAACGAATAAAGGCTCCCGTGCGTCCGATCTGCTCGAGCCGGAATGTGAGGTCATCGACTCGCTGAGCCATCCGTCGGATCCGGGTTTCCGCAACCACAAAACCCCGGCTTCCAACCTTTGACGCCAAGAAATGCCGCCGTTCGACGATTCGAGATCGGATGACTCCCTCGAGACGCCCTTCCAATTGCTTCACCCGTTGCGAGATCTCTTCCTTGGACTGGATGACGATCTCCGCCGCGGCGCTTGGCGTAGGGGCCCGCAGGTCCGCGACAAAGTCGCTGATCGTAAAGTCCACTTCATGCCCGACCGCCGAAATAACCGGCTTCCGGGCTCGAACGATCGCACGCGCGACCCGCTCTTCGTTGAAGGCCCACAGATCTTCCATCGAGCCGCCGCCGCGCGTGATGACGATCACGTCAACATCGGTCGAGCGGCTCAGATAATCGATGCCCTCCATGATTTGAAGCGATGCGCCTTCCCCTTGAACTTCTGCCGGAAAAATCAGAACGTTGATCGCGTTATGGCGCCGCTTGAGAACCGTGAGAATGTCGCGCAATGCAGCGCTCTTGGTCGAAGTCACGATGCCGATTTTTCGGGGAAATGCCGGGATCGGCCGCTTGCGATCGGGCCGAAACAGACCCTCCTTTTCGAGCTTCTCCTTGAGCTGCTCGAACGCAAGTTGAAGGGCGCCGAGGCCCGCCGGCTCGAGAACTTCCACGATGAGCTGATATTCGCCGCGACCTTCATATGTGCTCACGCGGCCGCGCGCTCGAAAGAGTTTTCCATTTTCCGGGCGAAATCGAAGAAGGCGCGCCGAGTTGCGGAAACACACGGCGGGTAACTGGGCACGATCGTCTTTCAACGTGAAGTAAAGGTGTCCGGCCGCGGACGTCTTGAAATTGGAGATTTCTCCCTCGACCCAGACATCGATAAAACGCCGTTCCAGCAGATCGCGAATCTCGATGCTGAGTTGGGAAACCGAGTAGATCTTGCGCTGGAACTCTGTTGTTTTCACCTCGGCAGTATAGTCTATTCAAACGATGCAGGAACCTATCCTTCCCGGACGGATTTTGGCTCGTCAAGCCTAACGGGCGGCAGTTTTGCATATAATGCAGTAGATGATGGTGAATGTTACGAAGCTGAATTTATATTGCATTTTGATTCTGGGGCTGGCGATCGCCGGCTGTTCTACAAACAAAGCCGCACCTGCCGCGAAAGCGGCGGCTCCTGCCGCTCCCGTTTCCGTGGCTCAGGCCGTTTCGAAAACTGTGCCTCTTGAAATTCAAGCTGTTGGGAACGTTGAAGCGTTTTCGACGGTCACCGTGAAGGCACAGATTGGCGGCGAACTGACACAGGTCAACTTCGAGGAAGGCGCGGATGTGAAGAAGGGCGACCGTCTGTTCGTGATCGATCCGCGTCCATACGAATCGCAGGTCACCCAAGCCGAAGCCAATCTCGCGAAAGACAGGGCCCAGCTCCAGGCCGCCCAGGCGAACCTCGCGCGAGACACGGCTCAGGAGACGTATGCCCGGGCACAATCCAGACGCTACGCGGAGCTCGCGCAACAAGGCGTGCTGTCCAAGGATTCTGCCGAGCAAACAAATGCCCAGGCGACTGCATTGCAGGAAGCGGTTCGCGCCGATAACGCGGCGATTGAAAGCACTCGCGCAAACATCGCTGCGGATCAGGCCGCGTTGGATCGAGCAAACCTTCAATTGGAGTACTGCACGATCGTTTCGCCGATCGACGGCCGCACCGGCCATTTGTTCGTGAAGCAGGGCAACGTCATCAAACCGAACGACGTGGATCTGGTCACGATCAATCAACTGCGTCCGATCTACGTCTCGTTTGCAATTCCCGAAACAGATTTGCCAACCATCAAGAGCCATATGGCGCACGGCAAAGTCTCGGTGGCGGCCTATTCGCAAAACGATGACACGCCGCTGGAGACCGGCGCGCTCACGTTTGTCGAAAACACCGTGGACAGCGCGACCGGCACAATTCGGTTAAAGGCCCTTTTCCAGAATCCGGGCGTGAACCTCTGGCCTGGCGAGTTTGTGCGGGTTGTGGTCCGGCTGAACGAATCGGCGGCTGCGGTCGTTGTTCCCGCGACGGCCGTGCAGACGGGGCAGGATGGGACGTTTGTATTTGTCTTGAAGCCGGATATGACGGTGGAAGCGCGCCCCGTCATTACTGGCAGGATTTTTCAGAAAGAGATTGTCATTCAGAAGGGTTTGAGCGGCGGAGAGACCATCATCACCGAAGGTCAGCTACGGCTTGTTCCCGGAAGCCGGGTTCAAGTGAAATCCACTTCTCCATCTCAGTAACATTGGAGGGCCGCTGTGAACGTATCTGATATTTTCATTCGAAAACCGGTCGCCACCAGCCTGCTGATGCTGGCGATCGCACTCTTTGGAACGATCGCCTACCGCACGCTCGGAGTCAGCGATCTGCCCAACGTCGATTTTCCCACACTGCTGGTTACCGCAAGCCTGCCTGGAGCAAATCCGGACACGATGGCGTCCGCCGTCGCGACGCCGCTCGAACGCCAGTTCTCGACGATTGCGGGACTGGACTCGATGTCCTCTGCAAACTCGGTTGGAAGTACACAGATCACGCTGCAGTTCAACCTGAGCCGTGACCTGGACGGCGCCGCGCTGGATGTTCAGACGGCGATCACGCAGTCGGCGCCGCTGCTGCCGGCGGGGATGCCGAGTCCTCCGAATTTCCGCAAGGTTAATCCAGCCGACCAGCCATTCCTGTTCTTGTCGCTCATGTCGAGCACCGTTCCGCCATGGACGCTGGACGAATATGCGGAAACGACTCTTGCGCAGCGCATCTCGACGGTTCCCGGCGTCGCGCAGGTCCAGGTCAATGGCCAGCAGAAATATGCGGTCCGCGTGCATTTGGATCCCACGAAACTGGCGGCCAAGCAAATCGGCCTGAATGAAGTCGAGGCCGCATTGCGCAACTGGAATGTGAACATTCCCACAGGCACCATGTACGGCCCGCAACGTACGCTGACGCTCCGCGCGGATGGACAGCTGACGAGCGCCGCTGCGTTTCGAAAGATGGTTATCGTGGAGCGCAACGGGTCTCCGGTTCACCTCGAAGAACTCGGCAATGTCATCGACAGTGTCGAGGACGATAAGAACGCAAGCTGGCAGAACGACGCGAATGGCGTCCAGCGATCCATCATTCTGGCAATCCAGCGGCAGCCGGGAAGCAACACCGTCGAAGTCGCCGATGCGATCGAGAAGCTCATGCCGGTTTTCCGGGAACAGCTGCCGCAATCGATAAACCTGGGCGTTCTGTACGATCGGGCGAGATCGATTCGCGACTCCTTCAATGATGTCCGATTCACGATGCTGCTGAGCCTGCTACACGCTCGACAACCTTTCGATGATGGCACTGATCCTTTCGATTGGCTTTGTCGTGGACGACGCGATCGTCATGCTCGAAAACATCGTGCGCCATATCGAGATGGGCGAAGCTCCGCTGGAGGCCGCGCTGAAGGGCTCGCGCGAAATCAGCTTCACGATTGTGTCGATGACGCTCTCGCTTGCGGCTGTCTTCATTCCGGTTCTTTTCATGGGCGGAATTCTCGGGAGACTATTCCGCGAATTCGCTGTCACCATTACCGCGGCGATCCTGATTTCCGGCATTGTTTCCGTCACGCTCACGCCGATGCTTTGCAGCCGCTTCCTGAAATCGATCCGGCACGACCGGCAGCCGGGCCGTCTCTTCAGAGCGACCGAGCGGATCTTCGATGGGATGCTGGACATCTACGACCACAGCCTCCAGTGGGTCCTGCGACATCGTGCCGCCATCCTTGCGTTCAGCGTTTTGATTCTGGCAGCGACGGCGGTCCTGTTCGTGCGGATACCAAAGGGTTTCGTTCCGGATTCGGACAACGATCAGCTCTTAATTCAGACTGAAGCCGAACAGGGCATTTCGTTCGAAGAGATGGCGCGAAACCAGCAGAAGGTTGCGGATATGGTCCGGAAAGATCCAGCGGTCCTGGAGTTCTTTTCGAGCATCAGCGCATCGAATGCCGCGAGCGGTGGCGCGAACTTCGGACGCATGTTCCTTCATCTGAAGCCTCGCGTCGAACGTGAAAGCCTCGATGTGCTCGTCGGCCGGCTGCGTCGGGAATTGTCGGACCTGCCTTACATGAAAACGTATATACAAAATCCGCCCTCGCTTCGAATCGGAGGCCAGGCCACCACGGCGCTGTACCAATACACAATGCAGGGTTCGGATACGAAAGAACTCTACGACGCTTCGCAGCAGCTTCTCCGCCAGTTGGCGCAGGTTCCCGGATTGACCGATGTGATCAGCGATCTTCAGTTGCAGAACCCGCAGCTCAACGTTTCCATCAATCGCGAGAAGGCGGCAGCCTTAAATGTCAGCGCGCAAGATATTGAGAATGCGTTGTACGACGCGTATGGGCCGCGCTGGGTTTCGACAATCTACGCGCCGACAAATCAATACAGGGTCATGCTGGATTTGGCGCCTGAATATCAGAACCGTCCGGATGCGATCTCGCTTCTCTACATCAAGTCCACCGGCGGCCAGCTCGTGCCGCTGAGTACACTGGCGCGAATGTCGCAGGATGTGAGCCCGCAGACGATTCACCATCTTGGGCAACTGCCCGCCGTGACGCTCTCATTCAATCTGAAGGCGGGGGTTTCGCTGGGTGAGGCGGTCGCCCAAGTCGAAGAACTCACGCGTGGCATACCGGCGACGATCAGCGGCTCGTTCCAGGGAACTGCGAGAGAATTTGAAAATTCCGTACAAAATCTGACGGTCCTGCTAGGCATCGCGATCCTCGTGATCTACATCGTGCTGGGCATCCTGTATGAAAGCTACGTACACCCGCTGACGATTCTCTCCGGATTGCCTTCCGCAGTCTTCGGCGCACTGCTGACTTTGTACCTTTTCAAGATGGATCTGAACATTTACGGTTTCGTCGGCCTGATCATGCTGATCGGAATCGTGAAAAAGAACGCGATCATGCAGATCGATTTCGCGCTCGCCGCCGAACGCAACGAGGGCCAAGCTCCACTCGAAGCCATCTATCAGGGCTGCCTCGTCCGGTTCCGTCCCATCATGATGACGACGATGGCCGCGTTGCTTGGCTCACTTCCCATCGCCCTGGGTTATGGCGCCGGCGGTGAGGCGCGTCAGACGCTCGGCCTGGCCGTCGTCGGTGGCTTGCTGTTTTCCCAGCTCGTGACACTCTATTTGACACCGGTTGTCTACACATACATGGCCGCGCTCTCGGAAGGCAGCAACAAACGAAAGCGCAAACTGGAAGTGGCCCAACCGCCAGTCGCGACGGTTCGGTAATGTGGCCGGCCAAGTATCTCCAAACGCGACAGCAAAGATTCGACGATAAGATTTTCTTCAGCATCGAGAAGATTGGGTTTGTCGCGGAGACAATTTGATTTGTCACGGAGATGATTTGATTTATCGCGTTAGCGATTATTTCCGTCACGAAGTCAAGTCTCTTTGGTTGGCATCAAGTCCTTCAGATTCAAATGATTGGCGGCGAGATCGATTTTAGCGGTTATCAAAAC